>Ga0209550_10000912_pt1 | contig 28482 bp, 15 predicted proteins | sample LauGreSuBDMM15SN_2_FD_187567 | JGI IMG/M metagenome (GOLD analysis project Ga0209550, IMG submission 187567) | Freshwater lake microbial communities from Lake Michigan, USA - Su13.BD.MM15.SN (SPAdes) (version 5) | ecosystem: Environmental > Aquatic > Freshwater > Lake | place: Lake Michigan... | reverse complement strand
CGCGTCGGCGGCGCTTTGGTGATCGAGAAGATCAACGCAGGCATCGAGCTGGCGAATCCTTCGGCGATCGACTTCAGCCGCGACTTCACCATCGCGACGTGGGTCAACGTGGGAAACTACTTCGCGGAGATGCCGGTGCTGTTTAAAGGCCGTACGGACAAGACCACCCCGCCCGACAAGGCCTTCGGACTATTCGGATGGGATGGGCTTCGCATCCTTGGCGAGGGACAGGGCGAGTGGATCACGAACTTCCGCGCTTCGAACGGAATCGTGCCGAACGACGGAGGATGGCACCACGTCGCGGTGACTTATCGCGCGGCGGAGGCCCCGCATTTCGCCTTTTACGTGGACGGCCAGGGCAAGATTCCGGCCGACAAGTTCAAACCAAGCGAATTGGTCCTCGGCCGTCCCAAGGGAGGCGATTTCACGCTCCGACCGGATGCGCCGGACAGCGTGCTACGGATCGGTTGCCGGGCCGACGGCGACACCTGGCGCTACGTCCGCGCGCACCTGCGTGGCCTGCTCGACGAACTGCAGATCTACGATGAAGCCCTGAAAGCCGGGGATATCCGCCAACTCTTTGAGCATCCCGGCAGCGTGGCCGGGCGACCTGAGTCCGCCCCCTTCGCACCGCGCTTCCAGTTCGACCCCGGACATCCTTGGCGGCCACCCTTCGGAGTCGACCGAATCGGTCTGACTCCGGTGATCGTGCAGTTCGACCGCGGCACCTTCCCGACAAAAGACCATTGGCTCGCGGCCTATCGTGACGGCTCAGAAGTCGATCGCCGCACCCTCGATGTCTCGGGTAACCCGCCCTTCACGGCACGCGTGACCTTCGCCACCTCGCCCGCACCGGACGAACTGTGGCTGTTCGCGAAGGACAAGGACGGCAAGACGGTCGAACGGGCCCGCTGGAAGGTCGAGCGGCCCGCGCTGGAGGCGGAGGCCAAAGCAACGGCCTATCCGGAGATGAATCCGGTCGACCACGGCGCGATTCTGCCGCCCGCGGATTGGCTCGTATTGGGACCGGCGCAGGAGGCCCGCATCACGGTCGCGGCATTCTCCGCGAAGGAGGCCATGCCTGGCGCGGAGGTATCGGCTTGGTTTGAATCCGCACCGAGCACTCGCACGAAAATCATCGTCGACCTACGCCCGGGCGTCCGGTCCGAACTGAAGCTCACACTCCCCCTCCCCGTCTCCGCCAAGGATGAAGACAAACTGCAGGTGGCTCTTCGGGACGCCAAGGGCCGCGAGCTTTGGCGCAGGACCATCCGGACGATGTTGCTAAGGAGCGCTCCTAAGCTGCCCGCCTTCGGCGCGACCGAGACGAAGCTACGCTACGACTACCCGCTACTTTCGTATGCCGGCCCGGACAAGGTGACCGAGCTTCCCTATGACAAAGCATGGGCGCCGGAGCGGAATGACGTAGTGGTATCATTGCCGAACGGTTCGCGCTTCGTCTTCTGGCGCGGCGCGGCCTACACGCCCTTCTGGGCTGGAAAACACAACACCGGACTGAACTTCGAGTTCGCCGAGGCGCCGCTCAGGCCTGACGGACTGGACTGCATCGATGCCGCGTCCGACAAGGAACTGCGCCGTAGCCGGGTCCAGGTCATCGAGTCCACCGCCGCCCGCGTCCACGTCCGTTGGACTGCGCAGCCCTGCGACCTGAATTACAAGGTCTGGGGTGAAACGGCGACCGAGGATTTCTATTTCTACCCTGACGGTTTCGGCTCACGGACGATGACCCTGCAGACCGAACCCGAGGCAGAATATGAAATCGAGGAGCTGCTGATCCTCACGCCTCCGGCCGCCTATCCGCTCCGCGTGCTGCCGGAAAACCTCGTGGACGTGCTTTTCCCCGACGGCACGAAACGAGAACTGAAGTATCCGATCCTCGACCAGGAACGCGACTACGAGAAAATGCTCCCGGGCGGACTTCCACCGCTCTACCGTATCCGCTTCGGCGCCCGCGAGCCCCTCGCCGCGGTCTACTTCAACCCCGGCTGGAAACGAATGCCCTCAACCGCCTACCGCCCATTCTACAGTCAGGGGCAGATGGTCACGCCGTTCTATTGGGGCAACCACCTCCCGCTCGCCCGACGCAAGCCGACCGGCATCAACATCGACGATCTCGCTTCGATGACCCCGGCGCACAATGCCATGATGTCCTGGGGGCATCGTCGTCCGCAGCCCCTCGAAAGCCGCACCGCCGAAATGCCCGACGCCCTCGGCGTCACCCGCAAGATGAAGGTCGAGAAGTGGGCCTGGCTCATCGGCCTGAGCGACTCCGATGACGCCCGCCTGCTGGAATGGTCCCGCAGCTTCTCCACGCCGCCGCAAATCCAGGCCGAAGGTGCCCGCCTGCAGACGCCGTCTTATAGCACCGAACGCCGTGCCACGCTCCTCTCCGTCGACAAGCCGGAGGTCTCGCTCACGATCACCCCGTCCACGCCATGCGTGCACCCCGTGTTCGAACTCCAAGGTACCCCGAAGACGCTGTCTCGCCTCGAACTAGACGGTCAAGAACTGACCCCCTCCGACTACGCCTGGGACGGCCGCACGCTCTGGCTCAACGCGACGCTCCGCCAACAGACCCGACTGCGGCTGGTGTTCGGCGCTCCGGCCGACCGGTGACACCGATAACTTCAGGCAAACGACGCATACCATGAGAAACGCCCTCCTGACCCTCGCCGCCCTTCTGCTCGCACCGCTGGGAGCTCACGCGCAGCAACCTGCGGCAGACACCGTACGCGATCGCCTCTGGCTTTTCGGAGTACCGGCCGACGGCCCCCGCCTTTTCTACGAGGGCGCGGGCTACCGGGGCGGATCCCGCATCACGCCGGCCGAGGGCGCCCACTGGCTCGGCGTGCCGAACCTGATGTTCATCACACAGCCCTGGAACCAGCCGCCCGCCATGGCTCGGGAAAAAGCCTGGAAGACCGTGACCACCAAGGAGCAGTATGCCATTTCGTTCCAGTCCCTGAAACGCGTCCAGTGGGCTGCCGTCGGATCGGGCGGACTGGGAGGCTTGGCGGAAGTCCCCGATATCGTCACCCTGGCGAAGGACTATCCTAACATCACCAGCATCTATCTCGACGATTTCGTCACCAGGCCCTACACCAAGCGCGCCGACGGAACGACGGTCGGAACACCGGCGATGACCGAAGCGCAGTTGAAATCCATGCGCACACAGCTCGGCAAAGTAGGTCGGCCGATGGAAGTCTGGACAACCATCTACACCCACGAATTCGACCGCAAGCATCGCGACTTCAAAGACTGCGAACCTCCGCTGGCGGACCAGATGAAGCACTTTGATGTGGTCGTGCTCTGGACAGCGAAGAGCGCGGACCTGCGTGATCTGGAGAAGAACCTTGCCTTACTGGAAGCCATCAAACCGAAGAACTGCCGCATCGCGCTGGGCATCTACCTCTGGGGCTATTGGGACAAAGATCCCGCCAAGGCCGACGATAAGTCCTACGTGATGGGGCGGCCCGTGCCGCTGGACCTGATGGAACACCAGTGCGGCCTCGGCCTGAAGTGGCTCAAGGAAGGCCGCGTCTCCGACCTCGTCATCCTCGGCCTCGCCGGGATCGACCAAGGCATCCCCAGCGCCAAGTGGATGCGGGACTGGATCAAGAAACACGGCGACCAGAGCCTTGACCGATAAACCAAAGCAATGAATCTCAAACGAAACCTCGCACTCCTCACCACCCTGCTGCTCGCACCGCTGGCCGCCCGTAGCGAACCGATTGCGGCAACCAGCGTACTCATCTCGGACGGCAAAGCGCACGGGGTGATCTACCTGGCGACAGGAGCGACGCCGACGGCCCGATACGCCGCGGAGGAACTGCGCGACCACTTGAAGCTGGCGACCGGGGTTGAACTGCCGATTAGAAATACGCTGCCGGAAGATCCGGCAACGCCCGTGGTGTTGATCGGCCCGTCGGCTGCGGCGGAGGCGCGGGGCGTCTCGGCCAAGGGATTGGGGCTGGAGGAGCACCGGCTGGCGTCGGGCGCGAACTGGCTGGTGTTGCTGGGCGACGACATGACCAACAAACAAGGCACGCCTTTCATGTCGATCAGCAGCTTCCCTGGAACCACCGTGCGCAACGGCACATTGCTGGCCGTCTATCGCTTCCTGGAGGATTCCGTCGGCATTCGCTGGTATCTGCCTGGAGCACTAGGCGTCGTGGCGCCCGCCGCCAAGCACGTCACGATTCCAAAGCTGAACATCACCGCGAAGCCTGCGTTGGAGTATCGCTCGCACGGATTCGCCAACAAAAAACTGGGCAACCTTCCTCCGGCGGACGGCGACGTGGGACGCTGGTGCATCCGCGCCGGATATGGACGCGCCGTTTCCACCTTCATTAACCATAGTTTTCTGCTGCTCACACAAAACAAACGCGAGACGTTGCGCCAAACCAAGCCGCAGATTTTCGCGGTGCTGCCCGACGGTCGGCGCGATTTTGACGTCACCAGTTACGGCGCGGGCAACCTATGCCTGTCCGAGCCGGAAACGCTGACGGAGTTCGTCAAAGAACTACGCCGACAGCTTGATAAAGATCCGAGCCTGCATGTCGTGTCCGTGTGCCCGAACGACGTCTGGATTCCGTGCAGCTGCGACAGGTGCCTGGCTCGGATCGAACCTGTGGAATTGCGCGAGCAATTGAGGAAGGATCTTGGCATCAAGACCGAACGCGGCACCCCCCGGCTCTCGCTGTCATCCGAGCTGACTGAGGCGTATCGCGCGGCGGCGGGCCGATTGTTGGCGGAATTTCACATCAAGGTGGCACGGGAAATCCAACGCAGCCATCCGGGCCGCGAAGTCGGCGCGTTCGGCGACTATGAAAGCTACGGAAAATCCGATTATTACACGGAAATCGCCGACCTGCCTCCTAATCTGGCGTTTTGCTTCACCAAGACCCGATCCGATTTCTGGAACGAGCAATACCGTCAGTCGGTGTGCGATCGAGTTCGGGGGTTCCGCGCAATCACGCCGAATCTCTACGCATGGGAATACTACATGTGGCAGCTCCGGCCTTGGAGTAAGCGACCGATGTTAAAGGGGTATCCGGTCTTTTTTCCGCAGCTCTTACAGGACGACGTTCGGTTCATGAACGCGCAGGGACTGCGCGGCGAATACCTCGGCTCCACGGAAATGGTCCTGAATGAACCCGGAGTGACGCATCTCATGGCCTACCTGACGGGAAAACTCCTGTTCGACCCCAGCTTGTCGGTCGCCAGCCTGCTCGAGGACTACTACGCGAAGTTCTACGGCGCAGCACAGGTCGAAATGAAGGCCTTCTGGACGCTGGCCGAGGCGTGCTGGATGCGCGATACCTCCGGACTCGATGCGCGCGCCCAGGCCGATGCAATCGAGCGCGTTCTTTATCCTCCCGAGGATCTGCGGACCTTTTTCGGCCTGCTCGAGCGCGCGAGGGAGAAGGTCGCGCCCGGATCGGCGGAATACCAGCGGATTGCCCTGATCGAAAAAGAGATGTCGGTGCATCGCAAGCGCCTGTCCGCGGAGGCGCCCGTGGCGCAACAGTTCAATTCCACGGCCATCTTTCCCGCGCCGGCCCTGGACGGGAAGTTTGGCGACCATTGGAGCAGGGCGTCCATCACGCTTGCGGCGAATGGGGCGGGCGCCGCGGATTCCGCCGTTCGGCTGAAGGTGGCGCACGATCCGCAGAACGTGTATTTCACCTTCCGAGCCATTACGGCTGGCGTGGAGAAAAATGCAGACGCTGCCGGCTTCCGCTTGAGCATCCAAGCGGAGCCGGGCGCGATGAAAGTCCTGACACTGACGATCGGGGCGTCCGGCCGGAGCATGAGCACCAGCCGGGGCCCGAACGGAGTCGAAGAAGCGTGGACGAGCGAGGCAAGGGTTGCCATTCAGACGATGACGGATGACTGGACGGGTACGGTCGCCATTCCGTGGGGATCGTTGGGGCTAAAACTCCATCCCGGCTTGAAAATCAACGTCCGGATCGCCGGCTTTCGAGATGGAAAAGAATCGGCCGTCTGGCCAGTTGGCGCGGGAGCGGGAAGCGTTCTCGAACACTTCGGCACCATTCATTTCCTGGAGGAATAGGCCGCAGGCTAATCACACCGCCACGAGGAAGATACCACCAACATGAAACACACGCATTTTCTCCTCATCGCCCTGTTGCTTACCTTGCAATCTCTCGGTAATGCGGCCGGGACGACCGCGGCGAAGCCGATGCCTCCGCTCGCCAACGGCGGCAAGCCGGCCTACTATATCGTGGTCGGCCGCGACGCGACGGCTTCGGAACTGCTCGCCGTAGCCGAACTGGGCAAATATCTGGGAATCGTCACCGGCACCGCCAAGGACGGCGTGGTGAAGTCATATTACGGGAGCCCCGTGGCGGAAGGGAACCAGGGCAGCGCCCGATGCATCTACGTAGGCTGGACGGACTTCGCCAAGAAGAACGGGCTGGATGGCTCCACGATGCAGCCGGAAGAATGGGCGGTCAAAACCGTCGGCGCCGACCTGTCCTCGACGCTTGTCCTCATCGAAGCCGATTCCGCGGAGAAACTCTACGATTTCCCCGTCGTCTGGAAGTTCCGCAAGGATCCGCGCAACGAGGGGGATGCCGCCAAGTGGTATGATGCCGATCCCGACGGCAATTGGAGCGACATCCGGATCGATGCGAACTGGAGAACCCAGGAACCGGGCAAGGACCACCGGGGAACCGCCTGGTATAGCGTGACCTTCACCGCACCGCCTTTGTCCGAGAAGACCGTTGGCGTCGACTTGCTGGCGGCGGACCTAAGAAAACTGTTCCTGCGCTTCAGCGCCGTCGACGGCCAGTGCTGGGTCTGGCTGGACGGCAAGCTGGTCGGATCGCAGACCAAACCATCCGAGATGACGTGGGACAAGCCCTTCGCTTTCGACCTCGGCTCGGAACGGGTGAAGCCCGGCCAACCGCAACGCCTTGTCGTGAAAGTCCGCAAAGACTCGGCGGCCGCCGGAATTTACAAGCCCGTGGAGTTACGGGTTAAATGAGACCTCGCTGACGATATCAATTCATGAGAACCAAAATGACGCTACATAAGCCCTCCCTCCTGCTCGCCTTGTTGCTTACGCCGCTGGCGATGCTCGCGCAGACGCCCTCGACGGCATCCGAAACCGTGCGCGACCGGCTGTGGATCTTCACCGTCGTCGAAGGCGGCAACAACAAGAAGAGCCCGGCCTCCCCGAACGGCAACGTGAAGCATTACATCGACGACTTCGCGCCCGGCGGCTCCCGCATGACGCCCGCCGAAGGGGCTTTCTGGCTGGGCGTGCCGAACCTGCTCTTCATCCGCAGCAACAGCCAACCGGCATCGCCCGAAGTTGAGGTCGGTCGGAAGAAGACCAGCTATCAGCAGTATGCCACGTCCTTCCAGCCTCTCGACCGCGTGGTCTGGTCGGTCGTCGGCGGCGGCGGCGAAGGCGGAATGCGCGAACTCCCCGCAACCCTCTCGCTCGCGAAGGAGTTCCCTAACATCCGGGGCATCTTCATGGATGACTTCGTGCGACCAATCCCGCGGAAGAAAGCGACGGACGCCCACACCGGCCGACCGGCCATGCCCCTCGCGGATCTTCGGCGTCTGCGCGAGCAGACCAAGACGAACGGCCGGCCTCTGGACGTCTGGGTCACGCTCTATACCCACGAGATCAACCCGGAGCGTAAGAACAAAGCGATTCCCTACCGGTCATGCGAACCTCCGCTTGCGGACTTCCTTGGCGACTTCGACGTCCTCACGCTCTGGACCTGGGATTCCGCGGAGATCCCCGAACTGGAAGCCAACCTCCTCGCGCTCGAGAAGATCGCCCCCAAGAAAGCCCGGATCGCCCTCGGCCTCTACCTCTGGGATTTCCAGAACAAGAAGCCCGTCTCCGTGGAAATGATGAAGCATCAATGCGACCTGGGCCTAAAATGGCTCAAGGAGGGCCGGATCAGCGACATGATCTTCCTCGCCAACACCATGCTCGACGTGGGCATGCCCAGCGCGGATTTCTCCCGTCAATGGATCAAGGAACACGGCGGCGAAAAGCTGGGGCGCTGACGGCTGGCCTACGACTTACGCTAAAAGACAGATAATCGCCGTTTTATTACTGTAACCTAAGAGAGGATGGCTTGTCTTATAACCATCGTCCGACCCCTCGGGACAATGCCTTACCACCTTCCCCACTCCCTCCTTCTCCTATCCTCCTGCCTCGTCGCCTCCACGGGACTGCGTGCAGCGGAAGTGCCAAACTACGAGACGCAGATCCGCCCGATCCTCAAGGAGCACTGCACGCACTGCCACGGGGAAGAGGAGAAGCTCAAAGGCGGCGTCGACCTTCGCCTACGGCGGTTCATGGACGGCAAGACGGAAGACGGCGACCCCGTACTCACGCCCGGCGAACCCGAGAAGAGCGCGCTCTGGACGCTCACCCGCGACGGCGAAATGCCGAAGAAAGGCAAGAAGATGCCGGAGCACCAGCTCGCCCTCCTCGCGGCCTGGATCAAGGCCGGCGCGAAGATTTCCGAAACCGAACCGACCGGCATCCTGCCACCCGGCGTCTACGTCTCCGCCAGCGACCGGAAGTTCTGGTCTTTCCAGCCAGTCACGAAGCCGACCATCCCGCGCTTCGCCGACACGCCGGAACTCAGCCCCATCGACGCGTTCGTCCGCGCGAAGCTCAAAGCCAAGCAACTCGACTTCGCTCCCGAAGCCGATCGCGCCACCCTCATCCGCCGCGCGACGATCGACCTGACCGGCCTCCCGCCCACGCCGACCGAGACCGCCGCGTTCGTTGCCGATAACTCGCCGGACGCCTATGCGAAGCTGCTCGACCGACTCCTGGCTTCGACCGCCTATGGTGAACGCTGGGCGCGCCACTGGCTCGATGTAGCCGGCTACGCCGACACCAACGGCTACGCCGACGCCGATTCAGTTCGCCCCTACGCCTGGCATTACCGCGACTACGTGATTCGCTCCCTCAACGCCGACAAGCCCTGGGACCGCTTCATCCAAGAACAGCTGGCCGGCGACGAGCTCAACGCCGTCACGAGCACGACGGTCGCCGCGGCCGTCCTTGACCCGTCGAAGATCGATGCCCTCACGGCCACGGCCTATCTGCGCATGGGCCCCGACGGCACGGGCGATACCGTCGCCGACGTCGCCTTGGCCAAGAACCAGAGCATCGCCGACACGCTCCGCATCGTGACGACTTCGCTGACCGGCCTCACGGTCGCCTGCGCCCAGTGTCACGACCACCGCTACGACCCGATCAGCCAGGTCGACTACTTCCGTCTCCGCGCGGTCTTCGACCCGGCCTTGGATTGGCAGAAATGGCAGACCCCGGCGCAGCGAACGGCTTCGCTCTACTCCGCAGCCGACAAGGCCGCGGCGGCCGAAATCGAGAAGCAGGCTGCGGCCATCGACGCCGAAGCCACGAAGATGTACAAGGCGGCCCTCGATGTGATCTTCGAACAGAAGATCCTCGACGTCCCTGAAGCGGAACGCGCCGCCTACCGCGTCGCCCGCAATTTGCCGGTCGCCAAGCGCACCAAGGAACAGGCGGCGCTCATCAAGAAATACTTCTCCTCTCAAGCTACCTTCGGCCTGGATCTCTACGACAAGGCCGCCGACAACAAGGTGATCGCCAAGCGCGCCGAAGCCACCGCCTTGCGGGCCAAGAAGCCGGTCGAAGGGCGCGTCAGCGTACTCGTCGAACCACTCAACGCCGCACCGAAGAGCGAACTGCATCACCGTGGCGACCATGGCCAACCCCGCCAAGTCGTCACCCCAGGCGAACTCGCCATCCTTGGCAATCCGGCGATCCCCGTCGACGACCCGAAGCTGCCCACCACCGGTCGCCGCCTCGCCTACGCGAAGTGGCTGACCTCCGGGCAGCACCCACTGCTAGGCCGCACGCTGATGAACCGCGTTTGGATGCACCACTTCGGTCGCGGCATCGTGAACACCCCGGGCGACCTTGGCCTGCTGGGCGAACGCCCTTCTCACCCCGAGCTACTCGACTACCTGGCCGGACGCTTCGTCGAAGCCGGCTGGAGCCTCAAGGCGATGCATCGCGAAATGATGCTCAGCCGCACCTATCGTCAATCCGCCCGTAATGACGAAGCTCAGTCCACCGACCCTGACAACGCCCTCTTCGGTCGCTACCGTATCCGCCGGCTCGACGCCGAGACCATCCGCGACGCGATGCTCGCCGTCAGCGGCAAGCTCAACCCCGAGATGTACGGCGAACCGGTCACGGTCGGCAAGACCGGCGACGGCCGCATGATCCCCGGCGTCGAAATCTTCAACGGCAACAAGACCATCGTCCTCAAGGTCGACACCTCCTCACCCGCCGTCTACCGCCGTTCCGTCTATCTCCAGCAGCGTCGCAGCGGCCCCGCCACCGCGCTGGCGACGTTCGACCTCCCGAACATGGATCCGAACTGCGAACGCCGAGACCTCACGACCGTCGCCCCGCAGTCGCTCTTCCTGATGAACGACGAGTTCGTCATCGAACGCGCCAAGGACCTCGCCGCCCGCGTGATCAAGGAGCACCCGGCAGATGAGAACGCCCAGGTGCGCGCCGCGTGGGTCCTCACCCAAGGCCGCGTGCCGTCCGCCAAGGAGCTGGCCGGCTTCAACCGCCTCCTGGCCGAGCAGACCGAGCACTTCGCCAAGCTCAAGCCCGCCAAACCCGTCGCGGACACCGCCCTCAAGGTCAAGCCGGTGAAGGTGAAGTCCACTTCCAAGAAAGTCGCGCCGCAACCCACATTCCCCGCGCCGGTCGCGACGACGCAGGACGTACGCGTCGAAGCGCTCGGCTCGCTCTGCCAGGTCCTCCTCGCCACCAACCGCTTCCTCCATGTCGACTAAGCTACCCAACGGGCTCTGTTCCCGCCGCCATTTCCTCGAAGCCGGCGGCTTCGGTCTTGGTATGCTGGGACTCTCCACGCTACTCCGTCAGGATGGCCTGCTCGCCGCGCCGATGAAACCCCTTATCGGCAACGAGATCTTCGACCTTCTCCCCAAGCAGCCGCCCCGCCCCGCCAAGGCCAAGGCGATGATCTCGCTCTTCATGATGGGCGGCCCGTCGCAGATGGACCTCTTTGACCACAAGCCGATGCTCACGAAGTGGCACGGGCAGAAATTCCCGGGCGATAACCTCAAATACGACAACGTCGCCCAGGCCTCACCCAAGATCCTCGGTTCTTTCTGGAAGTTCTCGCGCCACGGCAAGTGCGGCCTCGAACTCAGTGAGCTCCTCCCGCAGCTCGGCACGGTCGCCGACGACATCTGCCTGATCCGCTCGATGAAGTCGGGCGTGAACAATCACCTGCAAGGCATGCTCGCCATGCAAACCGGCCGCATCACCGCTGGGAATCCGACCATGGGCGCTTGGGCGACTTACGCACTCGGCAGCGAGACCAAGGACCTGCCGGCCTACGTCGTGATGGGCCATCCGGGCGGACTGCCCACTTTCGCCAACCAGCATTGGTCCAACGGCTGGCTGCCCTCGATCTATCAGGGCACGTTTGTCCGCGCCACCGCCCCGCACATCCTCAACCTCGATCCGCCTGCCGCCCTCCAAGGCAAGCCGCAGGAACGCCAGATGGAGCTCCTCCGCGCGATGAACGCCGAGCACGCCGCCAACCATCCGGGCGAGACCGACCTCCAGGCGCGCATCCAGAGCTACGAACTCGCCGGCCGGATGCAGCTCGCCGCCAAGGAAGCCTTCGATATCTCGTCTGAGCCGAAGCACGTGCTCGAACTCTATGGCGTCGGCCGCAAGGAATGCGACGACTACGCTCGCCGTTGCCTGATCGCCCGACGCCTCGTCGAGCGTGGCGTGCGCTACGTACAGGTCCTCAACCAGGGCCAGAGCTGGGATAGCCACGGCTCGATCAAATCCGCCCTGCCCACCCTTTGCGCCGCGACCGACCGTCCCAGCGCCGCGCTCGTCGCCGACCTTAAGCAACGCGGCCTACTCGACAGCACTATCGTGCACTGGGGCGGAGAGATGGGCCGCATGCCGGTCCTGCAGAACGACGCTGGAGAAGCCAAGTGGGGCCGCGACCATAACACCTACGGCTTCAGCCAGTGGGTCGCCGGCGGTGGCTTCAAGGGCGGCCTGACCTACGGCGAGACCGATGAATGGGGCCACCACGCGGTGAAGGACGTCGTCAACCATTACGACTGGCACGCCACCATGCTCGACTGCTTCGGCTTCGAGCACGACAAGCTCATCTTCAAGCGCAACGGCGCCGCCCTGACCCTGACCAACAACCAGCCCGCCCGCGTGGTCCGGGAGTTGCTGGCCTGAGTGGAACTTAAGGCATAACTGCCTGTCAGAGGGTTAGGTTGCGCATAGCCAACCCCTCTAGAACGACTCCCCGAGACCCAAGGAAAGGCTCGCATCGGGAAGCCGCTATAACGCAAAATATCACCACACCCGCTTCGTCCGCCTCTGACATGAATCGTCGCCGCTTTATCCTCCGTTCCCTAGGAGCCACCCTGGCCCTCCCGGGGCTGTGCTCTCTCAGCGCGAAGGCCCTCAGCGGTAATCCTACCGTGCAGGTGGCCAAAGGGGCCGGCATCGGCGCCCGCCGCTTCGTGGCCATCGGCAACCTGCTCGGCTACCAGACCAAGCAACTTTTCCCGAAGACCACCGGACGCGATTACGAGAAGACGACGCTACTGGAGCCCCTCTGGGAACAGCGGGACTTGTTGACGGTTTTCCGCGGCCTCGACCACGGCGTCAAAGGCGGCCACTTCGCGGTCCACTCCTTCCTTTCCGGCGTGCTCAACTCGGAAGCGCAGAACCGCGCCGACGGTAACGTCTCGCTTGACCAGTTCCTCGCCGAGGAAATCGGTCACCAGACCCGTTTCTCGTCGCTCACCGTCGGCTCCGAAGGCGGCATCCACGGCGGCTGCCAGCTCGCTTGGACGAAGTCCGGCGTACGCGTGCCGCCGATCACCAACCCAGCCGAACTCTTTGATAAGCTCTTTATCAGCGACTCCGCGGAGCGACGCGTCCGTCGCGAGCAGGAAAACCACGTGCAGGCCTCGATTCTGGATTCCGTGCGCGAGGAGGCGAAACGCCTCTCGGGACAGGTCAACCAAGAGGACAAGGCCAAGCTCGAAGAATACTTCACGTCCGTGCGCGACGTCGAAAAGCGCCTCGAACTGCGTCAGCGCTGGACCCACCTCCCCAAGCCGACGGCGCCCTTCGCCAAGCCGGCCAACCGCAACGCGGTCGACGACCTGCCCCTGATGTATGAGCTCATCGCGCTCGCCCTGCACACCGACAGCACCCGCATCGCCACACTGGAGGTCGGCGGCGACTTCCTGCCTCAGCATCTGGGCGTCAAGAAGGATTACCACGGAATCTCCCACCACGGCAATGATCCCGAGTCCATCGCCGCCCTGATCACCCTCGAGCGTTATCAGGTCGCGCAATACGGCAAGTTCGTCGGTCGCCTCGCGCAATTGAAGGATGGTGAAGGCTCGCTGCTCGACTCCACCACGGTGCTTTTTGGCAGCGGCATGGGCGACGCCAACTCGCACCGCAATACCGACCTGCCAATCTTACTGGCGGGCGGCGGCTACAAGCATGGCAGCTTCCGCGAAGTCGCGCGCGAGGTGAAGCACAAGGTGCCGCTCTGCAATCTCTTCGTCGATATCGCCCAGAAGATGGGCGTCGAGACGTATGCCTTTGGTAGTAGCACGGGACGGTTCGCCTAATCCTCCGGCAACGCACCGCGACGTGAGTTTCATTTCGGTATTCCGACCCATGGCATCCCCTCGACGAACCCTGCTGGTCCTGTCCGCCGTCTTTGCGACCGGTCTCATGCCCGCCGCCGAGCCGCCAGCGAAGTTAGTCGAACATTTCGTCAGTAAGTACTGCTTGGAATGCCACGATGCCGACGTCCACAAGGGCGACCGCTCTTTTGACAAGTTCACTTTGCCGTTGAAGTCGCTGCCCGCGGTCATCGAGGCGCGCGACATCATCGACCAGTTGACACTGCGCGAGATGCCGCCGAAGAAGGCCGAACAGCCCAGCGACGAGGAGCGTCTCGCGGTGATCCGCGCCCTGCGCGAAGGCACCGCCGCGGCCCAGGCTTCACTGCAGAGCACCGGTTCGCGCACGGTCCTGCGTCGACTCTCCAACCGCGAATACGAAAATACGCTCGAGACCTTATTCGGTCGCCGTATCGACACCCTCGGGCTAACCGCCGATTTCCCCAAGGAAAAGACCGCCCGCCACTTGGACACGATCGGCCAGTCGCTGGTCACTTCCGGTTTTTTGGTCGACCAGTATTTCCTGTCCGCCAACCGCCTCGTCGAAACCCGCCTGGGCAAGCCGACCACCGCGCCGCAGACCTGGCACTTTAACAAGAACTTCATCCAGTACGAAGAGCTGACGGGCTCGCACAAGAGCGCCTTCAACTTCCGCTACCTCAATATCTACGAACAGCCAAACACTGACACCCGCCAGGGCGGCTACGGCCACATCGAAGACTTCAGGCAGGGCGTCCCGATCTCTGGCCTCTATGACATCGAGGTCGAGGCCGCGGCCCTGCATCGCGACACCCATTACGATCCTGTCATCTTCGGCATCGACCTCTCGGAGCCGTTCATCCTTGGCGTCGTGCCCGGCGACATCACGAAGGGTCACATCCATTACCCGCAGGACATCGAGCCACTGCTCGCCAGCGGCGTGGTGCCCGACAACGTACCGACCCGGCTGAAGTTCCGCGTCTGGCTCGAAGCGGGCCAGACTCCGCGCTTCATCTTCCCCAACGGCCCCTATGAATCGCGTGCCTCGGTGGTGACGATCAACAAGCGCTACCCGAAAGAGTTCTCGACTCCCGTCGGCTCCTCGGGCGTCGGTCGCTCGCATATCCTCCGGGAAGGCAAGTTGCCGCATATCCGCATCAGCGAGATTGTCGTCCAAGGCCCGGTGAGCGAGCCGGTGGGAGGCGCCGAGGAGATTGCTGTTTTCGGCAAGGATGGCTTCCAGGCTGACCGCGCGCTTGACCAGCTGCTCGCCTTTGCGGCGAAAGCTTACCGCCGCCCGCTCCAGGACGCCGACCGCGCGTCGATCCGTGCCATGCATGAGAAGCGGCTCGCCGAAAAAGCCAGCCCGCGCCAAGCGGCGCTCGATACGGTGAAGCTCATCCTCTGCTCCCCTTCCTTCCTGTACCTGAGCGAAGTCACCAAGGAGGGCGACCGACGCCTGCAGCCTCACGACCTCGCCACGCGCCTCGCCTACGCCCTTTGGGCGACGCCGCCCGATGAGTCGCTATCCGCCTCCGCGGCTTCGCGCAAACTCACCAGCGATGCGGAATTAAAGAAGCAGATCGACCGCCTGCTGGGTGATAAACGCGTCGACGGATTCGTCCATGGCTTCCTCGACAGCTGGCTGAACCTGCGCGACCTCGGTGGCATGCCACCCCCTCGCGAGTCGAACCGCGCCTATTATGCCGAAGATCTGCCGGCGTCGATGAAGGCCGAGGCACGTCTATTCTTTAGCGACATGCTCAAGGAGAACCGCCCAGTGAGTCAGTTCCTGCACGCGGACTATACCTTCGTCGACAAGAAGCTGGCGCAGCTCTACGACCTGCCCGCGCAGAAGACCCTGCGCCTAGCCGACGGCTTCCAGAAGGTCAGCCTCAAGGGCGATAAGCACCGCGGCGGCCTGCTCGGTATGGCGGCCGTACTGACGGTCAGCGCCAACGGTGTCGAAACCTCGCCCGTCACCCGCGGGGCCTGGGTCAGCGAGAACATCCTCGGCATCAAGCCACCCCCTCCCCCGGACGTCGTGCCCGCCATCGAACCTGATGTCAGCGGAACCACCACGATCCGCGAGCGCCTCGCCAAGCACAGCACCGACCGCGCCTGCGCCGAGTGCCATCGCAAGATCGACCCGCTCGGCTTCAGCCTCGAGTCCTTCGACCCAGTCGGACGCTGGCGCATCACCTATCCCAAGCCGAAGAAGGGCGCCGCGCCCAAGATCGACACCACCGGCGAGTTCGCCTCGGGCGAGACCTACCAAGACTTTGCCGGCTTCCGCGACATCCTGCACGACAAGCGCGAGGAGCAATTCACCCGACACCTCATCCGCTCGTTGCTCGCCTACAGCACTGGACGCCTTATGGAGCCAGCCGACGAGTTTGCCATCGACCGCATCCAGGAGAAGGTGAAGCAGCAGGGCCTCGGCCTCCGCAGCCTCGTCGTCGAGTGCCTGACCAGCGACGTCTTCCGCTCGCGCTGAGCAGCGAGGAGCAAACAAGGATCCGACCCGCCTAAGTGAGACGATAGTGCTCCCTATTGGAACTTCGAGCGTAGTAAGCTGTCAGAATGAGAGTAGGATAATCGCACGCCCATGTCCGATCCCCTCGAACTGACCCGCCGCCGCTTCCTCGGCCAGATGACCACTGGCATGACGGGTTTGGCTTTATCGCGCCTCCTCATGAGCGATCTCGGTGCGGCCGTGCCTCCCGGCGCCCACTTCGCCCCTAAGGCCAAGCAGGTCCTCCAGATTTTCTGCCCAGGCGCGGCTTCGCATATCGACCTCTGGGATCATAAGCCGCTCCTGGATAAATACGACGGTACTCCCCTGCCCGGCCCGGCCGAGGTGACCTTCCAAGGCAAGAACGGCAACCTGATGAAGTCCCCCTGGGCCTTCAAGCCGGCCGGCAAGAGCGGCAAGATGATCAGCTCCAACCTTCCGCACATGGCGCAACATGTCGACGAGATGGCCTTCATCCATTCAATGACGTCGCGCAGCAACACGCATGGCCCGGGCTGTATCGCGATGAACACCTGCTTCACCCGCGAAGGTTATCCGAGCGGTGGAGCTTGGATCAGCCACGCCCTCGGCTCGCTCAACCAGAATCTGCCGACCTATATCTCCGTGCAGGACGTCCGCGGCGAACCCCCGAACGGCAAGGCCAATTGGGGCAACGGCTTCCTGCCGGCCCGTCACCAAGGCGTGAGCATGGCCTCCCAGCAGGCGCTGCGTAATCTGGGTCGCCCGACCGACATCTCTTCCGCCGAAGACGAAGCGACCCGCGAATTCCTCCGCGCGACGAACCTTGAGCACGCCGAACAGCATCCCGGCAACGACGAGCTCCGCGCCCGTATCGCCGCCTACGAGCTTGCCGCCAAGATGCAGCTGGCCGCCCCCGAAGTCAGCGACCTCTCCCGCGAGCCAGACCATGTCCACGAGCTCTATGGGACGAAAGATGCCAATCCGCTCAAGGCAGCCTACGCCAAGAACTGCCTCCTGACCCGGCGCTTCCTCGAGAAAGGCGTCCGTTACGTCAGCCTCTACTGCGCCTCCCGCGCCAGCGGGGTCGACGGCCTCCTCAACTGGGACGCCCACCGCACGCTCAAGGCCGACTACGATCGTCACTGCCCGGTCTTCGACCAGCCCACCGCCGCCTTGCTCGCCGACATGAAACAGCGCGGGATGCTCGACGACGTGTTGATCATCTGGTGTACCGAGTTCGGGCGCATGCCCACCCACCAGGTCGGCACCACGGGTCGCGATCATAATCCCGACGCCTACACGACTTGGCTGATGGGCGCCGGCGTCAAAGGCGGCGTTTCCTACGGCGCGACCGATGACTTCGGCCGCCGCAGCGTCACCGACGTCACGACCTGCTACGACTTCTACGCGACCGTCCTGCACCTCCTTGGCCTCGACCACGAGAAGCTGACCTATTACCACAACGGCGTGAACCGCCGCCTCACCGACGTCCACGGCCACGTCATCAAGCCGGTCCTCGCATGAGAAACGCCTGCGCCCTCCTCCTGCTTGCCTCGGCTCCGCTCATCGCCGCCGAGGACCCGGCTGGTATCGCTTTCTTCGAACAGAAGATCCGTCCGGTGCTCGTCGAACATTGCTACGAGTGCCACAGCGCCAAAGCCAAGAAACTAAAGGGCGGACTCTACCTCGACTCCAAGGCTGGCTGGCAGAAAGGCGGCGACGCCGGTGTCCCGACGATCGTCCCAGGTAAGCCAGACGAAGGCCTCTTCCTCCGCTACGTCCGACACCTGGAACCGGACATGGAGATGCCACCAAAGAAGCCGAAGCTGCCTGACGCGGTGTTGGCCGACCTATCCGCCTGGATTAAGATGGGCGCGCCCGATCCGCGGACGGAGTCTACCGGCGAAGCAAAGCGGGCCGACAAGTCCTGGTGGTCACTTCAACCTCTAGCCAAGGAATTCAAGCATGCCGACATCGACGGCTTCATCGACGCCAAGCTCGCGGAGCAGAAACTCTCCCGCAACGCCCCCGCCAAGCCGCAGGCGTTGATCCGTCGCCTCAGCTATGACCTGACCGGCCTCCCGCCCTCCCAAGCCGAAGTCGATAACTTCGTCGCCGCCCACCAGGCTGACGCCCGCAAAGCGATCGAAGCCCTCGTCGACCGGCTACTCGCCTCTCCTCGCTACGGCGAGCGCTGGGGCCGCCATTGGCTCGACGTCGTGCGCTTTGGCGAAAGCAACGGCTTCGAACGCAACTTCGTCATCGATGACCTATACCCCTTCCGAGACTACGTCATCCGCTCGGTCAACGATGATAAGCCCTTCGATCAGCTGATCCGTGAGCACCTCGCCGGCGACGTCATCGGGAAATTTAATCCCGAGGTCGAGATCGGCAGCGCCTTCCTGGTTGCCGGTCCTTATGACGACGTGGGCAATCAGGACCCGGTTGCCCAGAAGGTCATCCGCGCCGCCACCCTCGACGATATGGTCACTGCGACCGGTAGCGCCTTCCTGGGCCTGACAATCAACTGCGCGAAATGCCATCACCATAAGTTCGACCCCATCCCGACCGAAGATTACTACCGCGTCCGGGCGGCCTTCGAGGGCACGGTCCATGGCCGCCGACCGGTCGCGACGAAAGAACAGACCCTGGCCTATAACGCCGCTATGGGCCCGCTGAACAAGGAACGCGCCCAAATTGTCGCCGCACAGTCAGCCCTCACCAAATCCATCGAAACCAAGGCCATGGCCCTGCTCGCCACGCGTACCTACCCACGCCCCAAGGCGGACACCTTGCTCACCGAAGAAAAGATCACTCCCATCGAGGCCCACTTCGTCAAGCTCACCATGTCCGCCAACTCGGCCAACCCGCTGAGCGGTGTGGGCGGTCGTATCTCCGAGTTCGAGATCTGGACCGATGAAGCCACACCTCGAAATGTCGCGTTGGCCTCCACCGGCTCCAAGGCTGAGGGCGTCAAGGGCGCCACCGCGGAAGACTTCCCGTCGGCCTACAGCGCCGCCCTCACCATCGACGGTGATGAAGGCGCCCAGTGGTATATCGGCAATCCGGCCGAACTCGTCATCACCCTGCCCCGCGTCGAAAAGATCAGCCGTCTCGGCTACCGCTCCGCCAAGGGACGAATCCTGCGCGACAACTCGCAGGGCGCCACGCCGACCGAATATGAGATGTTCGTCTCTCTCGACGGTAAAGAATGGAAAAAGGTCGCCGACTCCTACGACCGCGAAGCCTGGTCCCCAGCGCACGCCTTCGAACGCGTCCGCAAGCAAGTCACCACACCCGATGAAGCCAAACGCCTCGGCCTGCTCGGTCGCGACCTCGCCGCCGTCGATAAGCACATCGCCGCCGTGCCCAAGATGCCCTCGGCCTGGGTCGGTACACACCAGCCCAAACCCGAACCCACCTTTGTCCACAAGGGCGGCGATCCGACCAAGCCGGCCGGCCAGGTCGTGCCGTCCAGCCTCGCCGTACTGGACCTCGTCACGAAGCCCTACGCACTCAAGGCCGACGCCGGCGAAGGCGAACGACGTATCGCGTTGGCTGACTGGATTACCAAGGACAACCCCATCACCGCCCGTGTGCTCGCGAATCGCCTCTGGCATTATCACTTCGGCACGGGCCTTGTCGACACCCCGAGCGACTTCGGCTTCATGGGCAGCAAACCCACCCACCCTGAGCTGCTCGACTTCCTCGCCCAACGTCTGATCAAGCAAGATTGGAAGCTCAAGTCGCTGCACCGTGAGATCGTCCTCTCGCAGACGTATCTTCAGTCCGCGGACTTCAATCCGACAGCCGCGCGTGCCGACAAGGATGCGCGCCTACTCTGGCGCTTCCCGCCCCGCCGTCTTGGAGCCGAAGAGATTCGCGATACCCTGCTTGCGACCGCTGGCCAGTTGAAGCTCGAGCCCATGGGTGGTCCTGGCTTCCGACTCTATCGCTACCTGGTGAATAACGTCTCCACCTATATCCCGCTGGATACGCAAGGACCTGAGACTTACCGCCGAGCCGTCTATCACCAAAACGCTCGTGCCAGCGTCGTCGACGTCCTCAATGATTTCGACCTCCCTGACATCGCCTTCTCCGCACCCAAACGCGCCAACACGACTTCGCCCCTACAGTCGCTGACCCTGTTCAATCACAGCTTCACATTGGACATGGCCAAGGCCCTCGCCGCTCGTCTCGACGGACCCGACCCGATCGTCCAGGCCTACTCGATCGCCCTGCAGCGCCAGCCCACCGCCACCGAAAGGTCCGCCGCTGAAAAGCTCATCGCCCAGCATGGTAAGACCGCCTTCTGCCGCGCCCTGCTCAACGCCAACGAAGTCATCTTCATCGAGTAGTGGGTGGGGGGCTTGACTGTGCTAAAGAGGGTAACATTAATATCCGTGCGTCTACCCCGTACGCACCCATTCCCCGTCTCAGCAGTCATATGCCGTACCTAGGTTATTTCTCCCGCGCCCTCGTCGCCCTAAGCCTCGGCCTGATCAGCACCGCCAGCGCGGCGGAACCCTACGAAGCGTTCATCCAGAAGCACTGCGCTCGCTGCCACGGACCCGATAAGGAAAAAGGCGACCTGCGCTTCGATAAGCTCTCGCGTGATTTCAAACTGGGCGCCGACACCCATCACTGGGCGGAAGCCATGGAGCAGGTCAATGCTGGCGAGATGCCGCCCAAGAAGGACAAAGAACCCAGACCCACCCAGGCAGAGATGGCCGCCTTCATTTCGGACCTCGATGCTCGACTCAAGGAAGGTCGGTCGGCGCGCTTGGCGGCGCGTCCCTCCGTCGCCCATTATCGCCTCAGCCGTAAGGAATATCAGAACACCGTCTATGACCTGCTCGGTGTACGCTACAATCCCGCCATCCCGGGCGGCCTGAACGAAGATACGCTCTGGCACGGCTTCGATCGCATCGGCTCCTCTCTCTCCCTCTCGCCGTCGCACGTGGACCGATATTACCGCGCCGCCGACACGGTGCTGGATCGCGCCTTCCCCGCCAAAACCGGCGACACCCGCAAGGTACGCATGACGGCGGCTGAGATGCATTACGGCGACCTGAAGACCGCCCAAGTGGCGCTGGATCGCTTCGGCATCAAGCGGCCGCTCCGACAACTCCTCTTCCCCGGCCGGGTCGAGACCGCCCTTTCGCCTCAGTGGTTCGGTAAGGTCGGCCCCGAGCAGAGCGGACTCTATCGCCTGCGCCTCAAGGCCAGCGGGATTCGTCCGCCCAGCGGCCAGCCAGCCCACCTGAGCATCGGCAAGACAACCGGCGAAGAGACCGTGGCCAGTCTCGTCGAATTCGACATCAACGCACCCGAGGACAGCCCGAAGGTCTACGAGTTCGACGTGTACCTCGATATGCCCGCGACGCTGCACTTCAGTGTGGTCGCCACCCAAGGGGTTGACCGTCGGGCCGGTGCCGCCTTCCGCAACGTACTCGGCAGCAGGACCTACCTCTTCACGCACAGCAGCGAACGACAGCTCCTCAATACGAACGCACCGCAGATGTTCGACGACAAGGGTAACGGCATCTTCTCCACGGTACTCGTCGACTGGATCGAATGGGAAGGCCCGCTGCAAACGCCGGCCGAGAAGGCTCGCCGTGAAGGACTGATGCCCGCCGACAACGCCACCCCTGAGGCAATCGCTGAACATCTCCGCCAATTCGCCGAACGCGCCTGGCGCCGACCAGTCCGCGTCGAGGAGCTAGATCAATACCTTAAAGCCTACACGTCCGAACGCAGCGCTGGCGAAAAGACTGCCGAGGCCTATCGCGTCGCCCTCCAAGGCGTACTGACCTCGCGCAACTTCATCTACCTCGTCGAAGGCGAACCGAAGGCCCGCGAGCGCCTCACCGATGGCGAACTTGCCTCACGTCTCTCCTACTTCCTCTGGAGTTCGATGCCGGATGACGCCCTCTTCGATGTCGCCAAGGGTGGTGCACTCAAAGGCGACAGCCTGCGGAAAGAGGTCGACCGCCTCCTCAAGGACCCCCGTAACGAACGCTTCGTCGATGACTTCTCGCGTCAGTGGCTCCAGCTGCACCGCGTGGGTATGTTCCCGCCCGACAAGAAACTCTACCCCAACTACGACTCTTGGCTCGAGACGAGCATGCGCGGCGAAGCCGTCGAATATTTCCGCGAGATGTTCGGCCAGAACCTAACCGTGGACAGTTTCATCCACTCCGACTGGACCATGGCCAACAGCCGGCTCTGCGATTTCTACGGCCTCCCCGAGCCGAAGACGGAAGGCTTCCAGCGTATCGCGCTCAAGCCCGAGGACCATCGCGGCGGCCTGCTCACCATGGGCGCGATCCTTGGCCTGAGCTCCGACGGAACACGCCATCGCCCGATTCACCGCGGCGTCTGGCTGAGCGAGACAATCTTCGGTAAGACGCCCCCTCCCCCGCCCGCCAATGTGCCGGCGATCGAGCCCCCGACGGCGCAAAGCCCCAAGGCTTCTCTGCGGGACAAGCTGACCGCGCACTCCACGAACCCAAACTGCGCCGCCTGCCACGCCAAGATCGACCCCCTCGGCTTTGCCTGGGATAACTATGACGCCATCGGCCAATGGCGTACGCAGGAGAAAGTGCCCGCCGGCGTCGGCGCCGACCCTTCAATCCAATCAGCGGGCGAGATGCCTGATGGACGCGCCTTCAAGGATTCCGTCGCGTTCAAGCAGCTGCTAGTCGCGGACCGTGATGCCGTCGCCAAGGCCTTCGTCGAACACCTCTGCACCTACGCCCTGCGCCGCGTGCTTACCTTTGACGACAAGCCCGACCTCGACGCTATCGTCGCCGAGGCGAAGAAGAACGACTATCGTCTCCAGGATATCGTCCGCGCCGTCGCGACATCCGAGCTCATCCGGAAACGCTAAACCAAGAACGAAGAACCAAGAACCTTTATTTAACTAAGAACTTTATGGCCAACTACCTCTCCCAATCCTGGCTCATCGACCGCCGTCACGCCCTGCGCGCGATGGGCGCCCTCATCTCCCTACCCATGCTGGAGTGCATGCTCCCGCTGCGCGCCTCCGAGAAGCTGACGGCGACCCCGCGACGGAGCGCCTTCATCTACCTGGCCAACGGCGTCCATTCGCTGAACTACCAGATCACCCAGGACGGCCCGGACTATCAGTTCTCGCGCTCCCTCAAGCCGCTCGAGAAGCATCGTCACGCCATCACGCCCATCAGCGGCCTCCACCACCCGGGCAGCCTCAGCCATCACCACAACTGCATCAGCACCTGGCTGACCGGCGGCAAGCTCGGCCCCACGGACCGCAACACGATCTCGGTCGACCAGAAGATGGCCGAAGTCACGGCCCAGCATACGCGCGTCAGCTCGATGGAGATCGCCCTCACGCAGGATTCCCTCGCCTGGACCGCCGATGGCGTCCGCCTGCCGGCCATGCGGCGTTGCAGCGAGATCTTCGCCTCCCTCTTCGAGGAGCCGAAGAACGGCAAGGCCGCCCAACGCCGCGAACTCCGCCGCAAGGGCAGCGTCCTCGACGCGAACCTCGAGGAAGTCCGCCAGCTGGAGAAGAAGATGGGCACCGAGGACAAGGGCCGCATGGACCAATACCTCACCTCCGTCCGCGAGGCCGAGATCCGCACCCGCCGTGCCGACGTCTGGCTCGACACCCCTCTGCCCAAGATCTCCGACACCGATCGCCAGCGGACCAATCGCGACATCGCGGCCACCAAGGCTGGAGATTACTTCCGCACGGTCTACGACCTGATGGTCCTCGCCTTCCAGACGGACACTACCCGCGTGGCCACCTTCAGCCTCGGCGGCGAGGGCGACGCCTTCGCCATCCCCGAGATCGGTATCACCGAATCCCGCCACCAGCTCAGCCACCACGGAGGCGATGCCGGTTACATGGAGAAGCTCACGAACTACGACACGTTCGCGATCGAACAATTCAGCTACTTCCTCAGCCGCCTCGCGGAGACGAAGGACTTCGGCGGTAAGCCCCTCCTTGATTCGACGATGTCGCTCTTCGGCAGCGGGATGTCCTACGGCCACAGCCACGGTAATGCTAACCTCCCTCTCGTGCTCGCCGGCGGCAAGGACCTCGGTCTGCGTCATGGCACGCACCTCGACTTCAACCGGAAGGCCACGACCTTCAAGGGTTACACCTTCGGCGAGGACGGCGCGCTCACCACGGCACACTACCAGGTCTGCAGCCGCCCGGTGAACACCGACGCCCACATGAGCAATCTCCTCCTACTGATGGCCCAGCGCATGGGCGTGGAGATCGACCGCTTCGGCGACAGCAATAAGGTCGTCGCACTATGAACAAGACAAAGGGCAGGTTCTTGGTCCGTTGTTCTTCGTTCGTAGCACATCGTTCATGGTTCTTGGTTCTTTGTTCTTGGTTGATGGTTGCCAGCGCTTTTGCGGCTAACGAAGCACCAAGAACAAAGAACAAGGAACAAGCAGCCGAAGTTTACCGCCCTGAAGCCGGCAAGTTCCCGGAACTCTCGAAAGCCCACACCTACCGGGGCGAACTCGTGTTCGTCGACCACGTCAACCGACGCGGCAGCCTCCGCGTGCTTGGTGTCGGCGTCTTCCGTCGCAATGACCCTCACCCGTTCGCGATGCTCCCTTACGGCATGGTCCGTTATCACGGTGCCCCGGCCGACCTTCGCGACATCCCGCTCGGCACCATCATGCACGTCACGGCCTACCTGCCGCCGGACCCCAAGCTCTCTTCCGTGCCCGTCCTGCCAGTCGACAGCAAAGACCGGGATGCCAACCACTACCGCGGCATCGGCGTCTTCCCGGCGGAGAACCACGTCCTGCTGCTTGAGGACGAGCCCAGCTACTGCCTCCGCATGGGCCTCAACTGGAAACTCAAAGGGGCGGACCTTGAGAAGCCGGCCGCACCCATTCTCGCCACACTTGAACCAAAGCAAGGCGGCGATGCCAAGGCTACCGAACAGAAACTGACATTCGATAACGCCACCCGCATCTGGCGTGGCCGCGAAGCCCTCTCCATCGCCGATCTCATCGCCGAAGGAAAGAAATCGCTCGATGGCCAATCCGTGCGACTCGGCCTCACCTGGAAACCCTGTCCAGATGGCATCTTCCTCCGCCTCCACATCTCGGATATCTGGCTGGATGACGCCTCGCTACAACGGGCCGCCCAGAACCAGACCGAGACCCACAAGGCCTTCATCCGCAGTCGCTGGATGCCCGCCCACGTGGACAACGTGGAGTATGGTAAGTTCGGTCGCGCCAAGGTCACCGTAACCCTGTTCGGGGGCATGGACCCAGCGCTCTATGCTGATTTCCAGAAAGACGGACAGGCGCTGATCAACGCTGCCGAGAATACTTTAAAGCATGCTGGCGGCCACTACGGCCCGGCTCACATGGCCTCCAAAGGACCCATCGTGAACGTGAGCAAGCTTCCCGGCTCCGCGCCCATGGGCAGCAGCGGCATCCAGGTCACGATGGAAACTGACCTCATCATCGAAGGCATCCGCCCGGGCAAGGTCGTGCGCATCCGGGCGGCCATCTGGCCGGCCGTAGACTTGCCGCGCGAAGAATACCTCGGCGACGGCGAGTTCCGCATCGAAGACCGCTTCCCCACTCCGGCCATCTTCCCGAAGTACTGAGGGCTGAATGTTCTTGGTTCTTGGTTCGTCGTTCCTCGTTAACCACCAAAGAAGAAAGAACGAAGAACCAAGAACGCCTTTAACCAAGAACAAATAACTAAGAACCATGAACTCCCGCACCCTCCCCTTCCTAGCACTCTCCGTGGTGCTTGCTACCGCTTCCGCCTACGCGGCCGACCCCCACGTCGAAGCCGTCACGCGCATCGTCACCGGCGCGAAAGGCAAAGTCGAGATGACTGCCGACGGTCTGGGCGTGAAGCTCATCGACCTTAACGTACCCGGCGCCGGCCCGCACGACCATCGTAAGGACGACCCCTATGATGCGGCATTCTTCGAGCACGTCGGCCACCTCTCGACGCTCGAGTCGCTCAACATCATCTCGACGAAGTTCAACGACGCCTGGATGACACCCATCGGCAAGCTCACGAACCTCAAGGTCCTCCGCTTTACCAACAACGGTAAACTCACCGATGCCGGCATGGCGCAGCTCGCCGGCCTCAAGAATCTAGAGAACTTTTCGTTCGTCGGCACCCAGATGACCGGCAAGGCCTACGCCCAGTTCGAGGGCTTCACCAAGGTGACACGCGTGAGCCATCGCGGTAGTGCCATCGACGACGAAGGCCTCCGCCAGCTCTGCGATCACCTACCCAACCTCGAAAGCCTCAGCCTCGCCCATGCCAAGTTCACCGACGCCGGTGCACCGCATCTCGCCAAGCTCACCAAGTTAAAGGGGCTCGAACTCGGCACGTCGAAAGCGACACCGCAGGCCCTGAAGGCCATCGCTAAGCTCCCGCTGGAATCCCTGCAGCTCGGCGAAGGCTTCGAATCCATCGCCTGCATAGACATCATCAAAGATATCGCCTCCCTGCGCCGCCTCACGCTCACCAACGCCCAAGCCATCACCGACGCCGACTTGCAGGTCATCGCGGGGCTCACGCAACTGGACCATCTGGAGATCGGTAAGATGCCGCTTTCGGACGAACGTATCGCCGCCCTCAAACCCTTCGCCTTCCTAAAGTCCATGCGCCTCGTGCCAGTCAAAACGCCCTTCACCGCAGAACAGCAGGTGAAGATTCAATCGGTACTGCCGAAGACCACGCTCACGTTTAAATAAGCCCAAGAGAGGCAAATCTGTCAGAGTATTCGGCGGCTATAACATAGCAACGCCAGGGGTTAGCGAACACACCCAAAGACAGACGTACGACAGTCGCCGTCGTTCAGTTGAGAAGTCTCGTGAATAATATAAATCCGATCGCAAGGAGCCCCAGACCGCAACTGATCATCCACCTGAAAGTTTTCCATTTCTTATCCTTATCGGATTGCACGACTGAGGCGGTGGCAGCCCCACCAGCGCAACCGGCAAAGGTAATCATACCGGCGCCAAGAGAAATAAAGAGTACCAGTAACTTTCCGATGGTCTCATCAGCATTTTTTGAACCAGCAGCCATCACGGAGACAAAAAACAGCCCGAAACCAAAAAAGCCGGTTGCCCCCACCCAGATAAGCATAAACAACGCCCCGAAAATCACCTGTGCAATGGGAGCTTTCTTGGGGGGAGTTTCATTGGGGGGAGTTTCGTTGGGGGGAGTTTTCTTAGTAAGCAGAAACCCAAAAGGGCCGGCCATCCACACCGCGCTAATAATATCTAACGCCCCGAAAATCTTCTTTAAAATGGGAACTTTCTTGGGGGGAGTTTCCATAATGAAATTAGTGATACGACCATTCGTCGATTAAGTCGACCCAATCCCCCACGCCCCTTAAAACAATAGTCGCCACGACGTCATTCACCTGCATCTACCATATCACCAATGAATACAACTTTTCGCCTCCTTAGTGCCATCGTACTATTAGCCACTAGTTCGCTCTTCGGGGCCGAGACCTTCCTGGTCGACGGGCGCAAGGCCGTGATCCACGCTGCGGCCAAGCCAGCGGAAGGAAAGCCCTGGCTTTGGTATGCGCCCGCGCTCAATGGCGGCGTCTCGATCGTCCAGCATAAGCTTTACGCCGACGCCTGCCAGCAGGCCGGTATCGCGATCGCGGGCTATGACCTCGGCGAAGTCCGCGGCGCCCCCAAGAGTGCGGCGCAGTTCACGAAGTTCTACGACGAGATGGTGAAGCGCGGTTACTCGCCGAAGCCCATCCTGCTCGGCCAGAGCCGCGGCGGCATGATGACCCTCACCTGGGCGTTCCGAAATCCCGACAAAGTGAAGGCTTGGATTGGCATCTATCCCGTCTGCAACCTCGCCAGCTGGCCGCTGAAGAACTCTAAGGTCCAGACGCTCACCGATTTCGACATGACCGAAGCTGAACTCACCTTCCGGCTCAAGGAGTTCAACCCGCCCGACAACCTTGCCGGCCTCGCGGCCGCGAAGGTCCCGATGTTCGCCGTCCATGGCGACAACGACGTCGTCGTCCCGCACCAGGACAACACCCTCCTCCTCAAGGCGCGCTACGAGGCCCTCGGCGGGAAGTTCACGGTCAAGATCGTCCCCGGTGAAGGCCATAAGGTCGGCCCCTCCTTCTTCGCCTGCCCGGAGCTGGTCACCTTCTTGC
>Ga0209550_10000911_pt1 | contig 28492 bp, 23 predicted proteins | sample LauGreSuBDMM15SN_2_FD_187567 | JGI IMG/M metagenome (GOLD analysis project Ga0209550, IMG submission 187567) | Freshwater lake microbial communities from Lake Michigan, USA - Su13.BD.MM15.SN (SPAdes) (version 5) | ecosystem: Environmental > Aquatic > Freshwater > Lake | place: Lake Michigan... | reverse complement strand
GTTGTTCCCATGGCTCAAATTGAATTCTTGCTTAACACCTGGTACAGCTCAGAAGCCCTTGCCGAACAAATCGAAATTTCAGGCCACCACTTTATTTTGGTTGAATGGAATGAAGAAGCCGTCGGCTATGCCTCCTACTCCATGAAGCTGGCCAACCAGCCTGAAAGGTTCAGGGTGCACAAACTCTATCTCCAACCAGCCATGCACGGCAAGGGCATCGGAAAGGCCATGTTACAGTTCATCGCAACTGAAAACATGCCCCTTGGATGCAAGGAACTTGAGCTCAATGTTCACAAGAGAAATCCAGCCGTTGGGTTCTACCAGCACGTTGGTTTTACCATTGAACAGGACATTGTCACAGTCATAGAACATGGTCATGTTCTGGATGATTATATCATGATGCTTGACCTTACAAAAAATCCACTCTAGTGAGGAATTTTTAGCCAATAAAAGTTAGCTTTGCGCAAAATTTACAAGACATGTCTACTACCGCACAACTCGACTTTGCATTGCCGTACAAGGTTACGGATATTACCCTCGCAGAATGGGGAAGAAAAGAAATCAGGCTCGCTGAGGCAGAAATGCCCGGTTTGATGGCCCTTCGTGAAGAATATGGTGCATCCCAGCCGTTGAAAGGCGCAAGGGTTGCAGGTTGTCTGCACATGACCATTCAAACTGCCGTATTGATTGAAACCCTGGTTGCCCTGGGCGCAGAGGTGAAATGGAGCTCTTGCAACATCTTCTCTACCCAAGACCATGCCGCCGCTGCAATTGCTGCTGCAGGTATCGGTGTTTTTGCCTGGAAAGGTCAAAGCATCGAGGAAGCAGACTGGTGTATTGAACAAACCCTGTTTTTCGGCAGCAGCGACAAGCCCTTGAACATGATTTTGGACGATGGCGGAGACTTGACCAACATGGTATTGGACCAGTTCCCTGATCTGATTCCTCATGTAAAAGGAATCTCTGAAGAAACCACAACCGGTGTTCACAGGTTGTATGAGCGTGTAGCAAAAGGCACTTTGCCCATGCCCGCCATCAATGTGAATGACTCTGTAACCAAATCGAAGTTTGACAACAAATACGGCTGCAAGGAATCATTGGTGGATGCCATCAGAAGGGCCACTGACGTGATGATGGCGGGTAAGGTAGCCGTTGTGGGTGGATATGGTGATGTGGGCAAGGGTTCTGCTGCTTCTCTTCTCGGAGCCGGATGCCGTGTAATTGTAACAGAAATTGATCCGATTTGTGCTTTGCAGGCTGCAATGGATGGCTTTGAGGTAAAGAGAATGATTGATGCTGTCAAAGAGGCGGACATTGTTGTTACCGCTTCCGGTTGCCGCGACCTGATCACAGGTGCCCATTTCAAGGCCATGAAAGACAAGGTCATTGTTTGTAACATTGGACATTTTGACATTGAAATTGATGTAGCCTGGTTGAATACCAACTATGGTGAAACAAAAGATACCATCAAACCACAGGTAGACATCTACAATGTGGATGGAAAAGACATCATTCTGTTGGCTGAAGGACGCCTGGTCAACCTCGGTTGCGGAACAGGTCATCCCAGCTTTGTGATGAGCAACTCATTCACCAACCAAACCCTCGCACAGATCGAACTCTGGACGAACAATGCCCAGTACGATAAGAATGTTTATGTTTTACCCAAACACCTGGACGAAAAAGTTGCCATGTTGCACCTTTCCAAAATTGGTGTGGTATTGGATGAACTGACTACCGAGCAGGCTGACTACCTTGGTATTGCCAAGAGTGGACCATTCAAAGGAGAGAATTACCGTTACTAGAAAATGTTGAAGAGGTTGAGAGAGGTTGAGAGAGGTTGAGAGAGGTTGAGAAAGGTTGAGAGAGGTTGAGAGAGGTTGAGCTTGCCAGCCGAAGGCTGGGGAGGTTGAACCTGTTTTTCTAAAGACAGATGGGTTCAGCCTCTTTTTCCTTCTCTACAGATACCTACACCTCTCTACACTTCTCTAAACCTCTCTACACCTCCCTAAACTTACTTCAACCCCCTCAACCCCTTCAACCTCCCTCAACCCATTATGCCCCGCCTTTCCGTCAATATCAACAAAATAGCCACCATCAGGAACAGCAGGGGCGGTAACAACCCAGACCTGATCAAGGTTGCTTTGGATGCCGAGCAGTTTGGAGCAGAGGGTATCACCGTTCATCCGAGACCGGACGAAAGACATGTCCGCTACGCGGATGTGAGGGAGCTCAAGAAGGTGCTCACCACAGAATTGAACATTGAAGGGAATTGCAGGGAGGAGAAATTTGTTCAGCTGGTACTTGAGGTAAAGCCAGACCAGGTTACCCTGGTTCCGGATGCGGAAGGCCAGTTGACCTCAGACCATGGATGGGATACTGTTAAGCACCGGGATTACCTTACTGAAATGATCAGGATTTTCAAATCAGCCGGCATCAGGACCAGTATTTTCTGTGACCCTGATCCAGCCATGGTAACAGGTGCGGCACTCACTGGCACAGACAGGATTGAGCTCTATACTGAATCCTATGCCCATCATTTCAAAACCAACAGGGCATCCGCCATCGCCCCTTATGTTACAGCAGCCGAAACAGCAAAGGCATTGGGCATGGGCATCAATGCCGGGCATGACCTCGACCTTGACAATCTTCATTACCTGGTCCAGGAGATTTCTTTTATTGATGAAGTAAGCATTGGGCATGCACTTGTTTGCGATGCACTATATTTGGGTCTTGAAAATACCATTCAACTGTACAGACGTCAGTTGATTCATTAAACCAATCAAATTTCAAACCGTTATTAAAAAAAAACACATGAAACATCTACTCTTTAGCACAATGTTCCTCCTGTTTTCTTCCTTCAGTATTTCAGTACTGGCCCAAAATGCAAAACCAAGCCCTGCTGTAACAGCTGCAGGAAAAGCTGGCGATGCTACGGTTACCATCAATTATGGCGCACCTTCTGTGAAAGGCAGAAAGATTTGGGGAGAGCTGGTTCCTTTTGGAAAAGTTTGGAGAACAGGCGCCAACGATGCCACTACTTTTGAAATTGATGCAGACGTCAAAATAGAAGGGCAATCACTGGCCAAAGGCAAATATTCCTTGTTCACCATTCCTGAAGCAAACGAATGGACCATCATCTTCAATAAAAATCCAAAGCAATGGGGCTCATTCAGCTACAAGCAGGATGAAGATGTTTTGAGGGTAAAAGCGAAGGTTGACAAATCTTCCTCTTTCAATGAAAAGCTGGCTTTTGAAGTTTCAGGGAACAAGGTTTTCATCCGTTGGGAAAATGCAGAAGTTGCATTCAAAGTAAAATAGACAATCAGTCCATATTATTCGAGGCATTCCAATCTTTTGGAATGCCTTTTTCATTTCAGGTCGCTCAACCAACCCAGAAATGCAGGCATGGCCCTGCCCCAGGTTGCGGTATTGTGTCGACCATCAGGCATCTCCAGATAATGGATGTCTTGTCCTTTTCGGTATCCAATTGCCTCCAGTGCTCCGATGATTCCCAGGGCATCATCAATGGAATCGATGATGCCATTTTTATTCCTGTCCTCTTTTTCATCCAAGGCTCCCACCTGTAAAAAAAACTTCCTGTTTTCATGATAGGCCGCCTTCCGAACCTTTGCGTGCATGATCCTGTCGCGCTCCTCCACATAGCCATCTTCCAAAGATTTGGATCGCCACCAAAAGGATCCGCTGAAAACGCCAACAGCACTGAACTCCAGCGGATGATCAATGGCCATGTCAAAGGCCATCAGTCCGCCCAGGGAAAATCCAGCAAGGAATTTTTTATCAAACTGGCCTGCATTTGTTTTTTGGTGAAGCAAGGGTATCAACTCCTTTAGCACAAAACTTGCATAAGCCCCTGCACTTGAACCCCTTTGCATAAAATCCGGAATGCCTGCCACGCCATACTCCTGTTTTCTATCCGGACCCGCATGAATCCCAACGCAGATTAACCTGCAGAATGAATGGACATGCTTTTCGAGCACATCAGCAAAGTCCATTGATGGTAGATCTTGGCCGTCGTTGATCAGCAGCAGTGCAACAGGCGAAGAAGGGCAAGCGGCTTTTTTTTCATAGACATCCACTTTCACATGCCTAGAAAGAAAACTGGATTGAACCTGGAAACTGAAAACATCGCCCATTGTGTAAAACCACTGTTTTGAGTGGCGACAAAAATAGGCAAAGGAATCTGTTATTGGACTTGAATCACAAACAGAGCAGCATAAATAAAATTCATTATCTTAGGTCAACAAGTAAACAACATGGCGAAAATAATTGGTGTCTTGCATGGCAAGGAAAGATCATTCCCCGAAGCATTGGTAAAAAAAATCAATGAAAAGAATATCAAAGACATTTCAGCAGCACCGGTAAAAATTGACAAAGTCATTCAGGGCGACCCTTCAGGATATGCTGTTATCATTGACAGGATATCCCAGGATGTGCCGTTTTACCGGGCATTCCTCAAAAATGCAGCCATCTCTGGTACGGCTGTCATCAACAATCCTTTCTGGTGGAGTGCCGATGAAAAGTTCTTCAACAATGCTTTGGCAACCAAAATTGGGGTGCCCGTACCCAAGACGGTTATCCTGCCTTCAAGGGAACTTCCAGACGATACTTCAGCCGAGTCATTTTCCAACTTGGCCTACCCGCTGGATTGGAAGGGCATCTTTGATTATGTTGGGTTCCCGGCGTACATGAAACCTTTTGCTGGGGGAGGGTGGAAAAATGTTTACCGCCTGAACGACATAAATGAGTTTTTTGAAAGACATGCTGAAACCGGTCAACTGGTCATGCTCTTGCAGGAAGAGATTGTGTTTGAGGAATATTACCGCTGCTATTGCATCGGCAGAAAGCATGTCCGCATCATGCCTTACGAACCACGCAACCCCCATCATCTGCGCTATGTTGCCAACTTCAAACCCTCAGCAAAAATGCTGAAGACCATGGAAGAAATTGTGTTGAACATCAACAACCATCTTGGCTATGATTTCAACACCGTTGAATTGGCCATCAGGGATGGTATTCCCTATGCGATTGATTTTTGCAATCCTGCCCCAGATGCAGACCTGAAAAGTGTTGGACAGGAAAATTTTGACTGGGTTGTTGAGACTTCAGCCAATTATGCGATTGAGGTAGCAGAAAACCTAAGAGACGGGCCAGGCAACCTCTCTTGGGGAGAGTATATCAAAAAAAGCGCAGCAGGCAAACCGCTAACCAAATAAAACACCATTCAAGATGATCAACTATAAACAGTTTACGGTCGGCATCGAGGAAGAATACATGGTCATTGACCCTGCAACCAAAGCGCTGATCAGCCATGAGCAGAAAATCGTTGCTGAAGGACAAAAAATCATCAGCGAAAAAGTCAAGGCAGAAATGCACCAGGCAGTGGTTGAAGTGGGAACTGATGTTTGCGCCAATATTGAAGAAGCCAGGCATGATATCTACAACCTCAGAAAAACCATCCATGGCATTGCTGAATCGCTGGGATTCAGTGTTGGTGCGGCAGGAACACACCCTTTCAGCACCTGGCGCCAACAGCTGATTACAGACCATATCCGTTACCAGGAAATTGTCAATGAGATGCAGGATGCCGCAAGATCCAACCTGATTTTTGGGCTGCATGTCCATGTTGGCATGCCCACCAAGGAAATGGCCATTCACATTGCCAACTCTGCAAGGTATTTTCTGCCCCATGTGTTTGCCCTGAGCGCCAACTCCCCTTTTTGGGAAGGGAGGGTGACCGGCTTCAAATCATACAGAACCAAAGTATTCGATAAGTTTCCCCGTACCGGCATTCCGGATTATTTTGACAGTTATAGTGCATATGAAAACTATGTGAACCTGCTCATCAAAACCAACTGTATCGATAACGCCAAGAAAATCTGGTGGGATCTTAGGGTGCATCCATTTTATGGAACAGTTGAATTCAGGGTCTGTGATGTGCCCCTCACCGTTGATGAAACGGTGGGCTTCGCAGCCCTTTTCCAGTGCATTTGTGCCAAGCTGTTCAAACTCAGGGCCGCCAACCTGAACTTCATGATCTATCCCAGGGCTTTGGTGAATGAAAACAAATGGCGGGCCTCCCGTTATGGCATTGATGGTAAGCTCATCGATTTTGGAAAAGAACAGGAAGTAAATACCAGGGCATTGATCCTTGAGCTCCTTGATTTTATTGATGATGTGGTGGATGAACTGGGCTGCAGGGAGGCCCTGAAAACCATCACCACCGTTTTGGAGAAGGGAACCGGAGCAGACAGACAGCTGGAAGTCTACGAACAAACCAAGAGTTTTCAGGCGGTTGCTGCCTATATCGAATCCAAGTTTCTTGGCAGCCTTTGATGTACCTTTGCTGGCGAAATGAAGAAGATCAAAATTGCCATATTGGACCTTTACGAGGGCCAACAAAATGAGGGAATGCGGTGCATCAGGGAAATGCTGGTGCGCATGAACACAGACTATAACCAAGCACTTGAATGGGAGGAATTTGAGGTGCGTTGCAAGCAGGAATTGCCCTCTTTGGAATTTGACATCTACCTGTCTTCCGGCGGGCCGGGAAGTCCATTGGAAAGTGAAGGAATGGTTTGGGACAATGCCTATTTCAAATGGCTCTCAGATCTCGTTGCATGGAACAATACGGCCAACAACATCAACAAAAAATATGCATTTTTCATCTGCCATTCTTACCAGCTGGCCTGCCGTTATTTTGGATTGGGCCATGTAACCAAACGCAAGTCTACTGCATTTGGGATATTCCCCTTGCACAGGTTGGAAGCTGGATTGGATGAACCAGTTTTCAAAGGACTTAGCAATCCCTTTTATGTTGTGGACAGCCGCGACTTCCAGGTCATCCAGCCCCAACTGGATCGGATGCAGGATATCGGTGCTGAAATGCTTTGCATTGAGAAAGAGAGGCCCCATATAGCCCTGGAAAGGGCCATCATGGCCATTCGGTTTAATGCCTATATGGTGGGAACACAGTTTCATCCTGAGGCCGATGCCCAGGGAATGAGCATGTATTTGAAGCGGGACGACAAGAAAAAAACAGTGATTGAAAACCATGGCCAGGAAAAATGGGAGTCCATGATTGAGCAACTCAATGATCCTGAAAAAATCAGCATGACCAACAGCCATGTATTGCCCAATTTTATTGTGCAGGCCATTGCCAAGATCAACAACCCTTAAACCCTTTTATACAATACAGGAGATGATCCAATTGATCAGGGAACAATTCAACGCATCATTCAGCCAGGAGAAATATAAAAATTTTCTCCTGGACCTGAACAGTGTACACCCCGGTATCATTGATTTTCGGATTGCAGAGACTCCCGTATTCATTGATAGAAAGCTTGGCCAGGAAATGATCCAGACCTGTGAATCAATCATCGATTTTATTATCCATCCTGATTTCAATGCACTCACCCAAAGGGCCATCCCTGCTGAAGAGATGGTACAAGGGCAAAACAAGATATCCCATTTTATTGCATTCGATTTTGGCATCTGCGAAAACGAAACGGGTGGTTTTTTCCCAGCACTCATTGAGATGCAGGGCTTCCCCACCCTGTTTGGCATGCAGGCCTATTATCCTGAAGTATTGGAAAGGCATTTCAAGATTCCTGATGGATTTTCCCACTACTTCAACGGATTGAACAAATCAAGTTATATAGCGCTGCTCAAACGGGTAATCCTTGGTGAACACAAGCCAGAAGAAGTGATTCTGCTTGAAATAAAACCCCATCAACAAAAAACCAGGATTGATTTTTATTGCACAGAAGACTACCTGGGCATTGCGCCTGTTTGCATCACTGCATTGATGAAGGAAGGAAGAACATTGTACTACGACAACAATGGCGTAAAAACAAGGATCAAAAGAATCTACAACAGGATCATTGCGGACGAATTGAATGCAGTGAAGGATTCCCTGGGGCCGATTGTTGACCTCAGGGCAGACCTTGATGTAGAGTGGGTGCCCCACCCCAACTGGTTTTACAGGATTTCAAAATTCACCCTTCCTTTTCTCCATCACCCCTTCATACCGGAAACTTTTTTCCTCAATGAAGTGAAAAGCATACCGGAAGATCTTCACAATTATGTACTGAAGCCCTTGTTTTCATTTGCTGGGCAAGGCGTGGTGATTGATGTAACCAAAGAAGATATGGAGGCCATCCAGCAACCAGAGCACTGGATTCTCCAACGCAAAGTAAAGTATGCTTCCTGCATCCAAACGCCCGATGAACCTGCAAAAGCAGAAATCAGGCTGATGTATATTTGGGAAGAAGGAAAGGAAAGACCTATCCTGGCCACCAACCTGGCCAGGCTCAGCAAAGGGAAAATGATCGGTGTGCGCTACAACAAAGACAAGGATTGGGTAGGCGGAAGCGTTGCCTATTTTGAACAATAAAAAATCAACCTCATGCCAAAGATCAGCGACATAAAAAAGAAATTGCTCACAGAAGGCATTATCGGCCAGTATGTTCATGGCGACAGCACAACGTTAGGATGGGTGACCATCCAGGCAGGCAGCAAACTTCCTGCACACCAGCATCCCCATGAACAAATCACCCTGATGCTCGAAGGGAAAATGGAAATGCACATCGGTGATGAAACGATAATGCTTGAGCCTGGTGTGGTGAAAGTCATTCCCTCCAACACACCCCACTCGGCCACAGCACATACAGACTGTGTATTGATTGATGTGTTCAGCCCGGTGAGGGAAGACTACCGCGACTAGAACTATTCCTCCTCGCTGTTTTTAAGAATCCCCATCAATTTGTAGGCATTGTTCAACACAATGGATCCGGCAGGGAGTCCTTCATTTCCACTGGTCAATGCTGTTCTTCCATCTTTGGAAAGTCCGGTAACCACTGGTCTCATTTCAACCACATTGTCGGATTTTCTGACAAAAATATATTGCTTGTTGCCCAGTCTTACCAAGGCCTCATCAGGAACGGCATTCACCAGCTTGCTGCTTACAGACAATTCACCCTCCACAAACATGCCTGGCAAGAGGTTTTTGGGATGAACTTTAAAATGACAATGTGCAGTGGCCGTCCTGTCATCATCAAGGCCCTTGTTGACAAGGATCACTTCTGCAGCATAGGTCTTTTCCGGTTCATCCATGAAATGAATACTGACCTGGTTTCCTTTCTGCACATAAGGAAGATCCTTTTCAAAAAGGGTGAGTGCCACATGAATGTCTTCAGGATCAATCAACTCAAACATGGTTTCAGTGGGCTGCACATATTTGCCCGTATTGACATTGACCTTGGACACATATCCGTTGATGGTTGACCGAACAGATACCTGCCCAGAGATGTTGGATTCATTCAATGCGTTTACATCAATCCCAATCAACTTCAGTTTCTCCTGCAAAGCCCTGACGGCAACAGCCTGTAGCTTTTGCTCAGCCTGGGCCTGTTGCAAAGCCCTTGAAGTTCCTGCACTCGCCTCGACAAGGGCTTTTTGCCTTTCGAGTTCAAGGCCAGCCAATTCATGCCGTACGGCAGCAGAGAGATAATCCTGTTGGAGTTGAACAATGGCCTGGTCTTCCATGATGGCAATCACCTCCCCTTTTGATACGTGCATGCCAGGGATGAGTTTTGTACTCCTCAGGTATCCACCCAATGGAAAGTTGACAGAGATGAGGTTTTGTGGGGGAAGGTCTATTTTACCTTGCACCGTAATGATGCTGCTCATGCTGGTTTTAACAGGATCTCCATATTGAAGACCAAGCGCTGTCAACTGATCTTGGGTGAGGTTGATTTCATTGGTTTCTTCAACAACTGCTTCTTCGGCAGGTGCGGTTTTACTCCCTGAACAACTTTGGATGAGCAAGAAAATGAGGATGAATAAATACATTGAATATCTCATGCGTTATTTTTTTTCTGTTAGCAATTGAAAAGTAGCAGCTGCCATTTGCAGTTGATGGATGGTCTCTGCGTGAGCAATCAATACTTGTAAATGCTGCGACTGCAAGAGGCTGAATTCTGCATAGGAGATATCGCCAAGCGCTAGTCTTTTCTTGGCCTGGCTCCAGTTGTCCGTCGATAATCCCAATCCCTCTGAAACATAGTATTCATAGGCTTCTTTGGCTGCATTGAACCGTGAAACCACATCTGCCAATCTTCTGTTCAGGTTTTCAAGCTGCTGTTGCTTTTGCATGGCAGCAATCTCTTCTTTGACCTTGGCCGCATTTATTTTGGCCTTGGCAGCACCATTGAAAACAGGAATGGAAACCCCTGCCTGTACAATGCCAAACCGATAGGAAGGAGCATAATATTTTTGCGAAATTCCGTCTTGCGATTGCCAACCGGTAATGGAAAGATTGCTATAGCCCAAGTTGAAATCAGGAGCAAGCCTGTTCTTGTCTAAGGCTGTCTGTGCAACCTGTTCCTTGATTTGCGCATCTGCCAATTGGATGGAAGGATGGGATTCAAATGAAGCGATGAGTGCAGGGATATTTTTATCGACCGCATTGTCTAATGATGGTGTAAAATTGTTGCCCGACATGATCAACCCATTCAACTCCTGTATCAATGTGTACCGGTCTGCTTCCAACTGTTTTTTCTGGAAGAGATATTGCTTGGATTGCAGGGCAATGGCATTCAAGGTTGCCGCGTTGATGTCACCGGCTTTTTGCTGAACGGCTGCTTTTTCCTGCCACTCAGAAAAAATCCTCAAGAACCTGTATAAAATTTCATCCCTTCGGTCAAGATCCATGATCCTGTAACAGAGTTGCCTGATGGCATGATGAAGCTCCGCCTGCTCAAGATTTTTCCTTGCCTCCTGCAGCCCCTCTGCCCGCTGGTATACTTCTTTTTGCCTTGCATAGACCTTGGGCAATTGAAACTGCTGGTTCAGAAAAAAACGGGTGTCATTTGCTGCACTGTTGATGTTGCCATACTCTGCACCAAAAGAAGTTTTGGGAATCTCGGCTGATTTTTTCTTTAGCCCCGCATAGTATTCAACTTGTTTTTGAGCCATTTTGAGGGATAGTGCATTCCTGTCTGCTATTGCGATGATGGAGTCAAGTGGCAAAGAAGCTGAAGGTCTTGCATTGGGAACATGCCCATTCAATGCCGATCCAATGGTCTGGCTGCTTGCCGTGAGGCATAAAAATCCAAGAATCAATGTAAGTGCCGGCGCCTTGATAGAACCTTTTCTTTTTTCTACCCAAACATAGAGCACTGGCAAAACAAACAGCGTAAGCAAGGTGGCAGAAATCAATCCTCCGATCACTACCGTGGCCAAAGGTCGCTGCACTTCAGCACCGGAACTTGTGCTCAGGGCCATGGGTAAAAATCCCAGTGAGGCAACTGCAGCGGTCATCAATACGGGCCTCAACCTGGTGGTTGTTCCCTTCAAAACAAGATCGCGCATGTTCAGTTGGGTTTCATTCTTCAGCCTGTTGAATTCATTGATCAATACAATACCATTCAAAACAGCTACCCCAAAAAGGGCGATAAATCCTACCCCTGCTGAGATGCTGAAGGGCATGTCGCGCATCCACAACAACAAAATACCTCCAATGGCTGAAAGCGGAATGGCCGTATAAATCAACAATCCGTAGCGCAGGGAGCCAAAAGAAAAATACAGGATCAGCAGGATCAACAACAAGGCAATGGGAACGGCAATCATCAAACGAGCTTTTGCCTCAACCAGGTTTTCAAACTGCCCGCCATATTTCACATAATATCCTGCGGGCAATGCAATGGTTTTCTCTGCCTTGGATTGAACTTCCTTAACAACAGATTGAATATCCCTGTCCCTGACATTGAATGCCACCGTTATTCTTCGCTTGGCATCTTCCCGCTGTACCTGGTTGGGACCTTCCTCAATACCAATTTCTGCTACCTGATCAAGGGGGACTGAAAGCCCATCAGGATTGGTGATCGTGAGTGTTTTGATGTCTGTCAAATCATTTCGACTGTTTTCTTTCAAGCGCAAGACAAGGTCAAAACGCCTTTCATTTTCATAGACCTGACCGACAGCTTCACCTGCGAAAGAAGCCTTGAGCACCCGGTTTACGGCAGCAATACTTAGCCCGTATGCAGCGATTGCCGCAGGCTTGTATTTGATGACAATCTGTGGCAATCCGGTCACCCTTTCAGTATACACATCTTTGGCACCCTCCACCTTGTGAATGACCTCTTCGTATTGTGCGGCATAAAAAGCAAGGGTATCCAGGTCTTCACCAAAAATCTTACAGACTATGTCCTGCTTGGCCCCTGCAATCAATTCATTGAATCGCATCTGAACAGGGTATTGAAAACCGCCTGTCAATCCAGGCACTTTGCCAATGGCTGCACTCATTTTGTTGGCCAGTTCATCATAAGTTGTTGCACTGGTCCATTCGTTTTTGGGCTTCAGGTTGACAATGATATCGGTCATTTCAATAGGCATCGGATCAGTGGGTATCTCACTGGAACCTATCCTGGTGACCACTTTTTGTACCTCAGGAAACTTTCTCAATTCATGAACCGCCTTGGTGGTGGCATCAATGGTCTCTTCCAATGAGCTTCCTGTCATCAGCCTTGCCTCAATGGCAAAGTCGCCCTCTTCCAGTTCTGGAATAAATTCTCCCCCAAGCGAGCTTGCAACAAAAAAAGACAAGACCAATAATGCCAGCGCGGCAAGAATGACTTTCTTGGGATGTTGCAACAACCGGGACAGGACTTTTTGGAATCCTCCCTGAAGTTTCAACATCATCTTGTCCGAAAAATTATCATGGTTGTCCAACTTTTTATTCAACACAACGCTGGTCATCATGGGGACATAGGTAAGGGAGAGAATAAAGGCCCCTACCAGGGCAAAAGCGACGGTCTGTGCCATGGGCTTGAACATCTTGCCCTCAATGCCCGTGAGGCTAAGGATGGGGATATAAACGATCAGGATGATGATCTGTCCAAAGACTGCAGCCCCCATCATTCTTCCTGCGGATTGTTCAACGGTTTGGTCCATCTGGCCCTGGCGCAAGTGCAGGCCCATGTGCTTGTTGGAATGCAACCGGTGTAGCACTGCTTCCACAATGATCACCGCACCATCAACAATCAAACCAAAATCAAGTGCGCCCAAACTCATCAGGTTTCCGGTCACCCCAAAAAGATTCATCATGCCTACGGCAAACAGCATCGACAGTGGGATTACTGAAGCCACAATCAGCCCGGCCCTCAGGTTACCAAGGAAAAAAACCAGGATCAGTAAAACAATCATCGCCCCTTCCAGCAAATTGGTCTTCACCGTTCCTAAAGTGCGGTTGACCAATTTGGTGCGATCAAGAAAAGTATTGATTTCAACCCCCTCTGGTAAGCTCTTTTCGATTTGTTTCATGCGCTCCTCAATATGCCCAATCACATCAGCAGCATTTTCCCCTTTCAACATGAGCACTACGGCGCCTGAAACTTCGCCCTCATCCATATAAGTGAGTGCGCCATAACGAACCGGGCTTCCTATCCTGGCTTCTGCAATATCCCTGATGTAAATGGGTGTGCCTGCAGCAGATTTTGCCACATAGATATTTTGAATTTCTTCAATTGATTTGACGAGGCCCTCTGACCTGACAAACAAAAGCGAAGGCCCTTTCTCAATATAGGCAGCCCCTGAATTCTGGTTGTTGTTCTGGATGGCATTGAATACCTGGTCAAATGTTACCCCTGCCCCTTTTAATTTCAAAGGATCGATGGCCACCTCGTATTGCTTGAGCTTGCCCCCAAAACTGCTCACATCGGCAACACCAGGGGTACCCAACAATTGCCTCCTGATAATCCAGTCCTGGATGGTGCGCAATTCAGTGAGGTCATATTTATCTTCATAGCCTTTTTTGGGGCGAACGATATACTGGTAAATTTCACCAAGCCCTGTAGTGACAGGTGCCAGCTCAGGGGTTCCCGCTTCTTTGGGGATCTCATCCCTGACCAGCAGCATCCGCTCACTCACCTGTTGCCTGGCCCAATAAATGTCTTTGTCATCATCAAATACAACCGTAACAACGGAGAGACCAAATCTTGAAATAGACCTTATCTCTTTGACATCTGGTATGTTGGATGATGCCTGCTCAATGGGGAAAGTAATCAATCGTTCTACCTCAAGAGAACCCAGGGTAGGTGAAACAGTAATGACCTGAACCTGATTGGAGGTGATGTCTGGGAGTGCGTCAACAGGAAGTTTGAACAACTCTATGGCGCCCCAAATGATCCATCCTAGCGTAAATAATCCTATGATGAGCTTGTTCCTGATGGAAAAGCGGATGATTGCATTCAACATGATTTCTGATTTTTTTTATGAAGGGGTACCTAAAAAATCAGCTGTATTTTAATGGTTGAAATAAGGGCCCTCCGAAAACTGAGGGCCCTTTGATGATTGGTTATTTCTTACAGCATTCCTTGCCTTGCTCACATTTTCCATCTTTGCAGCAAGCCTTGTCTTTTTCACATTTTCCGTCCTTGCAACAGTCCATTTTGTGGTCACATTTTTCCATGTCACAACATTCTTTTTTTGCGCCGTCTTTGGCCACAACTGAAGTGGCTTTTCTTTCATATTGGCAGCAACCGTGGAGCTTGTTGTATACCTCCGTTGGTGCAGTTACATCCTGCGTATCATAACCAGAAGCAGCAACGGCCTCCTGAATGGCCTTGACATCTGTCTTTTTAGGCTTGAAGGAAACATTGAGCATTTTGGTTTCCTCGCTCCAGCTTGCAGTGGAGGCACCGGCTTTCAATGCAGCAGTCTCAATGACTTTCTTACACATGCCACAGTTTCCCCAAACCTTGATTTCCTCTGATTTTTGGGCAAACACTGAAGTTGAAAACAATAAAGCGAACAGGAATATAGAAAACGATATTTTAGTATTCATTTTGAATGATTTTTGATAGATAAAACTAAAGTAATATAATCAATGAAGTTTTTGAGCAGTGAACCATTACTCAAAAACAACTCAAATCCTGAAATTGCAGTTCAGGAGATACCGGGGAGAAGGTACGAAATACTTGGGAGAAAAGCTGCTTGTAAACTGGGGCGCCCGTTTAATGACAAGATCATGTGTGAAGGAAACAGGAGCTAATGTACATAAAGGGTTGAAATTAAAAGCAGCAATCACCTGGCCTTCGAGATCAGCATTGTGAATTTTAATTACCTGTGGAAGATCGTGACAACATCCCTCATCTTCCATTCCGCAAAATTCACATCCATCCCTTTCCTGCTCACCGATTGAAACGGCGGCCAAGTCTCCCATACAATAATGTGCATTGATGACAGTTCCACTGCTTGCGGCAGTGTAAACCATGAGCAACAGTATGGAGAGGATTTTTTTCACAAATCAAAATTAACACGAAAAAACTGAATTGACAGGAACAGCGCTAAGATTTTAACAGAAAAAACCATCAATTCACAAAATTCCAAAAAATCCCCAACCGGAATACCATGCCTGGGTTGGGATAATTGGGGGCTGAAAGGTTGTTTTCCTTGAAACCAAAACCATATTTCAGCGTAGCCGTATTCAGGTTTTCTAACCTAAGATAAGCAGTAAAACTTCTGATCCTGAAATGCGTAAAGGCAGTAATATCCGGCCTTGGAGAGAGTTTACGTTTGTCCTGATAAAAAAACTGCCCAGTTAAAGGTGAGTAGCCATCGGCAAAATATGCACTGAAATAGCGCAAATCAATACCAGAGGCAATCACGAGGTTGCGAAAGGGCTTGGCTTCGTAAGACAACCTATTCCTGGTATAGAGCAGTGGCAAATGGATTGGAGCAGCCCCTGCCTTGGTTTGAACATGAAGATCAAGGTACCATTTCCATCTTTTACCCAAAGCAGTTTCCCGGCTGATACCAGCCCGAACAAAATTGAACAATGGTGCGTACTGCGCCACTGTTTTGTAATCCTTGAAATAGGTGTAATTGGACTGCAGAAAATAGCTGAAGGTTACCCTTGCTTTTAACCCGTTGAGAAACAGTCCGGCATTGATGGCTGTTACATTTTCATCATTGAAACTCGATGATCTGACAACAGGAAAAGCAGTTTTTCTGGCATAGAGGTATGATGGCGAACGGTTGATGTTTTGAAATCCAAGTTCCAACGATCCCAATGGTCCAAGTTTTGTCTGGAGGTTGGCCTGCACATTGTAATTGCCTGCATCCCTGCCAGCAGCATAAAACTCACCATACAATAGCATATCCCATTTTTTATTGCGGGTCCGGTTACGGTATTCCCCATGCAACATCAGGTTACCAAAAGCATCCCGCAATGAATCTGGTGAGGAGGAAAATTGCTGCAGGGTGATGCCCGCTTTTAAAAACTGCAGTGGGTTTTTGGAATCGGGAAATTGAATGATGGAAAAATCATTTTTCAAGACCGACCAATTGTTATTGAGGTCCACCGTATCCGGAACATTGGCAAACCCATAATTGGTCTTGTAAAAATTTTCTGCATTGCTCGCCTGCACATCCAGAAAATGATAGGCATAACCGCTGGATTGAACCGTATGTTCCAAGCGAAACTTGGGATAGAAAAAACGCACAACCGATGAATCTGTCACTACAGAATCTTTGATCCCAAAATCATACTGCTGCCTCAGCAATAGGTGTTTATCTGTATACCGGTTGCCCGTAATCAATTTGACATTGAAAAAATTCCTGGAAGAATAGGCGGCAGAAGCAAGATTGGTGGGAATGTTGAACCTGTCGTCATAAGCAGGATTTTGATTCACCAGCAAGGATTCATCTGTGATACCTCCGTTTTCTGCGGTTTGCAATGCGTTCGACAACAGGATCAGGTAGGCATGGTAGCGCTTGTTTTTTGAGGTATAATCTGAATTGAACCGGATGTTGTTGTGGTTGGTATTCTGGGAATTGAATGTGCCCGGTGCATTGACCAACCTGTATTCCATCACGAAGTTCCAATCGGGCATCACATTCTGTGTATGCAAAATACTGATATATTGCTCCGCCTTGCTTCCCACCAGATAACCCAATTCAGTAAAGGGCTTGGTGGTATTCATGAACCGTGTATCTGAAATTTTTAGGGCAAAAGGATCCAGTGCATGAAACCCGGCATCCCAGCCAGGCATTCTCATCGGAGAGAAAAGAATAGGCCTTGTCGCATTGCCATTGTGTCCAATATTGATGAGGTCTGCTTTGAGGGGAACCCTCCGAAAAAAATCGTTGATGGAGGAATCAAAGACATTGTACCGGGCTGTATCAAGGTAGCGAAAACGGACATTTACAGAATCATCTGAAAACTTGCGTTTTTCAAAACTAAGGGAATCACTTCCTCCACCACCGGCTCTTCCTCCGCCAGATCCTGCACCGCCCATCCTGGAACCCATCCCCTGCATACCACGCATCATCCCGCGCGTTTGTGCAGCAGCAGAAAAAGTTGACAACATGGCCATCACCAACAACAAAAAAAACATCATCCTTCTTCCGGAGGGCTTGTTTTTTTGTTGTGATACGATATAATTGCCGTTCATGAACATTGTATGGATCAATTTGAAGAAGCAAGATCCAAGGTCTCGATCATTGTTTTGAAAATAGCTGTTAGCTTGGGTGCGGCAATATTGGCTGCATCCAGTACTTCCTGGTGGGTGATGATATTCTCCTCTTCCCGGATGCCAAGATCAGTGATAACGCTCATGGCAAATACTGTCATGCCACAATGGGTGGCGGCAATCACCTCCTGTACCGTACTCATTCCCACAGCATCTCCACCCATGAGGTGAATCATCTTGTACTCTGCCCTGGTTTCAAAGGTTGGACCTGTAACCCCGTAATAAATGCCTTCCCTTACGGTATGCCCAAGTAATGAAGCAATGGCATGCGCCTTTTTGACCAGTGCTTTTGAATAAGGCTCACTCATGTCTGGGAAACGAGGACCCAGTGCCGCGATATTTTTACCCAACAAAGGATTGACGATGGAAAAACTGATATGGTCTTTGATGATCATGAGATCACCGACGTTGAATCCGGGATTCACACCCCCTGCAGCATTGGAAACAAAAAGGTATTGTGCACCCAATGCCTGCATCACCCTGACTGGAAAAACCACTTCTAGTGCTGTATATCCCTCGTAATAATGGAACCTACCAGCCATCACAACCACCGTCTTGTCTCCCACCTTGCCCAGGATCAGCTTCCCGCTATGCCCTTCAACCGTAGAAACCGGGAAATGGGGAATTTCAGTATAGGGAATCTCAGTACTTATTTCCACATGCTCAATAAATCCGCCCAACCCACTTCCCAGAATGACGCCCACCTCAACAAGATTGGCATGCCGATCCCTTATAAAGCCAACCGCCTCATTGATTTTACTGATTTCATCCATAACAGCCAATTTTCACAAAGATAATGCCTTTAGGCTTTTGCATAGGAATCTATCAGGACCGATCGTTCATATCGCCTGCAGCTGAATCTGTATGCATCAATCAATAGTCAGAATAGGGCCTGGCGCGGAGAAACAGTGTTACATTTTTGCTCACTGTCTTCTCATATTCCTTTTTGGCAGAGAGCGCTTTCCACTGGGCATCGTCTTTGAACGATTGCCAATGGGCATCACGGTCTGCCTTGCTTTCGAAGCTGGTCATGTACATCAGGTTGGGCATCGTTGGGCCACTGATGACCTCTGCATAAAAAACAGGATTAAAGTTGAGCCTGGAAAAAATATCTATTTCTCCCCCTTCGTTAAACATTTCCACTTTCTTCCAGTACTTCTTTTCAGAAGCGCCTTCATAGCTCCTGAGTTCATAGACCTTGTCTGCAACATCACCCTTTAGCTTGGGCAACATCAGGACCGGAGCAAGCCTGAAACCTTCGAGAATATAGGAAACAATTCTGTTGTATGCAGGAGCCTCGCTGGTAGCATCAAGATAGGCAGCACCTTTTTCAGCCACTTCCTTGTCCTTGAACATGGCCTTGTTGATGGCCGGTATCTCACCGAGTTTCGTGTAGGGAACCAATACATAAAGCTTTTTGACAGCAGCGGTATCATTGGCAATACCTGTGAAAACGCCAACATGCTGAATGCCTTTTCTGTGCAAGTAAGGCAGGTAGGCCTCTGACAGGAATTGGTCAATCACGGCCTGTTGTTCAGCTGTCTTGAATTCATATACCTTCAACTCAAAGAAATTTTTTGCTTTGGATGTTGTTGAAGTTTGGGCGCTGACCATTGCGGAGGCACCAATAAGCAGAAACAAGAAGATTTTTTTCATAATAAAATTGATATGAACAAATATATTCAATTAATAACTTTGTAGGAATGCCAATCAAAGATTATTATGCCACCCTGCACATCCCTCCTGGTGCTGATGCCTTTATCATCAAAAAAGCATTCCGAAGCCTGGCCATGGAATACCACCCAGACAAACGGGGAGAAAATGCAGAAAATGATCATTATTTCAGGGAAATAAAGGAAGCCTATGGCGTTTTATCCGACCCCCAACTTCGGGAAGAATACCACTACCAACGCTGGCTGGAGAAATCGATGGGGCACCAGTTGGACACCTTCATCCAACCCGTGCAAATCCTTCAGCTTTTCATCAAAGCAGAGCAATATATTTCAACAACAGATGGCTTCAGGACAGACAAGATGACCCTTTTCAACCATGTATTCAAACTCTTCAACCAGGCAAGGCTCGAGGCCATCCTCAGCGAAAACAACCCCGCCATGGAAGCCACCACCTTACAAATGGCCAATCGGATATCTGCACACCTCAACCTTGAAGGATGTTTGTTCATGGCAGACCATTTCAAGAAAATGCTGAAAAATCATCCCCTTGAAGTGAAAACCTGGGAAAAATTGCTGACAAAAAAGAAGCAAGAACAACGGATGGAGCAGTTGAAAATACCACTGGTATTGGTGTTGACCATGCTGCTCTGTTTCCTCATCTTCCTGTTGGGCAAATAATTTTCAGGGCATTTATCCCTTGCCGATTGTTGTATCTTTGCACGATGCATTATGTAACAGTTGAGGGCCTTGGCAAATCGTACGGAATCAAACCACTTTTCAGCAATATATCCTTTCACATCAACGAAGGAGATAAAATAGCCCTGATTGCCAGAAATGGCTCAGGAAAATCAACCCTGCTCCGCATCCTGTCCGGCACCGAAACAGCAGAGGAAGGAAAAGTATGGATCAACAAGGATGTCAACACCGTGCTGTTTGAACAAGATCCGCAGTTCAGTGAGAGCTCCAGCATCCTTGACAACATCTTTGCCCACAACCATCCTGTGATCAATGCCATCAAAAAATATGAGGCGGCAGAGGACTCTAATGACCCAGACAAAATTTCAGAAGCACTTATTGCAATGGACGACCACGATGCCTGGGATTTTGATTCGAAGGTTAAACAGATTTTAACCAAACTCAACATCCACCACCTCGACCAGAAAGTGGGAAACCTTAGCGGTGGACAAAGAAAAAGGGTTGCACTGGCCAGGACGCTGATTGATATAGGCTTCAACAACAACCATTCTTTGCTCATCATGGATGAACCTACCAACCACCTCGATGTGGAAATGGTAGAATGGCTGGAACATTACCTGGACAAGGAAAACATTACGCTGCTGCTGGTTACCCACGACAGGTATTTTCTTGATGTCGTATGCAATGAAATATGGGAGTTGGACAATAGCAAGATCTATGTCTACAAGGGCGATTACCAGAACTATGTAGAGAAAAAAGCAGCCAGGATTGAGAGTGAAATGTCAACCATAGACAAAGCCAAAAACACATTCAGGAAAGAACTGGAGTGGATGCGCAAACAGCCCAGGGCCAGAACCACCAAATCCAAAAGCAGGCAGGATAATTTCTATGAAATTGAAAAGGTAGCCAAGCGAAAAATAGAAGACAAGCAACTGGATCTTCAAATGAAAATGAGCAGGCTCGGAGGCAAGATTGCAGAGCTGAAAAAAGTATACAAAAAATTTGGAGAAAAAATCATCCTCAACGGGCTGGACTATACCTTCAAAAAAGGTGAAAGGGTTGGTATCATTGGGAAAAATGGTGCGGGCAAAACCACCTTCATCAACATGCTGCAAGGACTTGAGGAACCGGATAGTGGCAAGATCAACATTGGAGACACCATTGTTTTTGGAAATTTCTCTCAAAAGGGTCTGGAAATCAAACAAGATTCAAGGGTCATTGAATTTGTTAAAAACATTGCAGAAAACTTCCCCTTGGCCAACGGAGGATCACTCAGTGCAGCACAGTTCCTGGAACTTTTTCTTTTTACCCCAGACCAGCAATATGGCTATGTCAGCAAGTTGAGCGGTGGAGAAAAAAGAAGGCTTCACCTGCTGAGCATTCTTTTCAAAAACCCGAACTTCCTCATCTTGGATGAGCCTACCAATGACCTTGATCTTCCAACATTATCCGTACTGGAAAACTTCTTGCTTGATTTCCCTGGATGCCTGATCATCATCAGCCATGACCGTTATTTTATGGACCGGATTGTGGACCATCTTTTTGTTTTTGAAGGAGAAGGGGTCATCAGGGATTTCCCTGGCAACTACGGAGAATACCGTTTGGAGGTGGCTGAAAAGTCTGCAGACCCTGAAAAAGTGAAGGCACAAATTATTGTCAACCGTGAGCCTGAAAAAGAAATAAAACCCGAAAAAAAGAAACCCAGTTTCAACGAAAAAAGAGAGTTTGAAATGCTTGAAAAAGAAATCAAGCAACTGACGAATGAAAAGAAAACCATCTCCGAAAAACTCTCTGATGGGTCTCTCCCCTATGCAGAAATCGAAAAATTATCCAACAGGTTCAGCGAAATAACCAACCTCATGGACGAAAAGGAATTGAGATGGTTGGAGTTGAGTGAATTGATGAGTTGAAGGGGTTGAAGTGGTTTAAGGGGTTGAAGGAAATTGTTCTTCAACTTCTTCAACCCCTTCAACCACTTCAACTTTTATAAGCTGCTCTTTCCAACCTATCGTTGATGGCCCTGCCGATGCCAGTGTTGGGAAAACGCTGCGCAATAATAACATCAAGATCAGACTGATCAAGCAACCGCATTGCCCTGAAAAGACCTGCAGCAGCCTCTTCCAGGCTCCCTGATGGAGAGAGCAGGATTTCTTTTTCAACTGCCAAAGCAGCCGATTGCTCAAACAACAGCAAGCCAATTTTCTTTCCAGCAAATGCATTGACAAGCGGCGCAATATCTCCAATCAACAATGGTATAGATGTGGCATAATGGCTTTTCAATTGCCCAGGTGCAGTGGGAGAACCATGCGCCAACGATGTTGTTGTTTCAACGCCCGCAATAGCGCTGATCTGTTCTGCACTGATGCCGCCCAAGCGGTGAATAACCACTTTATCCTCCTCAAATCCCACAATGGTAGATTCCAATCCTATGGTACAGGTTCCACCATCAAGGATATAAGAAATCTTTCCCTGCAGCCCTTCCAACACGTGCACCGCCGAAACAGGGCTCACATAACCAGAGGGATTTGCGCTGGGTGCAGCAAGTGGAAAATCAAGCATTTCCAACAGCGCCAATGCCATGGGGTGTGCGGGAATCCTGATGGCCACCCTTGCACTTCCGGCAGTAACCATGTCAGGCACCAGCGAAGATTTGGGCAAAAGATACGTGATGGGGCCAGGAGACAACAATTGCATCAGGCGTTTACAAACATCCGGCATACCCATTACCAGCCTTTCAGCTTGCTCAAGGTTTGCCACATGAAGGATCAACGGATTGAATTGCGGACGATTCTTGGCTTCGTATATCCTGGTGATGGCGGCTATATTGAGCCCATTGGCAGCAAGTCCATAAACAGTTTCCGTGGGAATTGCTACCAACTCTCCCCTTTCGAGGAGCGCTTTTGCCTGATCAAGATCCTTGCCTGTGGTTGTATGGTACATAAAAAAATCCCGGCCGAAGCCGGGACAAAGTTAAGGCCTATTCAATTCATCAGGCTTTTGATTTCTCTTTCTTGCCGGGAAGCAATGGCTTGATCGTAAAGAAAATTTTCTGGTTTTCCTTGTCAAGTTCTGCAACCATCGCATCTCCAGATTTGATGTTCATGCTGAGGATCTCCTCTGCCAGCGGATCCTCCAGGTATTTCTGGATGGCCCTGTGCAAAGGCCTTGCACCGAACTGTTGATCATATCCCTTGTCTGCAATGAATTCTTTGGCATCAGGACTGAGCTCCATCGAGAATCCCAGGTTAGCAAGGCGTTTCATGACACTCTTCATGAGGATGTCGATGATTTCAAATATATGTGTCTTCTCAAGAGAGTTGAAGATGATCACATCGTCTACCCGGTTCAGGAACTCAGGAGAGAAGGTACGCTTCAATGCCTTCTCGATGACCGCCTTGTTGGCCTCTTCTGCATTGGCCTGACGGGCACTGGTGGCAAAACCAACCCCTTCACCAAAATCTTTGAGCTGGCGTGCACCAATATTTGAGGTCATGATGATCAGGGTATTCTTGAAATCCACTTTTCTACCCAATCCATCCGTCAACTGGCCATCATCGAGCACCTGCAAAAGAATATTGTAAATATCTGGATGGGCTTTTTCAATTTCATCGAGCAATATTACGGAGTAAGGCTTTCGTCTTACCCGCTCAGTCAGCTGTCCGCCCTCCTCGTATCCTACATAACCGGGAGGTGCACCAATCAAACGGCTGACCGTAAACTTCTCCATGTATTCACTCATGTCGATCCTGATCAGGGAATCTTCGGAGTCAAACATTTGCCTGGACAGGGACCTTGCAAGCTCTGTTTTTCCCACACCGGTTGGTCCGAGGAAAATAAAGGTTCCGATAGGCTTTTTGGGATCTTTCAAGCCAACACGGTTCCGTTGAATGGCTTTCACTACTTTGCTGATGGCATCATCCTGACCAACTACCATGCTCTTCATTTCGATAGGCATGTTCCTCAGCTTATCGGTTTCGGCCTGTACCATCCGCCTTACAGGGATACCAGTCATCATGCTCACCACCTCAGCAATATCTTCTTCACCAATCGGGAATCTTTTGTGTTTGGATTCCTCTTCCCAGTTGTTCTTGGCAGCTTCAAGCTCTTCCTGCAAGCGTTTTTCAGTATCTCGCAAACCAGCTGCTTCTTCAAAGCGTTGGCTTTTTACGACACGGTTTTTTTCCAGTTTGATGTCTTCAATCTTTTTTTCAAGTTCTATGATGTCTTCAGGAACATTGATATTTTTCAAATGAACCCTTGCACCCACTTCGTCCAACACATCGATGGCCTTGTCAGGCAACAGGCGATCTGTCATGTAACGATCACTCAACTTCACACAGGCATCAAGCGCATCCTGTGAATAATCTACATTGTGGAAATCCTCATACCTTGATTTGATGTTGATGAGGATCTGAATGGTTTCGTCAACAGATGGCGGTTCCACCAAAACTTTCTGGAAACGCCTGTCCAAGGCACCATCCTTTTCAATGTGCATGCGGTATTCATCCAACGTGGATGCACCAATGCATTGCAGCTCTCCACGAGAAAGGGCAGGCTTGAAAATATTGGAAGCATCCAATGAGCCACTGGCTCCACCGGCTCCAACAATCGTATGGATCTCATCGATGAAAAGAATCACATCCCGGTTCTTTTCCAGTTCCGTCATGATGGCCTTCATCCTTTCTTCAAACTGACCACGGTATTTAGTTCCTGCAACCAGGGCCGCCAGATCAAGGGACACAACCCTTTTATCAAACAACACCCTGGATACTTTGCGTTGTACTATTCTCAATGCAAGGCCTTCAACAATGGCCGTCTTGCCCACACCTGGCTCACCGATGAGAATAGGATTGTTCTTTTTCCTTCTTGACAGGATCTGTGACACCCGCTCAATTTCTGCCTCACGGCCAACAATTGGATCGAGAGATCCTGATTCTGCCAGTTTGGTGATATCTCTTCCAAAATTGTCCAGTACCGGTGTCTTGCTTTTACCCCCTGCTGGTGCGGCTTTTGCTTTTTGCTGGCTGCCTTTTCTTTCTTCATCAAACTCCTCTTCTGGCTCGTCAGAGAATTCACTTTTGATGTCATTGCTTTTTACTGTTCCCAGCTCATTGCGAAACAGGTCATAATCGACATCAAATTGATTGAGGATCTGGGTGGCAATGTTTTCCTTGTTCTTAAGGATGGACAGCAACAGGTGCTCTGTTTCCACCATCGGACTTTTCAAGGCTTTTGCTTCAAGCACCGTAACCCTTATGACTTTTTCAGCCTGACGGGTAAGGGGTAAACTATTGATGTTCTGGATATTCTTTCCTGTCTTGTCTTTCACTGCCATCTCCACCTCTTTGCGCAATTCATAAAGGTCTACATTCAGGTTCTGAAGCACCTTCAGGGCAGTGTTCTCGCCTTCCCGGATGACACCCAAGAGCAGGTGTTCTGTACCAATAAAATCATTTCCCAGGCGGAGCGCTTCTTCCCTGCTATAAGAGATGATTTCTTTAACCTGTGCTGAAAAATTATTGTCCATAGAAGGATATATTTTACGTGTCTTTACAATAATAATGAATAATTCCCACAAACAAATCAGGTATCTTTACCATTAACAAAACCTAAATAAAGGCAGGAATTCTATGATTAAAGTCAAAATTGATACCAAGGAAATATTTCATGTCATTTCCATAGAAGAAACGAATCTTACTGCAAATATGGCAGAAGATTTGATGGAACTTGTTGCAAAAAAACAGGAAGAGGAAAATAAAAGCCTGGTCATCAACTTCCTCGGTGTTGAATCTGTTGATGACAGTATTGCAGTATCCCTTCAACAGCTGCATGAAAAAACCTATGCCCACAAGATGTCACTGGTCATTTGCGGACTTTCTCCTGCAGTCAAAAACAAGTTCCAGGAGCATGATTTGTTAGACATCATCAACATTACCCCTACAGCATCCGAAGCCTGGGACATTGTTCAAATGGAAGAGATTGAACGGGAACTGGGCAGCGACATAGATTAAAACACCAAAAGAATATGCTGGCCGTCACCATCCTCGGAAACAACTCAGCCCTGTCCATGCACGACAGGCACCAAACCGCGCAGGTAGTGACCGCCAATGACCAATTGTTGCTGGTAGACTGTGGCGAGTCCACCCAAACACAGATGCAGCGATACAAAATCAGGAAGAGCAAGATTGACCATATTTTCATCTCCCACCTTCATGGAGACCATTACTACGGATTGCCTGGGCTCTTGAATACGTATAGCCTCAACAACAGAACGGAGCCGCTGCACCTTTATGCCACACCTGCGCTGAAAGAAGTATTGGATCTTCTGCTCAAGGTTTCCGGTTCCAGTTTTGGTTTCGAATTCATTTTCCATCCCATTACAGAAACGGGCATTTTATTGGATATGCCTGGAATGAGCGTGGCTTGTTTCCCGGTAGCCCATCGAATCGCCTGTTGGGGCTTTCTGTTTACCGTCAAGGAAAAACCCGAGAGGCTAAAAGATGGTGAGTCCCTAAGGCCTGCAACACCATCCCTCAGCTATGCCTATTGTGCCGATACAAGGTATGACGAAGCCATCCTGAAGCATGTCAACGGTTGCAACCTGATGTACCACGAAACGACTTATTTGGATAACCAGGCAGAAAAAGCCGAAGCCAGGTTCCATTCTACCAGCACACAGGCAGCCACCATTGCCCTGAAAGCCAATGCAGGAAGGCTTTTGCTGGGCCATTTCAGCAGCAAATACCCTGATTTAGCCCCTTTTGAAGCAGAGGCCCGCCAGACCTTTCCGGCATCAGAAATTTCAAGAGAAGGTGTAACCTATTTGGTCAAATCATAGGAAAGATGGAAAACACAATTCACGAAGACAAACAATTTGAGAAGCAATCCTATGCCGATGCGCCCTACCCTATTGCCGAGCATGAAGATTGCCAATTTGAAGCCTGTGATTTCTCCAATACAGACCTTTCCGGATCCAGCTTTTCAGATTGCGTTTTTGATGGCTGCCAATTCAGCATGACCAAACTGCGCAATACCAGCTTCAGGAATGTCATTTTTAAAAACTGCAAAATGCTGGGCCTGCATTTTGAGGACTGCAATCCATTTTTGCTGAGCCTGCATGTTGACAACTGCTCTATCAAGCTTTCCTCTTTCTGTAAAATGAACCTGAAAAAAATGCAATGGGCCAGCAGTGCCTTGCATGAACTGGATTTCAGCGAGACAGACCTTGCCAGCGCAGTTTTTAAAGGTTGCGATCTGCAAAGGAGCATTTTTTCCGGCACCAACCTGGAGAAGGCAGACCTGAGTACCTCTTATAATTATAGCATTGACCCTGAACGAAACAGGCTAAAAAAGGCGAAATTTTCGTTGGCTGGGCTGGTTGGATTGTTGGATAAATACGATATTCAAATTGATCTTTAAATTTTTAATGGATTTCTGCTTTTAAAAAACACAAAAGCATTATCTTTGCGACCCGAATTTGATGTTAACATCAAACCAAGGATCGGTAGTTCAGTTGGTTAGAATGCCGCCCTGTCACGGCGGAGGTCGCGGGTTCGAGTCCCGTCCGGTCCGCGTTAAAACACTTAACCCATTGATTTTCAATGGGTTATTTCATGTCTATACCTCCGTTACACTGTGGTTACACACTTTTTATCAAAAAAAGGTAAATACACTATAGCAAAAAGAAATATTCAAAAAAATGTTTAATACAAGCTATTTCAGGACAAGACAGTTTCATTCATTCTGTTTTGTTCATTTAATCGCTTCTCTTTAATACCCTTATTTTAGTTCAAAATTTGAAGGAAACATTCCCTTTTTAAAAAGCCCATACCCAAACATTTTAGGATTATAATCGCTTATAAAACCTACATCAGCTTTTACAGGTATCTGCATTTCCATTCCAATGGCCCAAAAACATCCATTAACAATTAACCTGCGCAAGTCTTCATTTAGTAGATCGATCGATGCTCCCATTGTTGTAGAAAAGACACGCCCCATTACTCCGTTAGAACCTGTATATGATTTTGTCCATGCAACCGGCATGATTGATTTTTTTAGATTTACAGGAGATTCTGGTGTCATGCCACTTGAGCTTTGACCATATACAAGCACATTGGCATTCCCAAGGTCTCTTACTGCATAAACATCGGTGGGAGCCCAGATATCCGAAACACCATTAAGGATAGGGTTCTTTTTGTTCTGTTCTATTCCGTTAACCACTCCCCTTGTGCCTTCTTTTGTATGATTACCATGATGACTAATCCAAGTCTCTCCAAGTATTTGTCTGCCAAAACCATCCTCCCACCCATTCACCTTACTTCTGAAATCGTATTTGGCATAAGGACTATTTTTGTTCATCTTATAATTAAATGCATGTGTTGCCGTACGAAGGCCCACTACTGGTTTTCCTGCCTTAATATATTCATCGATGTACTTCATTTGGGAATCAGGAAGCTCTCTGAACCTGGTAAAAATCACCAGTAAATCTGCTTTTGCTAAATGTTCGAGCCCATTGATATTAGATAGGTTCAAAGGATCAATTTCTCCTGTTTTGGGATCAGATGAAAAAAG
>Ga0209550_10000910_pt1 | contig 28493 bp, 27 predicted proteins | sample LauGreSuBDMM15SN_2_FD_187567 | JGI IMG/M metagenome (GOLD analysis project Ga0209550, IMG submission 187567) | Freshwater lake microbial communities from Lake Michigan, USA - Su13.BD.MM15.SN (SPAdes) (version 5) | ecosystem: Environmental > Aquatic > Freshwater > Lake | place: Lake Michigan... | reverse complement strand
AGTGGTTCATCAGGAGCATCAGGTTCATCAGGAACTAGCGGTTCAAGTGGTTCATCAGGAACTAGCGGTTCATCAGGAACTAGTGGAAGCTCAGGTTCATCAGGAACATCAGGTTCTTCAGGAGCATCAGGTAGTTCAGGAACTAGCGGAAGCTCAGGTTCAAGTGGAACATCAGGTTCAAGTGGTTCTTCAGGAACATCAGGTTCTGCTAATATTTTAAATAATGCGAATAATAGATTAACAACGGCTACCGGTAACGTAGGTGAACTACAAGCTGAAACTAATGCAACTTTTGATGGCTCAACTTTAAGGATTACAGGTGACACTGTAATGACAGGTTCATTAACCGCAGCGTCTAAATCATTTGATATCCCTCACCCAACAAAAGAGGGGTATAGATTAAGATACGGTGTATTAGAAGGTCCGGAACACGGAGTTTATTTTAGAGGTAAAACAACTGATAAAGTAATTGAATTACCTGATTATTGGATTGGATTAGTCCACGAAGATAGTTTTACGGTAAACTTAACATCAATAGGGTATCCTTGTGAAACCTATGTAGTTGAAGTTAAAGATAATAAAGTATTTATAGATAGTACTTGTGATAATATTAATGTGTTCTACTTAATATATGCAGAACGTAAAGATGTTGAAAAAGTATTATTAGAATATAAAGAAATAATATAAAAAAAAGGGACTTAAAGTCCCTTTTTTTTTTTAATCTTTAATTATTGGTAATAAGTTAAATACTTGTATAGGTGTTATTGATTTTTGACAAATATGTTGTCTTTCGGTGTTTTTATAAACAGGACACCAATCCCAATCGCCAGCATCAAATACTAACACAGGGTCATTCCAACATTTGATACAAACATCATTAGAAATTCTGATTACATTTGTTTGACACTCATGGTCATCTTGAGTAAAACCTGCAATCATTACGGTTGTTTTGTTTAACGCCCAATTCATCCAAGATAAACCTGAACTCAATCCAATAAAAAATTCAGAATGATGTAAACAATTCATAACCTCATCCCAATCTCTTCTATTATTAACTTGAACACCATCAATATTATATTTGTTTAATGATAAAATCATTATCTCATATCCTTTTGATTTTAACAATTTAGATAATTCAATCCAATTATTTAAAACCCATTCTTTACAACCTGCGGTTGATTGAGGACCAAAAACAACATATTTGTTTTTAATTGGTCTTTTCCCCGGTTTAAAATTTAACCCATGATTAACCTCTTTAAATTCTAATCCCAAAATATCAGTTATGGTTTGTTGTAATGGTATTAAATTAACTTGATTTGGGCTTAATGATGGATTCTTCCAACCTTTCTCTTTATCTTTAAACCATCCTATTTTATAGATAACATCACAATCAACTGATTGACCTGGTTTAATAAATTTAATGTCTTTATAATTTTCGGAACCTTCAAACCATTCGTTATGGAAGGTACTTAATATTACCTTACAATTACGGTGTTTCATCAGCTCAATCGCATATGGAGACCAAGCGAGAGTATCACCAATTGATTTTGATTCAAATGAGATTAATACTTTTTTATCTGTTAAGTTAAATTTGTCAACAATTTCTCCATTTATTTTAATTGTCCATGGAATATAATATTTTATACCACAAGAAGTCCACATATTGTTGGTTATGGTATCTGAAAATCTAACTTTACCTTCACCGTCAATAAATTCAATAAAGTATTTCTTACCATGATTACCTTTAATTTCAACTCTTGGTCCATCAAAATAGGTAATTATTGTTTTATTTGTATCTTCAACTTTAGGGGTTTTTTCCAAAAATTCATTAATTGTTTTAATACCAATTTCTGCGATATGTTCCCAATTAAATTCTTTTCTAATGATTTCAGATTCCTCTAATGATTTTTGTTTATAAAATGAGTGATTGATTACAACTTCCCACATTTGTTTACCCAAGTCATTAAAATCAGGTTCGTAGTAATTTCCAATTGAATCGTTAAAGTGACTGTATGTACTTGCATCAACCGGTTTTTCACCCACAATTTTAACAGGTAAACCTTTACCTTCAGCAAATTCTAATTGACCTGAACAGTTTGAATAGATGGATGGTGTACCACAAGCCATTGATTCAATAAGTGGTAGGTTCCATCCTTCAGCTCTTGCACAGGAAACAAACGCATCACAAGATTTTAATAATTGAATGTATTCTTCTCTTGGTGGGAAATGTAATACTTTAATTCTATCATCTGTTAAACCGTAGTGTTCTAATCTTTCTTCGGTGGTCTTCATACCATCTCCTGAAAATGGATTATCAACTGAGATGATTAAATCAACAGGTTCGTCTTTATCAAAGGTTTTTAAGAATGTTTCAATAATTTCTTTTATTGATTTTCTATAATCCCATCTTCCTGCTAAAAAGAACTTGAATCTTCCATCTGAGGTTAATTCATGTGAAGTATCTTCAGGAAAGAAAGTATTAACATCAACACCTTCAGGGACAACTTTAATTTTATTTGGGTCATAACCTTGAGCAATAGTACAATTTCTTTGCCATTTGGATGGTACCCATAATTCGTCAAATTCTTTTAACTTATTAAAATATTGTTCTGGTTGTAATGTGGATTCCCAAACATTGTATGCGATTTTTTGACCATAATATTCATCATAGAATAAATGATGATTTGTTTCACATAATACTATATTAACATCAGGGTAAAACTCTTTGGAAGGGTCTTCATACATTTTATTATTCCCTCTTGTTTTATCGCTATTCCAAAGAACTTGTTCGTATAGTAATTTCCTATCCGTATCGTTGAAATACGATTCATTATTGTGTGGTTCCGGACTCATTTCTGTCCAAGTACTACCAACAGTAAAATTTCTAACTTTTATCTGAGCGTGTTTTGACAAATGTCTAAAGAAATCTCTTGTATGTTGATTATAACCGGTATTCCCAATATAGGAACCGTGTGCAAATATTTTTGACATAATTATTTTCTTTTATTGAAATATAAGAGGTATTGTTTATATTTCAATTATAAAATAATGAAAGAATTAATATTAATAACATCTTACGCTCCAAGCAGTGAGAAACTCCATAGATTTTACTAAAATAGATAAAAATATTTATATTAATAAAAATACAATTAATTAATATGGCACAAGGGGTACATAAAATTACTGAAGATTTTGAAAAGGCTCTGTGTGATTACACAGGAGCACCACATGCAATTGCGTTAGATAATATGAGTAATGCTTTATTCTTATCATTATATTATGAAAAGAACATAAAAAAAAGTTTGACTTCGGATAAGATAGATTGTCCGTCAAAAACATATCCATCGGTACCATGTGAAATAATCCACGCAGGATTAAAAGTTAATTTTACACCTGTTGAAGGTAAAACAATTAAAGGAGCTTATCAGTTATTACCAAGTAATGTTTGGGACTCAGCATTAAGGTTTACTGCGGATATGTATATTCATGGTTCTCATATGTGTTTATCTTTTACTGGTCCATACAAGACTTTAAAATTAAGTAAAGGTGGTGCAATTATTACTGACGATTATCAGGCAATGTTATGGTTTAAACGAGCTCGATTTAGTGGTAGACGAGAATGTTCATATCATGATGATAATTTTGATATGTTGGGTTGGAATTTTTATATGATGCCTGAACTTTCGGCAAGAGGTTTATTGATGATGAGCCAATTTTATAATTTGGATGGGTCAAAAAAACATAATGAAGATTTAGAATTACCATATCCCGACTTATCAAAATACGAAATTTACAAAAAATGAAAAAAGTATTAATTGGAAATGGTGGTCATGCAAGAGAAGTTATGGCTCAAATGGGGTGTAAATTAGACCGATTTGTTGATGAACAATATGTTGATGATGATACACAAACCTTGTCTAAATTAGACCCTACCAAACACATTGTAATGATTGCAATTTCAGATTCTAAAGATAGATTTGACATTTCACAAAGATTACCCGAGGGGATTCAATTTTTCAGTTTTATACATCCAACCGCATTAATAATGGAAGATGTTGAAATTGGTGAGGGAAGTTTTATCGGTGCCTATTCAATACTTACAACAAATATAAAAATAGGGAAACATTCAATATTAAATAGAGGTAATCATATTGGACACGATTGTAGAATTGGTGATTATTTTAGTGCAATGCCTGGTGCTATTGTTTCAGGTAATGTCACAATTTATAGTTTAGTTTATATGGGTAGTAACTCATCAATACGAGAAAAGTTATCAGTTCATAGTTTATCTACGATTGGTATGAACTCCGCAGTTGTTAAACACATTGAAGAGGGTGGTGTTTATGTTGGATGCCCTGCAAAAAAAATTAAATAATATGAAAGAATTAATTTTAATTGGAGCGCATTGTCCCGATGACGAGAGAGAATCCCTATTAAATGAGTGTGTTAATTCACTACAAAAATGTCGTAATGAATATGATATTTTAATTTGTAGTCATACTGAAATACCGTCATATATTACTAAAAAAGTTGATTATGTTTTTTATGATAAGAATAATGATTTAATTACTGATTTGAAATATCTAAACCAACCTTGGTTTTCACCAATTGAAGGAATGACTATCCTATCAACATATATCGGTCAAAATAGCACATATTTAGCGGTTTATAGATTGGTTACCGCAGGATTAGGATTTGCAAAGATGTTTAAATACAAAAAGGTACATTATATTGAGTATGATACAATTATGAATGATTTGTCGGAATTATATGATAATTCAAAATTGTTGGATGAATATGATAATGTTGTTATTCAAAAAGAAGAAAGGAATTATGAGGAAAACATTGCTTGGCCCATCGGTAATTTCATGTCATTTAAAGTGGATTCAATAAATGAATTATTAACATCTTACGATAAAGAAAAATTATTGGAAATTTTATTTAATAGTACTTCAAAAACTAATGAAAAAATTACAAATGACATTATGAAAATGAATGGTAATACCATTCATATTAAAAATTATGAACAAGTTAAATTAAAAGACATTCAATTTGCTTTATCTAATAATACTTCTAAAGAGACCATGAATTATTGGACTGTCCCATTTTATAACACAAAGGAAGATAAAGTTTCTGTGATAGTTTGGAACAACAAAGATGATGAACCAATAAATGTTAATTTTATTGTTAACAATGAAAAAATTATAACATTTAAAGATGTTAATAAATTTGAATGGAAAATGAGTGAAATTGGAGATATTAATAATATTGACTCAATAATCACATTAATTAATGGGAAAAAGAAAAATGAAATAAAATTTGATGAGAATTTACGAGAAATTTTTAAAAAAACAAATTATACAATTTATACTTAAAAAAACAAAATAATGAAAAAAATTGCATTGATAAGCACTTTTTGTGATAATCAAGAAAAACTTGATTTATTAATTGAAAATATAAAAAAAATAAAATCATTAGGTATTGATGTAATGATTATAAGCCCTTTCAAATTAAATAATGAAGTTATTGAACTTTGTGACTATGCAATTTTCTCAAAAGAAAATCCAATATTAGATTGGCCTGAAAAATCTTATTTCCAATGGTGGAGTGGTAATTATAATGGTGTTAACATCAATATGACAACAACATATCCTGACTATGGGTATGCCGGTTTATTACAATTTAAAAGGATGGCTGATTTTGCATTATCTATGGATTACGAAATATTTTTTCCAATGATATATGATATAAACATTACACCATATGTTGAATCAGTTTTTAATGAAAACAAAAAAAATAGTTTTTTTCCTTCTTACAGGGATGGTATGACTTGGTCAATTGGTTTACATTTAATCTCATTAGATAGGGAACATTTAATTAGATTTAAAACTTTAATAACTAAAGAAAGTTATTTGGTTGAAAGCGATTTTGACGCGTTTGCATGGTTACACAGAGCGGTAAAATTGATACCAGGTGTGATAGAAGAAACACCTATTGAAGATTTAATATATTTCCTATCAAATAAAGATTTTTTTAATTATTCACCATCCGATAAATTCAAATGTTTTATTCATAAAACTCTGACAGATAATATGAAAATTGTTTTTTATAATTTTGGTGGAATAAAACATTTTAATATTAAAACAAATTCGTTTGCAAATAATTATGAAGTTAGGGAATGGGATGAAATTGAATTACCATTTTTAAATACAGATAAATTAATTATCACAAATGACAATGAAATATTTGATTTAAGTGATGATGTAAATAATATTGGAGAAAACACATTTAAAAAATCATGATAGAGAATATACATTTATGGAAATCGGATAGAGGGACCTATTACGATAGGAATGTCAACATAATTTCTTGGAGTAATGAGTATGAAATTCATGTTGGAAAATATTGTTCTATTGGGAGAGATTGTAATTTCTTTTTACATGCAAACCATAGACCCGATTGGATAACAACAAGTTCTCAATTATGGGGGCCAGTAACACCTGAGATTGCAAGTATGCACATGGAAATGGGTCATCCATCTTGTAAAGGTGATATTACAGTTGGTAGTGATGTTTGGATTGGTGCAAAAGCAACAATAATGTCAGGAATTAAAATTGGACATGGGGCAATTGTTGCTGCGGGTGCTTTGGTTACCAAAGATGTTGAACCTTATTCTGTTGTTGGTGGAAATCCTGCAAAACATATAAAATATAGATTTGAGGAAGAACAAATTAAAAACCTACTAGATATTGCTTGGTGGGATTGGGAAGAAAGTAAAATCAAAGAAGAAGCCATGGTACTGTGGAGTCAAGATATAAACCATTTTATAGAAAAACATAAAAAATGATTACAGTAACATATAATTCAGAAGGTATTAAGGTTAATGTTGGGGAGATTAGTAAGTATAATCAAAACCTACCTTTAACTTTAAAAATTAAAAAACACGTAAGTGGTGAAGTCCAATGGTCAACAAAGTTAAATGATAATTGGGTTGCGACCTATCCAAGTACTGAAATGTTTGATGTTGAGGTTACGGATTCAAAAGATAGAATTATTTACACAAAAGTGTGGGATGTTATGGAACATGGAAATCATTTCTATAAATCTTTATGGATTTTTAATAAATCAGTTTTGTCTAATGGTAAGTTTCCAAAAGGGTTGGTGATTGGAACTCATGACGGTGAGTTTGGAGAATGGGTGCCAATTGTTCAAAAAAGAGAATGTAATGTAGTGTTAGTTGAAGCGTCCGATAATCAATTTAAAAAATTAAAAGATAACTACAAAAATAAATCATTAGTTAAATCTATTCAAAAATTAATTACACCAAATGGTGGTGAAGTTGAATTTTTTGAAGGAGGTGAGGGGTATACAAATACTGTTGTTGAAAATGTGATTAGACATTGGGAAACGGAAGAAATTAATTCAACCAAAAGAGATTCAATTAGTATCACAGACTTAATTCTAAATGAATGTGGTGGTCAAATAGATTGGTTGCACCTTGATGTTGAAGGATTGGATGCCCAATTAATTATGGGTATTGATGAAACTAAAATTACATTACCAAATTTTATAATATTTGAGGATTATAATTTACCTCAAGATAAAAAAGATGAAATCTACAATTGGTTTCACCAAAAAGGTTATCAAACTTATTCTGAAGGTGGAATTTGTGAGGCAGTAAAAAGAGTATAATAAAAAGGGGATAGTAGCGAACTTTCCCCTTTAAAGTGTTACCATAATAGTAACGGTCCTAAATGTCCTCACTTGGAGGGTTTTTGTTTTCATTAAATTTATAAAATGTTAATAATTTTAATGAATCTTTATATTGTTTTTCGAGTCTATCTAATTCATCAATGGAAGTAACACCTTCACAGGCGTTATTATAATTATCTTCGGCTTCTTGGATAATTCTTTGTATGGTTGAAAGAAGTTTCATATCATATAAATATTCCCAACCCCTGTCTTTATTTGTTTTTTAATAAAACTATATTTCTTTTTGTATAAAACCCATTATGTGGTTATTTATAGTAAAACAAATTTGAATGGCTTGTAATTTTTATAACATATCGATATCACAAATTGATTTATTAGCCGCGGGAGGAAATACCAACCCAGCATTGGACAATGTTGTTTTTGTTGCATATAATGATTGTAATGATACCTCCCAAGATGACTCATTTTATACTTCAGGGGTTACTATTAATGCGATATGTGCTAGTGATTTTGATGGTTTTATCCCATATCTTTATTATTATGAGAATGATTTACTAATTTATGCCTTTAATAGTACTCTCTCTATTCAAGGAGTTTGTTTTGCATCTACGCCAACACCAACCCCGACTAATACTCAAACACCAACTCAAACACCAACTCAAACATCAACTCAAACACCTACACCAACAAATACTCAGACTTCAACTCCGACAAACACTCAAACTTCTACTCCAACTCAAACACCTGGTTGTTACTATATTGGTAAATTTCTATACAGTGCTATTGATTGTGGTACCGCCTGTTCAACAACTTTCCAATTTGATTTATATTCAAATTTCGACCCAATTGTACCGGGAGCGGTCTTATATTCGGATAGTTGTAACACAACTGTTGCGGACGGTTATTATTCATTAGCTTCAACTCCGGGGCCAAGTGATTTAGGTTGTTATACTGTTAATGGTGGTAGTGGTATGATAAGTTCATATTCTGTTTGTCCAACGCCAACACCTACACCAACTCCAACTAATACACCAACACCAACTAATACTCCAACAAATACTCAAACTTCTACCCCAACTAATACACCAACACCAACTAATACTCCAACAAATACTCAAACACCAACTGGTACACCAACACAAACTCCAACACAAACTCCAACACAAACTCCAACAAGTGGTTATATTGTCCAACTTCAGAGTTGTGAAGATTCATTAACTATTTTTAGATATGTTGGTTTACCATCTACATTAATTCTTGGTGAAACTTATTTAATAAGTGATGTGTCTTTCAATGGATGTGCTACTGTTATTACTTATAATGGTTTAGGTCCAATATATGATGGGATGGGAAGTGTTATTACGCAAGTTTCTTCGGGATGTGGTGATATTTTATGTCCTACAGTTGGTAGTATACCGGCACTTCTTGCTAGTTGTATTAATGGTGAAATACTATACGCAACTGTTCAAAAAGATACTGCATTTGTAGGGGCGACTTATTACTATGAAGGTGCTTGTTATTCATTTATTGAATTTTCAGGAGAAGGAGGTCCTAATTTAGGTGAACCTGATTTTAGTGATTGTATTTATTGTGTACCAAGTCCAACACCGACACCAACACCACAACAAACACCAACAATTACGCCAACACCATCAACAACACCATTACCTTGTGCAAATAATGTTTATTGTTTTAGTACAACATTGTCTTCATTAACAGGGTATACGGGTAATTATACAGTTGCGGGTAGTTATAATACTAAACAATATTATTCAGGTGATTCAATCACAACTTCATTTATTTACTACACTGGTTCATATTGGTGTTTAAGTAATAGTTTAGGTGGAGTTTGTATTTTACAAGGTGCTACTCCATGTAAATCGGTATGTCCGGATATTTCTGCAAACGATTTTACTGTTGGGATATGTCCTTCTCCGACACCATTACCGGTTGATTGTACTACTTTTGATTTTAATGCTTATTTTGATTGTGATTGGGAACCAATTCCAACGCCAACACCAAGTGTTCCTTGTGATGATGTTCAATTTGATTTAACAAGTGTTGGTGTGACTCCTACACCAACATCACCGGTTGATTTATGTGAGAATACAGCAATTTTATTTAGTTTAAGTGGATATACTCCAACAGTACCAACAGTTACATTAACACCATCGGTAACATTAACAAATACCGTTCCTGCTGGAGGTCAAGTAACTTTTAATATGCTAGACCAAGTGTTTAGTTGTGTATCTGTTAAAGTGTTATCGATTTGTGGAACTAATACTGAAATTTATACTAATGATAGTTTAAATTATTTAGGAGCCATAGTAACTAGTGGTACGACATTCTTGGCTTCAATAACTTATGGTGATAAGGTAAATATTCAAACTTGTGTTACTTATGTTAGGGATGATTTTAATAGCTCATCTGATTCTAATGTTGGACAAATTTATCAAGTATATGGTAGTTGTGGGACTTGTTCAGCATTACCTACACCTACACCTACAACGACAAATACTAGTACTCCAACAATAACCCCAACATCAACAATGACTCAAACTCCAACAAATACTGCTAGTATGACACCAACCCCAACACCAACATCAACATCAGGTACAACACCTCCTCCAACACCAACACCTACATCAACGCCAACACCAACAAACACTCAAACACCAACGGGTACGCCAACAAATACACCAACACCAACACCAACATCAAAATATCTTTATGTGTATGAAAGTTGTTCACCAATTAAAGGTAAGGTTAATAGTCAAGTGGGTCAATCTGTCCGACATCCAAATGTTAATATTGGAGAGATATTTACGGACCAAGACGGAAATTGTTGGGAATACTTAGGTCAATATGACATTAACTATATTCCAACACCAGCGGGTAGTGTAATTTATACAACATCAGATACGGATTATTTTACAATTACAACCACACAGGTATTTACGACTTGTAGAGACTGTGAGGATAAACCAGCAACTTGTGTATGTTATACATTATATTGGACTTCACCACCAAAGGATGAAGCAGTGACCGGGTTTACAAATTTCAAATACATTGATTGTGATGGAATTGAACAAAATGCGTCAGCTTCAGACTTTAACCCAACAAATGTTTGCGTACAGGCAAATACCCTTCCTTCAATCATCCTTGGAGGAGACCAATATGGTGGTTGGGATATATCAGAAGTGGATTGTTGTGTTATTTAATAAAAAATAAAATATGGCAGTACAAGTAACAATTAGTAGTATAACAGGGCAATCACCTTATGACGTTTACATATGTCAGAGTAGTGGTAGTGGATGTTTTTACATAACAACAATAACAACAACACCGTATGTGTTTGATATACCATCACCATACGATACATCATCATCATATATGTTAAAGGTGGTTGATGCGAATAACTGTACAATAAGTGGAATAGAAACCGTAATATGAGTCAATTAGTAACAATAACCTCAGTAACTGCTAACACACCGGTCGACATATATTATTGTGATTCGTTTAGTGCGAGTTGCGTATTTGTTTCGACTGTATCGGTATTTCCATACGAATTTGATGTTCCATCACCATATGATGAAATGGATTTTGTAATAAAAATTATTGATACACAAGGATGCGATATAGGTGATACGGTTTTAATTACACCAACACCAACAAGTAGTGTGACCCCAACAGTTACTCAAACACCAACTGGTACGCCAACTCAAACACCAACACGACCTGAAACTCAAACACCAACTCCAACACTAACGGTCACACCTACAAATACGCCTACAAATACTGTGACTCCAACTCAAACACCGGTGGTTGCGTCTCATTTTATTGGACAAAATTCATTTACTACTTCAGGAAATGTTTGTAGTGATATTGTTACTATATTACCTTATTACACATACATTAGTGAATCAAATAGTATTCCGGTTGTAGGTGCAACAATTTATCAAACATTAGTAAATGTGACATTATACAATCCTTTTATTGGGGGTGACAGATTCTATAAAATGAGTTTTGGTTCATACTATTATTGGGTTCAAATTGATATTAACGGGGGGATTGTTAGTTTTGGAATTTGTGAGAATTCTATAACTTTAACACCAACACCTACGACTACACAAACTCCAACGAATACAACAACAAATACTCAAACACCTACAAATACACAAACGCCAACTAACACTCCTACAAATACACAAACACCAACAAATACACCGACAAATACAGAAACACCGACAAATACACCGACAAATACACCGACAAATACACAAACACCAACAAATACTGCAACAAATACTCAAACACCAACACAAACACCTACTACAACAAGGTATTATTATGAATATAGTTTGGGGGCAGGTACAAATGGTAATGATGCTTGTGTTAATTATATCTCATCACCAAGTACAATTTATGGAACAGTTTCAGGAGGAATTGGACCAAATGTTGGTGAGTATTTATATTCTAATTCAAGTTTAACAATTCCTGTTGTAGATGGGTATTATTCAAACGGAATATCTTTATACATAGTTACAGGAGGTTTAGGACAAATTACGTCTTCAGACCCTAATGGTTGTTTAGATTTTGTAACTCCAACAAATACACCAACAAATACACAAACCCCAACAAGGTCTTATTATGAATATATTTTGGGAGCTGGTGCAAATGGTGTTGATGCTTGTAATAATTATACCTCATCACCAAGTACCATTTATGGAACAGTGTCAGGAGGAATTGGTCCAAATGTGGGAGAATATTTGTATTCTAACTCAAATTTAACAGTTCCTGTTGTAGATGGATATTATTCAAACGGAACGGCACTATACATAGTTACAGGAGGATTAGGACAAATTACGTCTTCAGACCCTAGTGGTTGTTAGAATTATTAACAGTTTAAATTGATAAAACAAATAAAAATATAATTATAAAATAAAGAAGAATGGCAATAGGTTGCATAAATATTGGTACTGGATTTAGTTATACTGTTTTTAGTAGTATACTTCAACCTGACTCAAAGATAATTACAGGAGGTGCTTATACACAATATAATGGGTCTGCGGAAAATTATGCGGTTAGGTTAAACCCAACTGGTTCCAAAGATACTTCTTTTAATATTGGTAGTGGATTTAATAATTGGGTTCGAACAGTTTATTATCAAACGGATGGTAAGATTATTATGGGAGGTGATTTTACGACATTTACTGGAACCTCTCAAAATAAGTTAATTAGATTAAATTCTGATGGTTCAAAAGATACTTCTTTTAACATTGGAAGTGGGTTTAATCAACCACTGTTCGGGGTAATGACGATTGCTCAATATGGTACTTCTTTATATGTTGGTGGTGGGTTTACAACTTACAACGGCAGTACCCAAAATAAGTTAATTAGATTAAATTCTGACGGTTCAAAAGATACTTCTTTTGATATTGGGACAGGATTTGACGTAAGTAGTGATATTAATTCAATCTATGTTCAATCTGATAATAAAGTGTTAGTTGGAGGTAGTTTTACATCTTTTACCGGGACAACTCAACGAGGTTTAATTAGGTTGAATACTGACGGTTCAAAAGATACTTCATTTAATATTGGGACAGGATTTAGTATGACCTCAATTTTTAGTCGTAATATAAGTTCAATTGCTCGACAAACGGATGGTAAGATTTTAATTGGAGGGTATTTTATTCAATATAGTGGAATACCTCAAAATTATTTAATTAGGTTAAATTCTGATGGTACAAAAGATACCTCATTTGACATTGGTAGTGGGTTTAATGACAGTGTACGAAGTGTTGTAATACAACCTGACGGTAAAATATTGGCTGGTGGTGGTTTTGAAACATTTAATGGGTCAACGCAAAGATATTTAATACGTTTAAATAGTGATGGTTCAAAAGACACCTCATTTAATATTGGAACCGGATTTAGCACTGGAGGTGATATTTATTCAATTAATTTACAAAATGATGGTAGTTTAATAGTAACAGGGGGTTTTATTTCATATAATGGAAACACTGCAAATAGAATTGTAAAATTGAGTCCTAACGGTGAATTTTTGAATTGTGTTGAAACAACTCCAACACCAACACCGACTGAAACACCTACACAAACGCCAACTAAAACTCCAACTCAAACGCCAACTAATACTAAAACTCCAACTCAAACGCCAACGAATACACAAACGCCAACAAATACCACAACTCAAACTCAGACACCTACTAAAACTCGACCAAATTATAAATGTGGTTTAGGGTCGATTCAAAGAGGGGTTGAATATTATTACACTGATTGTTGTGGTAATTTTATCACAGGTTCAAATAATACGAATAATGTTTTAGAAGTTAATTTTAATTATGAATTACCAAGCTCTGGTGTGGGGAAATTATATGTGATGTCATCAGCCTCATGTGTATCACCAACTCCAACACCAACTCAGACAATAACACCAACGAATACTGTAACTCCTAGTCAAACACCTACAAATACTGTAACACCAACAAATACTGTAACACCATCGATAACTCCATCAAATACTCCGGTTACAAGGTTGAAAAATGATTGTGATGTTATTACATTGTTTGATTTGGGAATTAGTTGTAATGTGATTCAATCACCAACGGAAAGTGACCCATTAAGTGGAATTTTATCAGTAAATGTTACAGGAGGGACTGCACCATATTCTTTTGTTTGGAATGGAATTCCATCAAATCAAACATTATATGGTATTGGTTCTGGAAGTTATGAAGTAGTTGTAACAGATTATAGATGGCCTGACGGTGAACCTGATGGTGTGTCTGATTATACTGCCACAACAATTTGTGTGTTAGCAGGTCCTGTACCTACATCAACTCCAACGATGACACCAACACCAACCCAAACAAAACCAATTCAATGTGTTGATTTATGTTTAATTGCTATTGGTACTGAGGGTGTTCCAAATTTTGGTCCAATACAGTTTGTTTGTGATGGTAATAAAAATGGCCGATTTAAATGGACAAGTACAAATGAAAGATATGAAATTGTATGGAATATTAATAATACTAGATGGGAAATTTATACTGTTGACACATCTTCAGTAAATAATTTTTTACCTGGCGGTGGTATTCTTGCTAGTTCTACTTTTGATTTAATTCCTGATTCTGCGTGGACGGTCTTGGGTGGCACTGATGATTATTCTTCTGTTACTATGACTGAAGGGGATTGTCCAGCTGTTATACCTTTACAGATTAGTGTTGAAGTGACAAATAGTTCTTGTCAAGGAACTACAAATTGTAATGGTAGTATTTCTATATTTGCTCAAGATGGGTATCCGTCTTATTTGTATAGTATTGATGGTGGTTTAACCTTTACCGACAATAATATATTTACTAATTTATGTCCGGGTAATAATTATTCAATTGTTGTTATTGATTCGTTTAATAACGTCAAATATTCGTCAGCGTCGATTGGTTATGATTCAGTACCAACAACATATCAATTATCGTTATCAAATGTTACACCGGCAACAACAAGTTCGGTTACTAATGTTTCTCAAACAGTGACACAACAAATGGTTTTAGTTGTTACTCCAGAGTTACCGGTTGGAGTGAGTGTGACGTTTAATTTAACATCAACACAATTAACTACTGTTAATGGACCGGGTAATGGAAGTGCGACTAATACGTGGGTTGTGGATAAAAATGGTCAAACGGTAAATACAACTGCAGGTCAAAACACAATAGTATCTCAAGGGACTAGACCAAATTGTTCACCTAATACACAAGTAACTACTTCAAGAGATTATAGTAGTTCAATTACTATTACTAATGGTGACGTGGTTAATGTAACTTCAATAACTTCTAATAATATTAGTGATGGTCAAGTTGCTGCTCAAACTAATTGTACAACAAATATTAATACTAATATAGCAGCGGTAATATCAACACCAAATCCTCCAGTAGGCAATAATTGTAGTTTTGTGGTGGGTAGTTCAAGACAAGTTCAAACAAATAATTTCACATATGTTCCTGTAACAATAAATCCATGTCCTAATTGTGTTGCACAAGATATTACTATTGGAACTCAAACTTGGACAAAATGTAATTTGGATGTAACAACATATAGAGATGGTACCCCAATACCACAAGTAACCGACCCAACCGCTTGGTCAAACCTAACCACAGGGGCTTGGTGTTATGTTAATAATGACCCTGCAACTGGACCTACCTATGGTAAACTTTATAATTGGTATGCAGTAAATAACACCGCTAATGGAGGATTGGCTCCTGTAGGTTATCACATACCAACACTAACAGAATGGACAACTCTTACTACATTTTTAGGTGGAACTTCGGTTGCTGGTGGAAAAATGAAAGAGACAGGTTTATGTCATTGGCTGACACCAAACACAGCGGCAACTAACATTAGTAACTTTACAGGTCTTCCAGCAGGGTATCGACTTGGAGGTAGTGGTACTTTTGGAGTAATTAATTATCAAGGTTACTTTTGGAGTTCTACGGCTACGGCGTACAATAATACAGAAGCAGAAACATTGACACTGATTTACGATACGGCACTGGCCTTCAACGGTAGGGGATTAAAATCACAAGGTAGTTCTGTAAGATTAATAAAATAAAAATAAAGAAAAACTATTTATAGATAATGTCATACATAATTAAAAATACTGCGGGACTGATTAACACAAGATTAACTGATGTGGGTAGAAGATATCTATCTCAGGGTAATTTTGATATTGCTTACTTTCAAATTGGTGATAGTGAGGTAAGTTATACCGCTATGAAGTCTGCGTCTCCATCTTATAACCAAACAAATAATAACATTTTGATGCCGGCATTTAATGCTCAAAATGATACAGGTTCTCCTCAATCAAACAAACAGAATGTTAAATACCCTTACTATGTTCAAGGTAATGCTGGTGGTACTTATGGTATTCCATATATGGATAGTATTGTGCAACCAATTTACAACTCTGCGGGTAATAAAGGGTTTTTTATGACAGGTGGAACTCCCGGAAATTGGGATGTTCAAACAAGTTCAGCATATACTATCACATCAAACTATCAAGTTGATATGACCACATTAGTTGGACAATCGGCAATTACTATTACATTAGATACTTTAATATGTTCACCAACTACAGGTACTCCGTCTATTGGAGATATTGTTACAATTATTTATGATGGTAATGGTGGTTGTACAGATGTTGGAACTTATTCCGTTTTAACATATAAAATTCAAGATTTAACTCCACCAACAGGTACTTCAGGAACAACAACTTGGGACTTAACTTTAGATAGAACGGTCCCTAATTATACAGGTAAAGTTTTAGCTGGTGAAATGGGTCGTGTTTTAATTTATCCTTCAGGTATGACGGTTATTTATGATACTATAACACCGGCACCTTATTGGGAGACAGATGCGTTTAACTTTGAAAGCCCTTGTGACATATCTAAAAGAGAAAATACTCCAATTTGGAATATGAATATTCCATGGACTGAAAGTCCTGCGGGTTTAAATAGTAATCAATATGAGGATTTTACTCAATATGGTTCTGCAACATACATTGGTACTAAAGAATACTTAGGATATAATGAACCTAGTGGTCAAACTGATAGTAGTAAAGTTTATTATTATAACTCATATGATGAGGAGGTTGTGGTTACACCAAAAGAACAAAAAGCGATTGCAATTATTCACTATACTAATCAAGATATTGATAATGTTTATGGTGAAAAATTTGCAACAACACCATTTGACCCGGTAAACCCAACTGATAATACCGGATTGGCGAGACACTTTAGATTAACAATACCAACATTAATGTGGCATAAATCTTCAGGCAGTTCAATTGGGCAAACATTTTGGATTGACCCACCAGGTTATGAATTATGTATACCATATTATATTAAATCCACAAAGAATTTTGATATGAATGACCCAGGTATTAGATATTTCCATTTATGGGATACTAATCCTGATGATAATCAAAAATTAAATAGAATTGGTAAGGTATTCCCTGACCAAGAAATTATTGTTATTGATGATGAAGAGGTGATAGCAGCAATGTCGTACAAGTCAAATAGAAACTGGACATTACCGGCACCTAAATTATCATTATTAACCCCAAATAGTTGTTCTCCCACTCCAACATCAACCCAATGTTTGGTTACCGGAATTACTCAAAATGTTTGGGTTACCTATAGATTTGACTCTACAGGGTTTACAGATTCATTACATTGTAATTATTATTCATATATCAAAGCGGACGCTACAGTTGTTACAGACCCTAAAAACGTTGCGGTTAGATTTGGTTCTGAATTTAAGTTCTTGAATCAACCATTAAATACATATACAAATGTTGATTTAAGTGGTTATTCCGCTAACTCAATGAAATTATTGGTTCAATTAGTCACAGGTGATACAAAACCAATTCCAACGGCTTGGAAGGAAATTGATGTAACCTCTGAAATTAGTGGTAGTTCAATTAATGGTTATATTACTATGAGTGGTATAACGGGAACTACTTTTCAAATTGACCAAGTAACTTATGATAGCGCACCAAATTATAATTTAGCTAATTATATTGACATTCCTGAGAATGGACAAACAGATATGTTAAATTTTGGTGATGAATATTATTTTTATGGTAATTTGGAAACAGATATATCTGCAACAATTTATGAGATGAAATATCTTGTAAATCTTGGTAGAAACCAATTCACCAATACATCAAACCCTACATGGATGTCAGGAACAACTTCATATGTGACAGAGATTGGTCTTTACAATACTCAAAAAGACCTTATGGTTATATCTAAACTACAATCACCTGAATTACGACAAGGTATTCAACAGTTTGTGGTTAAATTAGATTTCTAACTATGACAAAAAACATTAAGAAAGATTCCCCAAAAGTCCTTGGATTAGATGTGTCAACCAAGACAGTTGGTGTTGCATTATTTGATATTCAAAGTAGAGAATTATTAGAATTAACTCATGTTTCACCAGTTCCAAAACCAAAAGTTGAAAACAAGATTGAAGAGTTGATGCTTAAAAGTGATATCTTCAAACAAAAATTGGAGAGTTATGTTGGGATGGGTATTAAGTATGTTGTTATTGAGGAGCCTTTATTAAACTCAAATAATGTGTATACGGTGGGAACCTTATTAAGGTTTAATACTTTGGTCTGTAAAGAAGTTTATGATATTTTAGGTGTCGTACCTCAATTTATTTCAACATACAATTCAAGAAAATTTGCATTCCCGGAATTAGTTCAGGAGAATGATAAAGGTAAATTTGTTCTTTTCGGTGGATTACCAAAAACTATTGATAAAAAACAAATAATATATGATTTGGTTGCCAAAAAAGAACCTCAAATTAATTGGCAATACACCAGAAATAGTACCCTTAAGAAAGAAAATTTTGATATGACAGATAGTTATACTTGTGCTTTAGGATATATGAAAATGATGGAAATTTGGTAGATTAAAAAAAATGTTATATCTTTGCTTGACAAATTAAAGTTAAGGTAATGATTAGAAAGGACATTGATACTAAAAATCTTCGAAAAACAATTTTAAAATTTTCAAAAGACATTCCTACAGTTGGAGAACGACATAGGGGTGTCTTTTCTATTACAGGATATAGAGCTTATAATAGTTCACCAAGTTCCGGATACGTTGAAGTTGATGTGGTATTCAAAGGTGAAATAGAGGCAGGTATTTCTTCTCTTCGTCCGGATGAATGGTTTAGTGCTGATGTCAAAAGTAGTGACCGTTATCATATTTCACCGGTTAGACTTGGTAAGTTCTTAAGAAGTCATTTGTTTAAAGACATTAATAACCACATGGTATATTTTGATACTAAACTTAAATATGTTAACTCAATAAAAACAATAAAATGGATATAGCTTTTTTTATAATTTGGGGTATATGTACACTATCGTGTATTTTAATATTCCCAATTGGTAATCGAATTGAAAAACTCGATGATAATCATCGTTTAAAAAAATGGTGGAAAAAAAACATTATGGATTGGGACTTTTATGACAAATCAAAATAATTTCTTATACTTAAAGAATGGATGAAGAAGTTGAGGTATTAGTTGATTTACTAACCGATGTGTTAGGTAAAGCCAAAAATCATTATGAGTCAAAAGCGCAAATTTCTTTTGACTGTCCTGTCTGTGCGAATGAGAAAGGTTTAGATAAGGGTGATGGTAAAGGAAACTTGGAAATCAACTATAGTAAACACGTTTACAAATGTTGGGTTTGTGGTGAATCAGAGGGAACTCAAGGACCATTAGGACGACTATTTGATAAACATGGAACAAAAGAACAGAAAAAGGTTTATAACTTAATAAAACCTGAGGAGTTAAAAGTTCAGGAGGCCAAGAAAACTCAATTAAAACTTCCGGAGGGATACACTCAATTTAAAGACTCCAATCCAAGATTTATACCACACGCTGAAGCTTATCGATATTTAATATCTCGAGGTATTACAGATGAGATTATTGAAAAATACCAAATAGGATATACTGTGAGTGGTGACTTCGCTTATAGAGTTATCGTACCATCATTTGATAAAAACAATAGGTTAAATTATTTTATTGCTCGTTCATGGGTTCCAAATAAGATGAAGTATAAAAACCCTACTGCTGCTAAAGATGAAATAATATTCAACGAAAGTAGAATAGATTGGTTTAAAGATGTTTATTTGGTTGAAGGGGCGTTTGATGGGTTCTTCTTAGACAACTCAATTGCAATGTTAGGTAAGAAAATGAGTTCATTACTGTTTGAAACTCTATATGAAAATGCGTTAGGTAAGATTATTATTTGTTTAGATGAAGATGCTTGGGATGACGCTTTCAAATTATATCATGAATTGAATGGGGGAAGATTATACAATAAGATTAAAATAATTAAACCACCTAAAGATATGGACGTTGCGGACTTAAAAGGTCAGATTGACGAATACTATTACGAAATAAAATAATAAAAAAATATGATAGAATTAAAAACTATTGCACAAGAAATACGAGAACTAATTAGTCAAAGACAACAAGAATTAGGTCTTACTTTTGAAGAGGATAATCACATCTATACCATGAATGGGAAGACGGATTATCCTTCTGTGTCTAAAGTACTAAAGAAATTTTATACTGAGTTTCCAACAGAGGAAGCAGCATATAATAAAGCTAAAGGTGACCCACAAAAACAACAAGAGTTGATTGAGGAATGGGCAGCTGCCGGAACATACTCAACCAATATGGGAAGTAGAGTTCACTTTGTTTTAGAGAAAGAAGTTATTGACCGAAATGGGTCTTATAAAGAGGTAAGACAACCGGTCTTTGAATGTGATAATACACAAATCTTCAAGGGAGATAATATGATTACTGCGGGTAAAAACTTCCTTAACTTAATGGAACAACGAGGAGCGGTTTTACTTGACACTGAGATGGTATTAGGTGACCCGGAACTTGGGTATACCGGACAACCAGATAAGGTATGGTTAATAATGAATATTAACCAAAACGAATTTGGATTGGTAATAACCGATTGGAAAACTAACAAACCAAAAAATTTCCTTGAAACAAGATATACCAAAAGAATGTTGGAACCATATCAAAAACAACCGGACAATGCGTTAGGTCATTACTTCGTACAATTACCTTTATATGGTAAATTATTAATCAAAATGTTACAAGGTAGTAAATACGAAAATATTAAGTTGTATGGGTGTATTGTGACTCACTTAAAAGAGACTGCTGAGTTTGATGAGTATCGAGTTCCAAAAGATGTTATCACAACAACTTTGGAAATGGACACTAAAAAATATTTGACAAAATAAGAATAAAGAACTAAATTTATAAAAAAAATATGAGTGAATTACAACAACCAAAAATTAATTTAAAAGAGTGTCCTACGATAAAATGTGACTCATGTGATGGGATTTATTTTAGAGAGGTTATCTACCTAAAGAGAGTGCCTAAATTAATGACAGGGTCACATGAAGATACGACTGTACCATTCCCAATTTACAAATGTGAATCTTGTGGACACGTAAACAAAGGGTTTAACCCATTTGAAGAAGAAGAAAAAACTTTAATTAAAGAGTAATGATAAACAGACTAGTACACTTTTCTGACTTACACGTAAGGTTATTCAAGGACCATGATTTATATCGTGGAATCCTTGAATCTGCATTAAGTGAATGGAAAACATTACAACCGGACCGAATTGTGTTCACTGGTGACTTGGTTCATTCAAAGAATCAAATGACACCCGAGTTGGTTGAGTTTGTTGCTTGGATATTAACCGAATGCGCCAAGATTGCAAAAACAATTGTTATCATAGGCAATCATGATTTTTTAGAAAATAACAATGCAAGGTTGGACGCTTTAACTCCAATCATTGATTCATTGAAGAATGAAAACATTGTTTATTTAAAGAATCGTGGGGTTTATCCTGATGATAACATCAATTGGTGTGTTTATTCATTAATGGACCATAATATCCCACCGGACATTAACAAATCAGAGAACAAAAACATTGGATTGTTTCATGGACCGATTCAAGGTTTATACACTGACATTGGGTTTAAGTTTGAAGATGGGTTTGAGGTGAGTAAGTTTGATGGTTGTGACCTTGTATTATGTGGTGATATCCATAAGAGACAAGTGTTTGATATCCCGGGAGGAAAGAAAGCGTATATGGTTGGTTCAACAGTTCAACAAAATTTTGGTGAAACTGTGAACAAACATGGGTATGGAGTGTATGAGTTAGATAAAGACCAATACGATTTTGTTGACTTACCTAACCCAAAACCATTCTTATCATTCCGTATGGACTCATTCGATTGTATTGAAAAGGGAACGGAAAAACTTGTAAATAGTGGAAAATAATGAATATCAATCTTGAACTAACCTCTAAAGAGCACAAGGACTTATTAAGTTATTGTAAACTCAACAATTTCGACCCTGAAACGATATTGAAGAGTTCTTATTTGGAGGGGTTCAAAATTGAAAAATATGGACTATTGTCAGGTTCAGGGAATGTTATTGAAAAAGAAGTTATCAAAGAAATTATCAAATACGTTGAGGTTCCTGTTGTTGAAGAAAAAGAAGTTGTCAAGATTGAATATGTTGAGGTTGAAAAACTTGTTGAAGTAGTAAAAGAGGTTCCCGTAGAAAAGATAGTTGAGGTAATTAAAGAGGTTCCTGTTGATAGAATTGTTGAGAAGATTGTTGAGGTAACCAAAGAGTTTCCCGTTGAAAGAGTGGTGATTCAAGAAGTCATCAAAGAAGTGCCAGTTGAGAAAGTTGTAACAAAAATAGAATATATTAGTGACAACACTCACACTAATGAACTGTTGTTGAAAATACAACAGTTGGAAAATCAACCACCCAAAATAGTCGAAACAATTAAGGAAGTGATTAAAGAAGTTCCGGTTGAGGTAATCAAAGAAGTTGAGGTAATTAAGGAAGTTGAAGTGATTAAAGAAGTTATTGTTGAAAAGGAGACATCCGACAATAAATTAAAACCTAAATTAGATGCTCTCCAAAACACAGTTCAAAAATTGAAACTTGATAATATTGAGAAAGATAAGTTGATTAAGGAATACGAGAAAACTATTCAAGATATACAAAAGTTTAATGAAGGGACTAAAGCAATGTATTTAAAAGGTTCAAATTTGGACGATAAACTTTATAATAAATAAAATTATGATTACACAATTATTACTTTGGATGGTAATGGCTTATGGAATGACCAACATCCTTGTTTATGGGAGTATCTTTAATGGTACTCGAAAATTTATAAAAGAAATGGGGGATGATAAAGTAATGCCCTTTAACGGATTTTTTAATTTCGTCTCAGGAATATTAATCTGTATGATGTGTTGTTCAACTTGGGTTGGGTTCTTTCTTGGATTTTTTGTATATTCTCCGGTACACGAGATGTTAGCAGTTTCAAGTTGGGGTTCATGGTTCTTTGATGGTCTGTTGGCTTCAGGAGCAGTATGGGCAATCAATGCAATCGTGGAATGGTATGAAGAAAACCGAAAATAAATAAAAATTAAATAAATACAAATATGCCAACATCTAAAAAAAGAGGAGGAACTAAAACTCACGCAAAAAAAGTTCAAGAAAGAAATCAGACTATTAAAAGTCAGAAAAACGCTTTCCAAAAAATCATGACTCAACAAATGGAAGAGTTAAAAAGAAAATACGCTGAGGAGCAAGCTCTAAGCGGAAACACTCAAAATGTTGAGTTAGTATCACAATAATAAACTATGGATTTATTCAATCCGCCACCAATTTTTAATTTAAAAGAAATGCAACACAATTTAGATGTGGAGACATTAGATAATCCGTATATTCAAGTTGTTTGGGAAGATACGCCGGAAAACTTTACTCAAGAGAGGATTAAGTCGGCAAAACAATATTTCTCAAAAAAATATAATTCAACCAATGTAAATGTAATTACAAAGGTTAAGACAACTGAAGATACACAACAAACGATTGATGTGTCCGTGAATATCATGGACAAGAACTATCAAAAAGAACTTATCAAGTCATTACTTGAGAGTAAGGGTCAAGAACAATACTTGGACCAAGTGATGGGTATTGATGGTATGGTTGAGAACCGAATGGAGGCCAACGAGGTTGAGGTGACACCATTTAAGAAATGGTATATCAAGAAAATAGAATTTAGTAATTTCCTATCTTATGGTGAAAACCAAGTAATTGATTTTGATAAGTGTGAAGGGATTACCGTAGTTGAATCCGACCCACCAAACTTTGGGGGTAAAACAGTTCTAACTGTGGATTTACTATTATTCTTGTTTTTCAACACAACAACCAAGACACAGAAGGCGGAAGAAATCTTCAACCGATTCACAGACAAGAATAAAGTTAGTGTTCGTGGGGACATTCTTATTGATGGTGAGGAGTATATCATCGCTCGTCAAATTGAAAGAAAGATGTCCAAAGCCGGTGAATGGAATGTGAAGACAGAGTTAGAGTTCTTTAAGAAATTATCTGATGGTCAATTACAGAACTTTACTGGTGAACAGAGAAGAGAGACGGAAGCGTTTATGAAAAGGTCTATTGGAACAATGGATGACTTCTTAATGACCATCTTAACAACTGCATCCAACTTGGAGGACTTATTGGAATCAAAACCAACTGCTCGTGGTCAGGTATTGTCAAGGTTCTTGGGACTTGAGTTCTTAAAGAAGAAAGAAGAAACCGGGAAAGAAATCTATTCAGAGTTTTCAAAAGGGATGATATCCAATGTCTATAACACGGAGACCTTAAAACAAGATAACGAGAGTTCAACAACTGAGATTACAAGATTAAAAGGGGAGATTCAAACCGCAACCGATAGTATTGATGAAGTTGATAATTCTTTAAAGAAAGGACAAGATTATAAAGATGGATTGTTAAATTCAAAACATAGTGATTTGAGTCAAGAACTTATTATCTTGGACCCGGTTAAACTACAAGGGGATATTAATAGTCATGTGTTAACTAGCAAGACAATTCAAGGTCAGATTAACGACATAAAAATTGTTGAACCAAGTGGATTTTACCATGAGGACAAACACGATGAGGTTAAGGACAAACTAACCAATACCAAAATTGAATTAGGCGGCGCAAATAACAAAGTTAGTGAGATTGAATCATTAGTTAAAAAGTTTGGAGACGGTATCGAATGTGAACATTGTGGTATCAAGTTGATGGACGCAGCAATTACCAAAAAGAAGATTGGAGAATTGGACCAGTGGAAACAAAAGGTTAAGGAATTAGATTTACAGATTGAAGTTTTAGATAAGGAAGAAAAAACCTACACTCAACTTAAAAAAGAATTTGATGAGTACGAGAGAAACAAACTTATCAAAGAGAAACACGAGGTGTCATTGGAGTCAAACGAGTTGAAATTAGAGGCGTTAAGATTGAAGTTGACAAGGTATGAGGAAGTGCAGGATAAGATTAAACAGAACAACGATATTGATGCCAAATTGATTAAAGCAAACCTTCGTATCGATGAATTGATTAATCAAAAGAGAGGGTATGAGAAAACTCAAAGCACCAACCAAAACCAAATTGAAAACCTGTTAGCTCGTATCGAAAAGAACAATGGTCTTGTATTAAAGATTGCTGAGGAATTCGAGAAAGAAAAAATTTATAAAATCTATAATGAGATTTATGGTAAGAATGGTATCAGTAAGATTATTATGAAGACAATGATGCCAGTAATTAACGCTGAACTTCAAAGATTACTTCAGGATTCTTGTTTGTTTAACTTGGAGATTCGTATCAATGATAAGAATGAAGTTGATTTTATTATGATTGATAACTCAACCGGGATTGAACGACCAATAACTTCAGGTTCAGGTTATGAGAAAACGGTGGGGGCACTTGCCATTAGAGCGGTGTTATCTAAAGTATGTTCATTACCAAAACCACAATTATCAGTTTACGATGAGGTTTGGGGTAAAGTTGCTAATGATAATCTTGATATGGTTGGGGAATTTTTTGATAAGTTAAAGACCTACTTTGAAAAGATATTTGTAATTTCGCACAATCCAATGATATCAAATTGGGCAAATACGGTCGTAAAGATTACAAAAACAGAAAATGTTTCAAAAGTTTCACAATAAACGTGGGACTTTTTTTAAATTAAAAATAATTTAAAAGGTCTCTCAATAATGAGGGACTTTTTTGACTTATAATATAAAATCATCTATACTTAAAGTATGGAACCACAAGAATTACTAACAGTAGTAAAAGAAAATACGGATAACCCTCTCAAACTTTTATTAGAGACACTAAATTTCTATAAAAATGATGAGGGTTTTACCCAAGATTTATTAACACCCGGATTTTTGAAAGAATGGATGGTGTCGAAAATATTGAATCATGAGTGTCATAAGACAAAACACGGTGCTGATGCAACTAGTTTAGATGGTGAGGAGGTTTATGAATATCTGTCTTGTAAAGAAGGAGGGTCATTCCAATTAGATAGAATCCATGAAGGAAATTTACATAGAATCACTCGAAATAATAAATTCTATTTTGCGTTATACAATAAGAACAATAGTTTAGAATGTATTAGAATCTATGAAGGTGATACTGATGTTGTTTTAGAGGAAGCAAATAAGAAAATCGGTAAAATGTCTAAGTCATCAAATCATATTGGTTTTACATTGACATGGGTTAAAGAAAATTGTCGTGTAGTTTATTCAATTTAATTTGTAAGTGTTGAATTAATGATTATCTTTGTAAAAAAATTTTAAAATAAAAAATATGAATTACTACTTATTGTCAGTTACTAATGATTTTGCATCAGACAGTTTATGTAAAGAAATTGCATTATCACTTAGTCCGATTGTCGATTCTCCAAACTTAAAGTTTCATTACACTCGTAACCAAATTATCTTTTCTTTTGGCGCGGAAACTGAGAAAAGTGAAATCTATGAATATATTCAAGGAGTTTTATATGGACTTGTTGAGATTTTTGTTTTAACTGAAATCGTTGATGATTTTTCAGTATCTTTACCAGCAGATATTAAAGACCATCTTTTTGACTTAGAAAATGTTGGTGAAAATGTAACAATGAAGTTGGATATGGAAAGAATAAAGAAGAACTTAGATTTTTCATATGATGATGAAGACGATGATGATGATGATGAAAATGATATCATGTCATTAATATTTAAAGATAAAAATACTACCCCTAACCCTACCTTAGACCAAATTTTAGACAAATTATACTCTGAGGGAATGGATTCCTTGAGTTCAAACGAAAAAACTATATTAGAAACTTACAGTCAAAACTAAATTATGAAGGAAAAAGCGGGAATGCCAATCAATCAGGAAGAAATTACTCACTATCTTAAGGACATCCGTAAGATAAAAGTGATGACACCCGAAAGAGAGCGACAATTGTCTGAGAGAATACTCTCAAATAATATTACAGAAGATGAGGTAAAGAAGATTCACAAAGAATTATTGGAAGGTAATTTAAGGTTTGTTATTACAGTTGCTAAACAATATCAAAATCAAGGATTGGACTTCCCGGATTTAATTGCTGAGGGTAATCTTGGGTTAATGAAAGCGATTGATAATTTTGATTGGTCTAAAAAATTAAGATTTATTTCTTATGCCGTTTGGTGGGTTAGACAGTCAATTTTGCAATCATTAAATGAGAATGCCCGAACTATTCGTCTCCCGGTGAATGTGGTTCAAGACTTACAAAGAGCAAAAAAGGAATTGGAGAGAGGTGGAGCTGAGTTATCAGATAAGTTTGTTAATTTACCGTATACAATCAATTTGGATAAACCATTGAATGAGGAGGGTGATACGTTGGTTGATATTTTAAACAATCCAAATGCGGAATTACCTGACGCTGGTTTATCTAGTGAAGACACACTAAAAGATAAGTTGATTAGTATGTTGGATGTTTTGGATGACCGAGAGAAAATTATTATCCAAGATTATTTTGGTTTATCAGGCTCAACAAGAACTCTTGAAGATATTGGTAATGATTTTACCTTAACAAAAGAAAGAGTGAGACAAATCAAAGAAAAAGCTTTAAGAAAATTAAGAAATGAGACCGCAATTTTATTCGAATATTTATAAAAGTTGTTAAAGGGTGTATTTATTGAATACACCTTTTATATTTAAAGATAAATTAAAAAAAAATACTTATGAAAAATTTCATTCAAAAAAACTTTATTGTTATTGTATTGGTAATCTCACTTCTAACA
>Ga0209550_10000909_pt1 | contig 28493 bp, 25 predicted proteins | sample LauGreSuBDMM15SN_2_FD_187567 | JGI IMG/M metagenome (GOLD analysis project Ga0209550, IMG submission 187567) | Freshwater lake microbial communities from Lake Michigan, USA - Su13.BD.MM15.SN (SPAdes) (version 5) | ecosystem: Environmental > Aquatic > Freshwater > Lake | place: Lake Michigan... | reverse complement strand
GTACAGGCTTATGCATCAGCCTATAAGGTCCCAACAACGTTACTTCGTTTCTTTAATGTTTTTGGACCACGTCAGCGACCAGATCATGAATATGCTGCTGTGTTGCCAAAGTGGATCTGGCTTGCCATGCAGGGCAAGCCAATAGAAGTCTATGGCGATGGCACAGCATCTAGAGACTTCACTTATGTTGAAACAGTGCTGGATATTGCCATGACTGCGATGAAAGAAAAAGTCTTAACTGAAGGCGCCATGAATCTCGCTTATGGAAACCGAATATTCCTTAATGAAACTATTGAAATGCTCAAGAAGCATTTTCCTGATTTGCAAGTTAATTACAAAGAAAATCGATTGGGTGATGTCAAGGAATCCCAAAACTCTCCAAGCCTTCTAAAGTCGCTTTTCCCAGCCATCAAACCAAAACCATTTGAAGATGCTCTTACAGAAACAGTTCTTTGGCTCAAAGATTTTGGTCAGAGCGTGGCTAACGGTCCAAAGACTGTGGATTAGACAAGCAATCTATGTGCGGAATTACTGGCGGTATTGGTCCAACCTCGCCCCAACAGCTATTACTTGATGCTCAGCTTAAATCTATTGAACATCGTGGTCCTGATGACGCAGGAACATATGTAAATAATGGAATCGGCATTGGAATGTGTCGACTGGCTATCGTTGAAATTGCTGCCGGAAAGCAACCCGCAACAGATGCCTCAGAGCAAATTCACATTGTTTGGAACGGTGAAATCTACAACTACCGAGAACTTCGGGCCGAACTTGATACTCGTGGGGTCATTTGCCGAGATTCAAGCGAATCTGAAGTTGTGATTAATCTTTATCTTGAGTTTGGTTTAGATTTCATTAACAAACTCAACGGAATGTTTGCAATTGCGATTCATGATGCTCGTGATAGGTCACTTCATCTCATCCGAGATCGGATGGGCAAGAAGCCCCTATGGATTTCCCAATTAAGTGATGGAACCCTCTTCTTTGCATCTGAAGTACGTGCACTCATGTTGGCCCGTCCAGATAGAACACTGAGAACCGACATGATTGCCGAGGTGATGCAGTATGGGTATATCAACTCCCCAAACTCTGCATTTAACGAGATACACCAAGTCCCACCAGCGAGCGTCATAAGTTGGCGTGATGGAAAAATAGCTACTTCGACCTATTGGACGGCAGATTTTGAAACCAAAGTTACTATTCCTTACGAGGAAGCACTTGAGACAACAAAGGAATTAATTGAAGCAGCTGTCTCACGGCGCTTAATTTCTGAGCGCCCACTTGGATCATTCTTGAGCGGTGGATATGACTCAACTGTAGTAACGGCATACATGACCAAACTTATGAAGGAGAAAGTCCAGACTTACTCAATTGGCTTCCACAGTGAGGCTTTTAATGAAGCTCATCATGCTAAGCAGGTAGCAAACTATCTAGGTACTAACCATCATGAGGAGATATTGAGCCCAGATCCTGCCTTGGTTATTGAGAAGATTTCCCATGTCTTAGATCAACCTTTTGCAGATTCCTCGATTGTTCCAACGTATTTATTGGCTAAATTCGCCCGTGAAAATTTGATTGTGGCACTTGGTGGTGATGGCGGCGATGAGGTATTTGGAGGATACGACCGCTATCTGGCCACACCTGTCATGCAAAAACTCAATCCATTCTTAGGATTAGCTCGAAAAGGATTGAATCTTGCTGTCAGACAGTCGCTTGGTAATTCTAGAAAGATTAATCGAATAGGTTCTCAACTTTCCCCTAAAAGCTCACTTGCCTCTAGATATAGCTCAATTCTTTCACTCATCCAACCACATGAACTTAGATCTCTTCTCAATCCCAATTTTTACTCGGGCAGAGCTGAAGTTGCCTTCGTTAATCAATTTGGATTAAGTGACTTAACTTCATTTGATCGGATGATTAGCTCAGATTTTGCTGCCTATCTGCCTGGGGACTTACTAGTTAAGGTTGATATTGCGACGATGGCAAATAGCTTAGAACTGCGATCACCATTGCTTGATGTAAATGTTGTCGAATGGGGTGTTTCTCTTCCTCGCAAATACAAGATTAAGGGTCTTGAAACAAAACATATTCTTAAAGATGTAGCACGCTCGCTAGTTCCTGCAGAGCTAATTGACAGACCAAAAATGGGTTTTGGAATTCCACGAGCAGAGTGGTTGCGCACTGGAATGAGCGAGATGCTAATTGACACACTTACCGATACAACCGCGACTCAGCGCGGCTGGTTTAATTCAACTGAGGTAAGAAAAGTCATTGATATCCACATGACAGGTGAGGATAAAGACAATCTACTGTGGCCCATACTGATGCTCGAACTATGGGCTAGAACTTGGTTGGACTAGACAAGAGCTTTTTGTATAGTTCTTCATGGTCATGAACTAAGCGCTCAACCCCAAAATTTGCTAAAGTAAAATCCTGAGCTGTGCTACCCAGTTGAGCTCGCAGAGCCTTATCATTTACTAGTCTTTCAAGTGCATCAGCAATTTCCTGAACATCTAAACTCGTAATTAGGCCAGACGCATTCTCTAGTACAACCTCAGGTACAGATCCCACATTTGTTGAAACTACAGGAAGTCCTGCCATTCCGGCTTGGATTAAACTCAGTGGTGTTCCTTCGTTATCACTTGTGAGTACAACAATGTCTGCCGCAGATAAGACTTTTTCAATATTGCCCTGCCAACCGAGTACCTTCACTGGCAGATCCTGGGCTGTAATTCTCTCTCGACACACTTCAAGTAATTCGCCATCCCCTGCAATAAAGAATTCCAAGTCTATTTGACGTTTTTTGATTTCACTGACAACATTAAGAAAACGGTCAGGGCGTTTAATCTGTGTGACACGTCCTATGAAAGCACATTGCAATCGCTCTTTGTGAAGTCCGAAAAACTCCTGAGACTCAGTTTTAGGTGGCAATTTATTAATCTTTAAGCCCGGAGGCATCAACCTAAATTTTTCCTTGCTTCCAATCCCTGCTTCTAGTAAGTCTTGCCGTACTTTCTCTCCCACAGCCAATAGTTGTTGAGTGGTTAAAGCTAAGAATTTTTCTGCAATTACCACAAGCATTTTCTTAAACGACCCAAAGTAGCCATTCAGCAAATGACCATGAAAAGTATGCACTCGGATTGATTTTTGAAAAGAGATGAGCGATGCAATACGTCCCAAAAATCCGGCCTTTGCTGTATGAGTATGAATAATGTGTGGTTTAAACTCACGAATAGCTTTTACTAACGAAAGAAATGCCTTGACATCCCCACGTAAACTCACTCGCCTACCTAATCCTTCAAGACGGATAGCCTTTACGTCTGTTGCAACTGAATCCAAATAATCTGCTTCATCTGTTGCACAGAATCCTGTGTATAAACGATGATCAAACTCAGTGCCATTAAAACCACGCATGAGTCCCGAGACTTGAACCGCTGGACCCCCGACATTCATGCGGGCAATGATGCGCATTACCCTGATGGGGCTCGTGTCGTTTGAGTTCATTTGCCAATCTTCCCTCATTTAAGCCTCAATAAGCGAAATAAGCCTCCGCTGAGAGGGTGTGCAACAAATACCTCTCAAGCAAGTTAGGATTCCACCCGTGAGCGCCCAAAGCAGCAGAACTTTGGCCATTATCGGCCAAGGCTATGTCGGTCTCCCTTTAGCGATGGCCGCAGTTGATGCTGGCTGGACGGTGATCGGCATCGATAATTTTGAAGCCAAAGTCTCCCAGATCAACTCTGGCAAAAGCCCGGTTGAAGATGTTTCAGATACTCAACTTCAGGCTGCGCTTACAAGTGGGGCTTATAGGGCAAACGCTGATTTCTCCTCTGTGGCCAAAGCTTCCGTCATCACGATATGCGTTCCAACACCATTGGATGAAAAGCGCGAGCCCGATCTCTCACTATTACAAAGTGCAGCAACAGCAATTGCACCATTTGTTTCAAATGAAACCCTAGTTGTGAGTGAATCAACTTCCTATCCGGGGACTTTACGCGACATCATTATCCCTACAATAGATTCACTAAAACCAAAAGGCTCTGTCAATGTTTATTTCGCAAGTGCACCTGAACGCGTAAACCCTGGAGATCTAGTTTGGAATCAGAAAAACACCCCACGTCTAGTTGGTGCAGTCGATGCGGCATCGCAGGTGAAAGCGCTCGCTTTTTATGAATCAATATGTGATGTCGCAATTGCAGTGTCAACACCTGAAGTAGCAGAAGCCGCAAAACTTCTGGAAAACACGTTCCGTTTGGTCAATATTGCTCTAATTAATGAGTTTACTCAGTTGTGTGCTACAAGCGGCATTAATGTTAATGACGTTGTTGATGCTGCATCATCAAAACCTTATGGATTTATGCCATTTAGACCTGGTGTCGGTGTCGGTGGTCACTGCATCCCAATTGATCCTTTGTATCTAACATGGTGGGCTCGTCAAAATGGTGGAAGAGCTGAATTTGTAGAAATTGCTGCTCAGATTAACCATGAAATGCCAAAACATGTTGCCAAACGTGCGCTTGCCATGGTTGATTCATCGGTCGTGAATCCTAGAATCCTAATTCTTGGGGTTGCTTATAAACCTGGGGTGGGTGATGTACGCGAGACACCAGTTTCAAAACTTCGCGACTATTTAATTTCCCTCGGTGCAGAGGTCGCTTGGCATGATCCATTGGTACCAAGCTGGGAAGGTTTAAAACCTGTTGACTTAGATTGGGAATGCGATCTTGCGATACTTGCCACTAAACAAATAGGCATGAATGTTGAGCAGTTAGCCGCAAAAGGAGTACAAATTTTTGACTGTACTAACTCAATTCAGAATTATCCCAACGTTTCTTCACTCTAGGAATTTCTCTTCATTTCGATCGCAATATCACTAATCACTGTTGACAAATCGCGTTGGGGTTTCCAACCGACTAACTTATTAATTAAATCTATATTTGGAACTCGGCGCTGCATGTCTTCAAATCCATCGCCATAAGCTTCTTCATAGGGCACGTATACGATTTCACTTTCAGAATGAGTCTGCGTGATAATTTTTTGTGCCAATCCGTTTATTGATATCTCAAAGTCATTCCCAATATTAATTACTTTACCTATCGTATTCGCAGCAAAAGCAATTGCAATTACGGCATCAATTACGTCATATACATGAGCGAAACAGCGCGTCTGAGTGCCATCACCATAGATTGTTATTGGCTCATTTGCTAATGCAGATTTCACAAACCGTGGAACAACCATACCGTACGCACCAAGTTGACGCGGCCCAACCGTATTAAAAAATCTTACAATTCTAGTCTCTAGATTCTTTTCTATAAAATATGCATAAGCGAGAGACTCATCAATAGCCTTAGCTTCGCTGTATGACCAACGCAAGGTAACAGGGCTACCAAGAATTCGGTCATCAGTTTCTTTAAGTGAATCAGAAATATTTTTTCCATACACTTCACTGCTACTGGTTAAAAAGACGGGGGTACTTGATGCGTAGGCAGCTTCTAGAATATTCTCAGTCCCACGAATATTTGTGAGTAAGCTTGCCAATGGGTTATGAACAATATTAAATACACCAACAGCAGCGGCTAGATGGAACACATACTCTGCTTCATTGATCAATCTAGTAAGAAGATCTAAATCTAGAATTGATCCCTCAATTAGAGTAAATCCACTAACTCCCTCAAGAGTAGCTAAGTTCGAAGAGCGCCCTGTTGAGAAATTATCAAGGACGGTGACTTTGTGCCCATCTTCAATTAGCCGTTCGCTTAGATGAGAGCCAATAAATCCAGCGCCTCCAGTGACTAGTATTCGCATAGGAGTACTCTAGATTATACTTCTGATGATTTATCCGAATTAACATGGCTATTTGGAGATTTAGGTAACCTTGCATTGTGATTAAATTGAGGACAGAGGAGCGGATGATTGCCAAAACTTGATAAGTCGGCGTCAGTTTTAGTTACTGGAGCTGATGGCTTTATCGGTTCACACCTGACAGAAACTCTGGTTCGTCGTGGATTTAAGGTTCGCGCCTTCGTCAACTACAACTCGTTCAATTCTTGGGGTTGGCTTGATCAATGTGCTGATGATGTAAAGGGACAATTTGAAGTTGTTTTGGGCGACATACGTGACCCCCATGGAGTCCACTTTGCGGTGAAGGATTGTGATGCAGTTCTGCATCTAGCAGCTCTTATTGCAATTCCTTTTTCCTACCAATCTCCCGATTCCTACATTGATACAAACGTTAAAGGAACGTTAAATATTTTACAGGCAGCGCGTGAACTGGGGACCAATAGATTAATTCATACTTCCACGAGTGAGGTTTATGGAACTGCGCAATTTGTACCGATCACCGAAGAGCACCCGCTTCAGGGACAGTCTCCATATTCAGCCAGTAAGATTGCAGCCGATCAGCTAGCGTATTCTTTTTATTCATCATTTGATTTACCAGTTGTTACAATTCGCCCTTTCAATACTTATGGTCCACGACAATCAGCTCGCGCCGTTATTCCAACTATCATTACACAGATTGCAAATGGTGCTCGCTCAATTAAACTTGGAACAGTTACTCCAACTCGAGATTTTAGTTACGTGCAAGACACAGTTTCTGGCTTTATAGCGGCACTAACTAGTGAACAAGGATTAGGCGAAGTTATTAACATTGGAAGTAATTTTGAAATTTCAATTGGCGAAACGGCACTACTAATTGCCGAATCTATGGGTGTTTCGGTTGGAGTAGTTACAGACCAGGACCGCATTCGCCCTAAAAACTCCGAGGTAGATAGGCTATGGGCAGATTGCACAAAAGCGAAAGATCTCCTTGGGTGGCAACCAGAATTCGGTGGGCCTGAAGGCTTCAAGCGTGGTTTAGTTGAAACTATTGAATGGTTCACTCAACCCGGTAATCTCCGTTCTTACAAGTCAGATATCTACAACTTGTGACTGCAATGCCCGCATCTAACTCACTCGTTAATGAAGTAATTGATGCACTTCAGAAAGTGGTTGGGTCTAGCCAAGTTGCTTTGCACGAGCCTAGTTTTGATGGAAACGAGTGGCTCTACTTAAAAGAATGCCTTGACTCTACATATGTATCTTCGGTAGGCAAATTTGTCGATCAATTTGAAGCAGATTTAGTAGATTATACGGGAGCAAAATATGCTGTACCTGTGGTGAATGGTACCGCCGCACTACATATCGCCTTAAAGCTTGCCGGTGTTAAAGCCAATGACGAAGTAATAATTCCAGCACTCACCTTTATCGCAACCGCCAATGCTGTTACATATTGCAATGCAATACCACACTTTGTCGATAGTGAAGAATTTACATTAGGAATGGATTCGTCAAAACTGCGTCAGTATTTACAGACTTATACGTCTCAGCAATCCGGTCAATGCATTAACAAGGTTACAGGTAGAGTTATTCGTGCCTTAGTTCCAATGCATACGTTTGGCCACCCTTGCGATCTAGATGGCTTGCTATCAGTTGCACATGATTTTAATTTAGTGTTAGTTGAAGATGCCGCCGAATCCCTTGGGAGTTTCTATTACGGACAACACACTGGAACATTTGGTGTATTTGGAACCTTAAGCTTTAATGGAAACAAGACTATTACCACTGGTGGGGGTGGTGCGATACTTACAAATAACGAGGCCCTTGCAAACCACGCAAAGCATTTAACCACCACTGCAAAAATTCGACATGCTTGGGAATTTCGTCACGATGAAATCGGATTTAACTACCGAATGCCTAATCTAAATGCAGCTTTAGGTTGCGCGCAACTTGAACAACTTCCTGCAAAGTTGAGATTAAAGCGTCTACTTTTTAAGAATTATAGGAGTGTCTTTGCAAATATTAAAGGTGTGGCTCTATTTAATGAGCCAGATCACTGTAAAAGTAATTTCTGGCTTCAGACCTTGCTTCTTAGTGAAGATAACAGTGAAAAACAAAGTGAAATACTCAAGTTAACTAATAGTATTGGAATTATGACTCGGCCCTCATGGGTTTTGCTAAATGAGTTGACGCCATTTAAAGACCTACCGAGCATGGATCTGACTAGTAGCAGATCCCTTGCTGCACGTATAATTAATATTCCTAGTAGCCCAGGATTAGCGTTAGGAACTTTATGAGGAATTCCGGTTTAATTCTAATTGGGGCTGGGGGCCACTGTAGATCTTGTATAGACGTGATTGAGCGGGAAGGTAACTTTAGAATTGGCGGGTTAGCCGGCCTCAGTCAAGAAGTCGGTACTAAGATTTTTGGCTACGAAGTTCTTACGACTGATGCAGGTGTAGTCGAGCTCATCAAAACCTTTCCATATGCTCTTATTGCGCTAGGGCAGATTCACTCGGCAGAGCTCCGAATTCGCCTTTATCAAGAATTAACCATGAAGGGCTTTAGATTTCCAACTATTATCGCACCGACAGCATCTGTATCAGCCCGAGCGACTATTGGTGCGGGAACTATTGTTATGCATGGTGCTGTCATTAACGCCGGAGCAGTCATTGGTGAAAATTGCATAATTAACAGCACCGCTTTGGTTGAACATGATTCTCGGGTTGCTGATCATTGTCATGTTTCCACAGGCGCAATTCTTAACGGTGGCACATCAGTCGGTTCAGGAAGTTTTATTGGCAGCGGAGCTACATTGAGAGAAGGCATCTCAGTGGCAGAGAATTCGATGGTAGGTATGGGACTTGTTGTGCAACATGATTTACCTGCGAATAGTAGATTCAGAGAAAGACACACTTCATGAAGACTTTAATAATTGCAGAAGCCGGTGTTAATCACAATGGTGACATCGAATTAGCAAAGCAATTAATAGACATTGCTGCTGATTGTGGAGCGGATTACGTTAAATTTCAAACATTCAATGCTGACAGTTTAGTTACTCAAGATGCTTCAAAGGCGGCTTATCAAATTCTTGCAGCAGACGAGACTGAGTCGCAATATGAAATGCTTCGAAAATTACAACTCACTCGTAACGCACACCAAAAGCTAATAGCACACAGCGCATCACAAAATATTGGTTTTTTCTCTACCGGATTTGATATCGAAAGCATAAACATGCTAGCTGAACTTGGTCAAGAATTCTTTAAGATTCCTTCCGGTGAAATTACGAATCTCCCTTACTTGCGGCATATCGGTCAATTTAATAAGACCATAATACTCTCAACGGGTATGTCGAGCATGGTTGAAATTGATGCTGCAATAAATGCTTTGGAGAAATCTGGTACACCACGTGAAAAAATAACCATTCTCCACTGCACTACTTCCTATCCAGTGCCAATAACTGAAGTGAATCTTCGAGCAATGCAAACTATCCACAATACTTTTAATGTTTCTGTCGGATATTCTGATCACACTTTAGGAATTGAAGTACCGATAGCTGCTGTTGCACTTGGGGCAACGGTGATAGAGAAGCATTTCACTACTGATAAGAACCTAACTGGGCCAGATCATAAGGCAAGTCTAGAACCAGAGGAACTCAGGTCAATGATTACAGGAATCCGAAATATCGAAAAAGCGCTAGGCGATGGCATCAAACGACTAATGCCAAGCGAATATGGAAATCGCGACGTCGCACGAAAATCAATCGTAGCCAGCCGTCACATAAGCCGCGGAGAGCATTTTTGTGAGGAGAACTTAACTACAAAGCGACCAGGCACTGGAATTTCTCCAATGAGGTGGGATGAAATAATTAAGCGTAAATCTAACCGTGAGTATAACGCAGATGAATTAATTGATGAAACGTAAAATTTGTATTGTAACGGGAAGTCGTGCTGACTATGGTCTGCTCCGCTGGATTATGCAAGCCGTAAAAGACGACCCTGGATTGACTCTACAGGTTATTGCAACGGGTATGCATCTGTCCGCAACATTTGGAGAAACATATAAAGAAATCGAGCGCGATGGGTTTCAAATTGATTACAAAGTAGAAATGCTTTCTGCTTTAGACACTCATACGGATATTCTCGAATCGATGGCACAAGGATTAATAGACTGCAGTAAAGCTTTTGATGAACTACGCCCGGACATCGTTGTTGTTCTAGGGGATCGTTTTGAAATATTTGCTGCCGCAATTTCAGCACATGTCGCTAAAATCCCTATTGCACACATTCATGGCGGGGAATCAACTGTTGGCGCTATCGACGAAGCTTTTCGTCATTCTATATCTAAAATGTCACAATTACATTTTGTAGCAGCCGAAGAATATAGAAAACGAGTAGTCCAACTGGGTGAAAATCCAAGAAATGTTTATTTGGTCGGCGGAATGGGAGTAGAGAGCATTAGTAAAATAGAGTTACTAGAAAGAGCTCAACTTGAAGAAGTGCTAAATATTAAATTCATGCAAAAAAGTTTATTAGTTACCTTTCATCCTGTGACTCTCGAGATCGAAACAACAGAGATACAAATGAAAGAATTACTAAATGCATTATCTTCCTTGAGTGATACAACTTTGATTTTTACGATGCCAAATGCAGATACTGATGGTCGAGTTATAATTGAGTTGATTCAGGAATTTGTAAGCCGTAATCAAAATGCTTTTTCATTTATTTCGCTTGGCCAACAGGGCTATTTTTCTTGTATTGAACATGTTGACGGAGTTATCGGGAACTCATCTAGCGGCCTCACGGAAGTGCCTAGTTTTAGGAAGGGGACAATTAATATTGGATCTAGGCAGTTAGGGCGCTTGCAAGCAACAAGTGTGATAAATTGTGATTCAGAGAAAGGTCAAATTACAGCTGCAATCAAGAAACTGTATTCTGATGACTTCAAAAAATCTTTGGAAAGCACTACTAATCCGTATGGAGAAGGTAGCGCCAGTTCAAAGGTGATTGAAGTCTTAAAACGCACCCCACTTGAGGGGATCATTCAAAAAACTTTCTATGACATATAATCACACTATGAGACTGGATCTATCAGAATGATTACGAGCACAAGGTCCTGGCTTCAAACACTATTGCCAATCGGTTCGAGCATTAGACAGGCCATACAAGTTTTAGATGAATCTGCATTAAAGATAGTTTTAGTTACTAATGATACCGGTGTTTTAGTTGGGACAATTTCAGACGGCGACATTCGGCGTGGACTTTTGAAGGGGTTGGACTTAGGAAGTTCGATAGACTCAATAGTTCATTATGATGCGATTATAGTGCCATCTGGACTCAGCAATGAGGTCATACTGAAATTGATGATCGCGAATGAGATTCAACAAATTCCAATTGTTGATGAAAACTTCCAAGTAGTTGGATTACATTTGTGGGACCAAATTAGTTCACCTTCTGCTCGGGCAAATATCATGATAATTATGGCGGGCGGTAAAGGAACACGTCTGCACCCACAAACAGAGAATTGCCCAAAATCATTGTTGCCAGTTGCCGGTAAACCGATACTCGAGCACATTATTGATCGGGCTAAAGGAGAAGGAATCTCCAACTTTGTATTAGCTATACATCATTTAGGTCATATGATTGAAGAGTACTTCGGAAATGGACAAAAATTTGGAGTCAATATTGAATATTTAAGGGAGCAATTTCCCATGGGAACTGCTGGTGCTTTGAGTTTGATTAATCCGACACCCGAAAATGCATTTATTGTCACAAACGGTGATGTTCTTACCGACGTACGTTACGGAGGGATCTTAGACTTTCATATACAACATAATGCTTCTGCGACAATGGGCGTCCGTGTGTATGAATTGCAAAATCCTTTTGGTGTTGTCCAGACCCAGGGAATTGATATTGTTGGATACGAAGAAAAACCGCTACATCGAACACATATAAACGCAGGCGTGTATGTTCTAGAACCATCAGCGATTGCCCTACTAGGGGATTCTGTATTAACTGACATGCCTACCCTATTTACAATGATCAAAGGAAAAAGTAAAAAGGTCATTGCGTATCCAATTCATGAAAGATGGTTGGATGTAGGACGGCCGAGCGACTTACAAACAGCAAACTCAGAAAATTTTAGAGAGATTGAAATTACTAATGAATAGAGATTTAATAACGATGTATAACTTACCAACTGAAGTTATTTTCTGTAAAAAGTGTACAGTTTCAAATCAAAGGCCCCGAATAACATTTGATGAAAATGGCGTTTGTTCGGCCTGTAATTTTAATGAAGTAAAGAGAAATTCTATAGATTGGAAATTGCGAGAGAAGGAACTTGAAGATTTATGTGATAAACATAGAAAAAATAACGGTGAATATGACGTCATTGTTCCATGCAGCGGTGGCAAGGATGGAAGCTTTGTCGCTCACCTCTTAAAATATAAATACGGCATGAATCCACTTGCTGTAACTTGGGCACCGCTGAAAGCTTCACAAATTGGCCGGAAGAACCTCGATGCATTCATAGCAGCGGGTTTCAACCACATCCTTGGCACTCCAAACCCTCAAATAACAAGAAAATTGACACATCTCTCCTTTAAATATCTTGGTGACCCATTTCAACCCTTTATTTATGGCCAAACAAATTTTCCACTTCACGTGGCAATCCAGAATCAAGTCCAACTTATCATGTACGGAGAAAATGGAGAAGTTGAGTACGGTGGTGATATGAAAAATGCTTTGCGCCCAACCCGTGACATTGCTGATCACGATTCACAATACTTTTCCGGTTTACCTCCAGAATTTTGGGTAGAAAAAGGAATCAATCTTTCCGATTTATACCCTTTTCGGGCACCAAAGTACGAGCTGATTAAAGATAATAACACCGAGATACATTTCTTTAGTTATTACAAATTCTGGGATCCTCAAGAAAACTACTATTACTGCCATGAAAATACAGGGTTTATCGCAAATACTGAGCGGTCGGAAGGTACTTATTCGAAATATGCAAGCCTCGATGATGAAATTGACGGATTTCACTACTATCTTTCTTACATTAAATTTGGCATAGGCCGTGCAACTTCTGATGCCGCTCATGAAATTCGAGATGGGAAGATATCTAGAGAAGAAGGCGTTGCATTAGTTAAGCGTTATGACCATGAGAGACCTAAAAAGTATTATCGAGAATTTTTAGAGTACTGTTCAATTTCCGAGCAAGAAGTTGAGGAAATTCTTGATAGCTGGCGATCAGATCATTTATGGAAACGAGATGGGGATGAATGGAAGCTGCGCTTTACTGTATGGCAAGATTCTTGAGCACACGAGTGTTATGAGAAATATTCGATTAATTGCGCGTCTAGATATTAAAGGGCCTAAGTTGATTAAAGGAATTCACTTGGAGGGCCTCCGAGTTTTAGGATCACCAAATGAATTTGCACTATCGTATTATCGGCAAGGAGCTGATGAGCTAATTTATATGGATGTTGTGGCCAGCCTCTATGGGCGTAATCACCTGGCTGAGATAATCAAAGATGCAGCAAAAGATGTCTTTATTCCAATAACTGTTGGGGGTGGGATTCGAACGATAGAAAATGCTAGGGAGATTCTTCGTTCCGGGGCAGATAAGGTTGCAGTTAATACCGCCGCGGTTGCAAATCCAACTTTGATAACAAACATTGCACAAGAGTTCGGAAGCCAATGCATGGTTCTTTCAATCGAAGCAAAAAAGATTGGTAATAATAATTGGGAGGTGTACACCGATAATGGCCGAGAGCGAAGTGGGTTTGATGTAGTGGAATGGGCAAAGCAAGGCGTTAAGCTCGGCGCTGGAGAACTCTTGATAACATCCGTAGATCGAGAAGGAACTCGAAAAGGTTTTGATGTTGATTTAGTGAGGGCAATTTCATCAGAAATTGATATTCCGGTGATTGCCAGTGGTGGAATGGGTAAAATTGAAGATATTGTGCCCGTTGTTCAGGAAGGCGGAGCAGACGCAATTGCAATGGCTGATATTCTGCACTACAGGCGTGCAGAAATCGGTGATATTCGAGCATATGCGCATGCAGCGGGATTTGGAGTAAGACGGTATGAATCCACCAATAGTGACAGTAATTGATTATGGAGTTGGGAACTTACTAAGTGTGCAGCGGGGTTTTGAAAAATGCGGCGCTAAAGTAATTTTAACTTCAAATCCTGATTTAATTGCTGCTGCCGAAAGAGTAGTTTTGCCCGGCGTGGGTGCATTCCCAAAAGCAATGGCGGCATTAGAGCAATTGAATCTTATTTCAGTAATCAAAGAAATAGGCCAATTGAATAAACCATTATTAGCAATATGCCTTGGTATGCAACTCCTCTTAGATGAGAGTACTGAGTTTGGAGTTACCGCAGGTTTGGGATTAATCTCTGGGCGGGTGACTAAAATTCCAATCGACACTGCTAACAAAAATCAGCAAAAAATTCCACATATAGGTTGGAATTCACTTAACCCATCACATAAGTTGAGAAATTGGGATCATACGTTATTGCAAGACAATGCAGCTGATGATGCTGTTTATTTCGTACATTCATTTATGGCAGAACAGATCAACCAAAACAATCGCATTGCGGATGTGATCTATGGCGGGCAAAATATTCCAGCAGTTATTTCAAAAAACCAAATTACTGGTTGTCAATTTCATCCTGAAAAAAGTGGAAAAGTTGGATTGAAAATTTTGAACAGGTTTCTCTTGCAATGAAAATTCTAGCGATTATACCTGCTCGAGGTGGCTCTAAGCGACTTCCAGAAAAGAATATAAAACTACTTGGGGGAAAACCTCTAATAAATTGGACAATTGAATCGACACTTGGGATTCCTCAGATTTGTCACACACTTGTTTCGACTGATAACACTGCTATTTCTCAAATAGCAGTGAGCGCTGGAGCTTATGTACCTTGGTTACGGCCAGATTTGCTCGCTACTGACGAGGCAACAACAATTTCGGTGGCCCTCCATTCACTAGATTGGTACGAAAACAATCATGAGGAAGTTGATGGGCTACTCCTATTGCAACCGACCTCACCCTTCAGAACTCGCAAGAGCATCGAAGCAGGTATTGCCATATTCGAGAAGAATGGCGGTACTCCAGTAATAGCTGTATCTACGGCACAAGATCATCCGATGTGGACTTTAAAGCAAGATGGGAATTACTTGACTCCTTTTTTGGGTGAAAAAGGATTTGCGAGTCGATCGCAAGATCTTGAATCAGTATTTGTAGTGAATGGGAGTTTCTATTTATCCTCTCCCGAAGATCTAAGACAAAATAATTCCTTTTTTGGACCAAAAATATCCGGGTTATTGATTGATTCGCCTTTGGAAGCGATTGACATAGATACTCCATGGGATTTTAAATTAGCCGAAACGCTCTATCAAATTGAATTAGAATAGGATATTGAAAGAATCTGGTCTTAAATAAGGCGCTATACAGTTTTGATCTACAATTAAACAATAAGAAATTTTAGGACATCTCTAAAAAATTTTGACAAACTCCGTATAGATGAAATTAACCTACGCATTGGTATGAGATTAGAGCTATTCCAACCAAAGAGTCTTCTGAGTTCACTTGGAGATTTAACTTGATCTGCTCCAAGATGCAACATTGCAGTTTCAAAATGTGAATGATAAGTTAACACCGATTCACTCATTAATTGCACAAGAAATTCTTGTTTCTGCTCTTTGGCTAAATGTAACGTTAGATCGTATGATTTATTTTTTATCCAAAGTACTTCACACTCTAATGTCAATGCATAAAACAATAAAGTTGTTGGATAATCCACTAGCACCTTCTTGGTATTTGCAAGTAACAGAAAAAGTTTATGCAAGTGCGCATTTGCGGAGGTAGTATCTCTTCTCTGGCCGAGTGAAATAATACGGATGTCACTTGGAACATCGATGTCTAACTCTAGGTATTTGTAAAAGTCAAACTCAGCAAGGAGGATTATCTTGCTTTTTGCGAGTGATTTCGACACGGTTAAAATAAAATCATGAATATCATTTTCATCTACACCGTAGTCATTGCTCATCGATGTTGAGTGAAGGCTAAAAACCCAGAGTTCATCAATGTTCCGTTCGCTCTCTGGGGCATTCGTAGCTGTATTTCCCCATCTTTTATTTAATTCGAGTAGATACAACCAGGGTGCTCCTATAGCATAAAAATTATTCCACCCTAAAGTACGGGCTGCTTTCTCTGCATTTCTAGTCCAAACAAAAGTAGGATGAATGTTGTTCTTATAGTAATTTTCACTCGACATATGCCCAAACCAGCCGTGCTGTAGTCTTCCAAAAATTGGATAACCCAATGGCATTTCACAATACTCATTTAGTATGTGCAGGTGCCCGTAATCTCGATTTTCGATTGCGCCACTCCATGCTGCAGCTAACGAGTATTTTGCCTTTGTAATCTGACTTGAAAGTCTATGCATTTTTTCCCGATCCACATGAGTCAAAATATGGTTGCAACATTTCAATATCCATGTTTGAACTTTTTAGAATTTAACATCCTGATGGTTTGAGCCATAGATGATCGCGTGATAGAACCTGGCAAAACATAGGGAAGAGAGAAAGAGCCGGAAATCATAATTCTATTATCTTGGTGCAAAAAACCGTAATCATCAATTAGCACACCGTCTTGATCTCCGGCACCAAGGTGATAACTATCTCCCGGCTTGCCAAAGTCAATATAAGGTATCGGTATCAAGCCCAGTGAGAAAGAGTTTTTAAGTAAGTAGAAATAACTTCGAATCATAGTGCTCTTCTGTTTTTTTACTCCGACGTAAGACATTTTTGGTGGGTTACCAGAAGTCAAATCAATCTTGTCTGAACAATTTTGGTCGAGATAAAGGAGTCCAAACACCACATAGGGAGAGACTTTATCAAAGAGCAATTTAAGATTAGTAGATCTAAATACTGAGAATTTGTTAGCAAGTCTCTCAATGAAATTATCTGTGTGTGCGTACAGCTGTAAATGAGTATCAAATTCTTCATTTTTGCCGACCCTGAATGTGATTGAGAAACCGGACAAGGAGAATTTTCCAAAATGGAACATGGGCTTACTAAATCTTAAAAAAGCCAGACTGCCAATTCGAGTATCATTCAATCTAATTTGATTTGAAATTCTACTTCGGAGAAGTAGTAGGCTATTTCCAACTGGACCGGCAGATAGAACACAGCCGTCGAAGTACTCCAAAGTATCATTTATCAATAAGCCAACGGACTCCTTTTTGAGCTGTAGTTTCTCAACAAAGGAATTACCAATATAATGAAAATTTTGGTTGCCTCTACAGATCTCGATTAACTCAAGAGCGGTCCAGATCGCATTATTTGGACAATGATTTATGCATCCCCCGTTAAAATCACATCGTGTACTTGAAATCGCAAGATTTGGATACTGCCATTTAATTCTTGATTCATTCTCTTTTCCAAACTTCAAAGAAAGACTTCGCTCATTTTGTAAGAAACAAGTGCACACCTCAGAAACTATGAGTTCTGAACCAAATGAGACCTTTGACTCATTTGTTGAAGGCGAGTTAAAGACTAATTCGTCTACTTCTTTGTATGCACGATCCCAGTCTGAACCAATAATTCTGATCTGTTTCTCCCAAGTTGCACCCCACACATGTGAAAATCCCCCAATTACTTTACTGGAGTACCAGTTTTTAACTTTTCCCAAATCATCAATCTTATTAAACTCGTTGACATCATATGCTGACTCATGGCCTTTGACATTTATTTTTCCTCTTCGGTTTCCAACATAGGCCGAATTAGGTGAATATTCATCGCCGATATCAAGCATAGTAACTTGATGTCCGAGACTTAATAGCTTGAGTGCAGCAATAGCACCACAAGGTCCCGAGCCGATTACAGCGATATTCTTCATCTAGAATCTAACTCCTTAATCTGAAACTATAATGTTAAAATCATATAAATCAATAGTTTTCCGAGCATAGGGAACTGAACAAAGTTTATGCAATGCCTCAAGATATTTCCACACTTTCCGACTTCTAGAAGCGACATAAATCCTTAAAGCAAGACTCTGACCTCCCCAGATAGTCAAAGACGGACAAATTCAAGGAAATATCAAATTCAATAATACAATAGTAGGCTATAAGTACCATTGACATATCTGAGGTGAGTTCTTATCGGAGCCTGATTAAAGGAGTGAAACGCAAATGATTGTGAATTTCATAAACTCAAAATCGCACAATTTGCAAAAAGCACTCAGAGTTTTGGACAAGAAAGATCAACGTAAGATTTTAATAATAGCATGTATTCAAACCTTGCTTTCAATTTTGGATTTAGTCGGTGTCGTGTGTATAGGAATTCTTGGGTCATTAACACTAAGCACAAGTTATCAGCCAGAGACAAACAATAAGCTCTTAACTATCCTGTCTAGCTTTGGTGCGGGGTCGCTGGAGAAATCCACTCAAGTATCTCTGCTATTGGTAATTAGCGTTACATGTTTGATTTCAAGATCTCTAATTTCAATTTTTATTACTAGGAGAACCCTTTATTTTTTGAGTTCTAGGAGCGCATTTCTTTCTGCGAAACTATTGGATAGATTGCTCTTGGCTCCTCCAAAAAATCTAAACTTAACATCAACACAAGAATTAGTATATGCCGTTAATTTTGGGATGGAAGTTGTTCTATTACGAATCCTAGGTGTATCTGTTTCACTTCTTTCAGATTTTTCGCTCTTAATTTTGTTGGGTTTCGGGCTACTTTATATAGACCCATATTTTGCAATTTTAAGTTTCTTGGTTTTTGCTATTTTTATTCTGGCGATGTCCAAAGTAACAAACAAGAGAGGCATAAAACTGGGAGAATCGATTGCAGAATTGAATATTCAAAGTAATGAAATGGTATTTCAGTCACTCTCAAGCTATAGAGAAGTTCTAGTTAGTAATAAAAGGAATTATTTCACAAATAGACTACTTGTTGCAAGACGATCGCTTTCAGACTATATGGCGGAGCTAACTTATTTGCCGTATATGAGCAAATATTACATCGAGATTATGCTAGTAGTTGGGAGTCTTTTAGTTGGTTTATTCCAATTTATACGTTTTGATATTTCACAGGCTGTGGGATCACTAACAATATTCTTTGCTGCAACCTCTAGATTAGCTCCAGCTTTATTAAGACTACAGCAAGGCAATTTCGTAATATCTAGTAATGCGGCAATTGCTGAACCCACTTTTAGGCTATTAGAAGGCGTGGATGTTAAGTCGAAGCTAGAGCACCCGCACACCAAGGTGGAAGAGTATAAAACTGAATTCCTACCACAGGTTTTGCTTGAGAATGTAAATTTCAAGTACACCGAATATGATGAGTTTTCATTATCAAATATTTCACTACAAATTGGGTCCGGTAATTCAATTGGAATAGTCGGAAACTCTGGAGCGGGGAAGTCGACATTATTAGATGTGTTATTGGGGGTGAATGAGGTAGATTCGGGGAAGGTTCTGATTTCTGGATTGACTCCGAGAGAAACTTTTAAAAAGTGGCCGGGCTCGTGTGCCTATGTGCCTCAAGAAGTGTATTTTATCAATGGAACAATTCGTGAGAATATCGCGTTTGGAGTTACTAACACAGAAATTGATGATGGTGCTTTACAACGAGCAATCGAAACAGCTAATTTGGTTGAGTATGTTAATTCATTGCCACTAGGTCTGGAAACTTTAGTTGGTGAAAATGGCGAGCTTATGAGTGGCGGGCAGAAACAACGGCTAGGAATAGCTAGGGCTTTATACTCTTCGCCACAGTTACTTATCATGGATGAAGCTACAAGCTCGCTGGACGGATTATCTGAGTCTTTGATTTCAGAAGCACTTTCACGCCTTAAGGGCAAGATGACTACCATAATTGTGGCTCACAGATTGTCAACGATCCGATACGCAGATGAGATAATCTATTTGGACAAAGGGCATGTTGTGGCGCGTGGGACATTCGAAGAAATCAAGGCAGCTATTCCGGAATTTAAACACCAAGCTGAACTTATGGGCTTATGATTAGAAAAAAAAGTGAGGATAAATGAAAACTGCATTTATAACTGGAATCACTGGTCAAGATGGCTCCTATTTAGCTGAGCTTCTACTAGAAAAAGAATACTCGGTTCATGGATTACTACGTAGGTCTTCTGTTTTTACAACCGAGCGGATTGATCATATTTTTGAAAACAAGAACCTTCACCTTCATCATGGGGATTTGAATGACTCGAGCAACTTATTTTCACTTGTAAACAAGATTAAACCAGATGAGATTTATCATTTAGGAGCACAAAGCCATGTGGGTGTGTCTTTTGAAGTTCCTGAATATACAGGTGATGTATCTGGATTAGGAACCTTGAGACTCTTGAATGCGATAAAGTCACTAGATAACGAAATCAAATTTTATAATGCAGGAACTTCAGAGATGTTTGGCGGGCTTCCCCATACCGTGCCACAGAATGAAGAAACTCCATTTCACCCCAGATCACCCTATGGTGCAGCGAAGTTGTATTCCTATTGGCTCACTGTGAATTATAGAGAAAGTTTTAAGATGTTCTGTTCTAATGGGATTCTCTTCAATCACGAATCGCCAAGGCGTGGAAAAACTTTTGTAACACGTAAAATTACTTTAGGAGTTGCAAAGTACAAGAAGACATGTGAGAGCATCATTTCATTAGGAAACCTAGACGCAATTCGAGATTGGGGATTCGCTGGTGATTATGTACAGGCTATGTGGAAAATGCTTCAGAAAGATCAACCAAATGATTATGTGATTGCGACAGGCCATGGCTGCAGTGTTCGTGACTTCGCAACATTGGCATTTGCAGCGGCAGGAATTGAAATTGAATGGGTAGGAAGTCAGTTGAATGAGAAAGCTATCGATAAACAAACGGGACGGGTTGTGATTATAATTGATCCTAAGTATTATCGACCTGCTGAAGTTGAATACTTATTGGGAGATTCCACTAAAGCCCGCAATGAATTGAAATGGGTTCCTGATACAAATTTAGAAAAATTAGTTGAAATGATGGTTTTGAGTGATTTAGAGCATCAAAGATAATGCAACCGGTACTAGTTCTTGGGCACACGGGTTTTCTTGGAAAAGCAGTAGTAAAGATATTGGATCAGAGAGGTTTAGATTTTATCGGTGCATCCCTTAGCACTGGATTTGATTTGCGTATTCAAGATAATTTGGATGCATTGATAAAGTCTACAAACCCTAAAACTATTGTTAACTGTGCGGCGGTTGTGGGCGGCATAGAATATGGCCGGACTCATGGGGCGGCGATGTTTAGAGATAATATGCTTATGCAATTAGAAGTCCTAGAGTCTGCCTCAAAAAATGGAATAAAAGTTGTCAATCCAATATCAAATTGTATTTATCCAAAAAAATTAACTCAATTCAAGGAAGACGAATTATGGGATGGTCCACTGGATGAAACTGTTCTTGTGTATGGTGGAATTCGCAAAATTGGAATTATTGGAAGTCAAGCATATGCAAAAGAAAGAGCGTTAAGTGTAATTAATCTCATTTTCCCCAATTTATATGGACCTGGAGATCATCTTGATCCTGTTCGGGCGCACGCATTGGGTGGGTTAGTCTATAAATTTGTTGAAGCTAAAATAAAGAAGACCGATGTAGTTATCTGGGGTACAGGAAAACCCGTGCGCGAATGGCTATATGTAGATGATGCAGCCAGAGCTTTGATTTCTGCTATTGATATAGAAGTTTCTTCTGATCCCCTGAATATAGGTACGGGAATTGGAATTTCGATTTCTGAATTAGCAAGTCTAATTGCGACTCAATTGAACTATTCTGGGAAGATCAACTACGATCTTTCAAAAGCAGATGGCGCCCTAACAAAAACAATGATTGCTGACAAATCTGCTTTAGTATTTAGAGATCTTGAGTTCACTGACTTCTCACTTGGATTATTAACAACTATTGAATATTATCAGAAAGAAATGCAATTATAAAGCCCTTGCATAAGCCTTTACTTTTGCTCAAAGAAATGTATAATTTCGAAACCAATTTCTTCGTAAACTGACTCAGCAGTCCATTTAGATTTGAAGTCGCTAGTTTTTAAAAAAGTATTTCCAGCATTAAGCAGGCTATGAATTTTAGGTTCATCAAGGTTACTTAAGATTTCAATGAGGCCAGTTGAGAATAAGTCTGCTTCTATTGCTATATCTTGAGGTAACCCAAGTGATTCTAACTTTGGACCTACATATATTGGGATTGATCCATTGATCAGCGCATCAAAGATTTTCTCGCTGGCATAGGAATTTGAATTTTCAATAGTGAGTGCGAACTTGGATTTTTCAAGAATTGAATGCTTATTTGCAACGAAACCCTTAGTGGTTTTGTATTTGGCGAATAAATCCCCATAGATTGAGCTAGCGCTTGGTATTTGACCTTGCCTCAAAGCAAAATAGGCAACCGCTAGCCTGTGCCTTAATTTTACGAAGAGTTTATCTGTCCAGAGGGGGCCATAAACCTCAAGGATAGTAGGAGATGTTTCTTTAGCAATCTTTCTCCTTAAGGAATAGTTCTTTTCTCTCGTTGGGGTCACTTTGTTTCCAGCTATCAAACTGACTTTGATTGGCCTGTTTTGCCATGTATCCAATAATTTGTCAGCCTCTGGGCTCAAAAATTGTAACTTATCTGACAATTGCGGATCTTGGGCACTTGGTGTGACGGGATCATAGTGATACTGATACGGCCAACCATACTTAGTAAGAGAGATGCCTTTGGTATCAACTTGCCCAGGAGTTAGAATTAGACCGTACTGCGCCTCCACCCTTTTGGAATACTGTGAAGGAAATACAGACGTAGGTTCTAACCGGAGTAGGCACTTTGGGCGCTGAAAGCTTTCCTCCGAAGTCAACTTTTTCATGATAACTTGATTGTGATCTATTGCGAGAACAAAATCTCCGGAGAGGTCATTTGTTAGTTTATAACCAATTTTTTCGAGTATTTCGAGAAGTTTCCAAGCCTTACCAACGCCTGGTTTTCCAAGTACAATCGGTGCAGAGCCGATTACTGAAATAGTCTTCATATTCCCTTTCGAAGTTTTAAAACTCCACATACCCAGGCCATTAGACTACATTAAGGTATTGCGGATACCAGGAGTATTCACGTGAGATGTTGTAATTGAGCGATTTTAGTTATGGGTGAATGCATGAAGCGTGCTGTGATTAGTGGTGTATCAGGTCAAGATGGCCGACTTTTAAGTTCTTTTTTACTTTCTAAAGGATACAAGGTTTTTGGATTCTATTCGACCGGAAATCCGATTCCAATTGGCTATCCATTTGACTTATATCCAGAGATCGAACTGATTCCGACGAATTACTTGGAAATACAAAGCACTTTGAGTTTAATCCAAGAAATCAATCCTGACGAATTCTATAATCTCACGGCAGTTAGTTCAGTCAGTTTTAGTTTTTTGAATCCTTCTCTAACCTTTAACTTGAATGCATTTTTTCCAACTTCAATCTTTGATAAGATTAGTAAGATCCCAGAGTTATCTGGGTTAAAAATTTATCAAGCATCAAGTTCAGAAATGTTTGGAAATTCTGGAATGGAACCAAAAGTAGAAGATTCAAGGCTTAGGCCTGTTTCACCCTATGCAAAATCAAAAGTCGAAGCACATCTATCAGCCACCAGAATTAGAAGTGAAAGAGGGCATTTTATTTCATGTGGAATTTTGTTCAATCATGAAAGCAAACTTCGACCACCACAATTTGTAAGTCGACGTATTACACAACAAGTTGCTAGAATCTTTCTTGGGAAGCAAGAAAAGCTAAAAATCGGGAACCCTAATATTAGTAGAGATTGGGGTTTTGCGGGCGACTATGTCAAAGCAATGTGGTTGATGCTTCAACAGAAAGAACCATCAGATTTTGTAATCGCTACTGGCAAATCCCATACAATTACTGAACTAATTCAAATAGCTTTACTGTCAACTGGTATTGAAACATCAGTTGAATCGATTATAGAAATTGATGAGAACATGAAGCGCAGAGAAGACATTCTTGGCACCATTGGTAACGCTTCAAAGGCTCGTGAGATCTTGGGCTGGGAACCGGAAGTTAGTTTAGAAGAAATGATAAAAGTAATGGTTATGTACGATATAGAAAATGCCAAATAATGAAACACTAGGGCTTAGAAGTAATCAGCAAGGTGATTTTTCTCAAAACTGGCAGAAATATTCTCAACGGGGTTGCATGGATGAAGTTTTTGACGGACAACAAGAACTGAAATGAATTTAAACTATGGTTTGTCCAGTGGGAGTTTATCAATTTAGGTTGAATCCAAATTCTGGCACCCAGAGCTTTTGCTTTTCTAGAAAGTGTCACATGATCTATCTCATCACCAACTGCAAGACCATCAGTGGTGTAATCACAACTTTCAAAAATCCATCTTTTGTAAATTGCAAAACCGCCAAATGCAGAGGTTACTTCGATTGGGTCACTTTCGATTGGAATTCTAAACATACGATCAAATTTAGAATGTCTTAGAGATCTTTTTCGCCCCATAAAGGTCTTAAGCCATTCAATTTCTTCCAAGTAATCATTAGGTGCCCAAAATGGGTGCCTTAAAGCAAGCAAATCATAGTACTTACCTTTTTGATTTGCGCAGAGTACATCCCAGTCAAAATTCGACTCGAGTGCCTTCCTCACCCCTTCCACTGTTATAGAAGAATTAATCCCATCCAAATCAGCAACAATTATCAAATCACATTCCTGGAAAAGTGGATTTGATCTTACTTCTTCCACGTATCTATTTCTGCAATATTTTAACCTCTCAATTCGATCTGGAATTTCTGGAGACAAGTCTCCTAAAGAAACAAAGTGCACTGAAGTAGACTCGTTAGTTAAATTTTCAAGTATAGAAACTGTTGAGTCAGAGGAATCTGATTCAACTATGAAAAACTCTACATTCAGTAATGGCGAGATGGCCTCAATTATATTTTTGACATCACGGACAATTCCACTTTGCCCATCTCGAATGGTTCCAACCACTAGCGCTTTTCTAAATGAAACTTTACGAGAATTTTCCACCAATCAACCCCCTTGCACTTTAGAAATGAACTCTGACCGAACTCCGGCAATTAACCAATCTCAATAAATATACGGGGTATATTAGTCTAGATAAGGGTAGTAAAACTGAAATAGGGGGACAAATTCATGGTGGTTGATTTGGAAGTATGCAGATGCTGCCAAGGGGGAACTGACTTTCTTTCTGACTCTAAAATTCTAAACTATGAAGCTAAGTATACAGTTTGCAGAGAGTGTAAAAGTATTCAAGTCGATTCACCGCATTGGTTAGATGAAGCTCATACAAACGCTATTTCTCAGTTCGATACTGGACTTGTATCTAGAAGTATGAGTGCGAGTAGGTTAATTGGATCATTCCTGAAGTTACAAAATGACTCAAACATCAAGGGGCTCGATTGGGGCGGTGGAACTGGACTTCTAACCAGGTTGTTAAGAGACTTAGGTATTGATGCATACTCATATGATAAGTATGCGGCAGGGGACTTATCTCACGGTTTCGTTGTAACTGAAGAAGTTACTCATCGAGAAGCAACTTTTATAAGTGCAATCGAGTGTTTTGAACATCTACCAAATCCAATTGCCACATTCGCTCCCCTTGTAAAGAATAAGAAATATTTTATTTTTACAACCGAAGTACTTCCCAATCCAGTACCAAATCCTGCCGATAATGATTGGTGGTATTTTATGCCAGAGTCTGGTCAGCATGTTACATTTGCTTCTTTATCCGGTTTAAATGAATTTCGCAAACAAATGAGTTTCGAGTACTACCTGAGGTTAGGTAGCCTGCACATATTTTCACGAGAAAAATTCAGATTGGTCACAGTGTTAGTAATGAAACTGAAAATATTGCGCTGGATACATACACATGTAGTTCTCTACTTATCAAGCCGTAGCTGCTCGTTAACGGTGAATGACAGAGACTCTCTCTTGCGTCAATTCAAGACTTAAACAGGTGTATCAGTTTTAAACTGGTGAGCCTATTTGACATCCCTTGAAATCTGCAGAAACTTTGCAAGAACTTTCTCAGCGGATCTTTCACTAACAAGTTCCATCTTAATGGAATTGGAAACCACCAGATTTCTTAAGTTACTGGAGAATTGAGTAATTCGATCACAGTAATCATCCACAGAGTCACAATAGTTATAACTTGGAAGACCAAATCTTCGAAAATCAGGGATGTCTGCCAACAAGAGTGGAACATCTCGCTGAATCGCTTCTAAAACTACCAATCCATCACCTTCAAATGCTGAAGGCACGACTAACAAATCTCCTTGGCGAATCTTCCCCCAAGGGTCGATTTGAAAATCTAAAAATGTTGCATCTATTGATTCAGACTTAGACCTTTTCTCTAAATAGCCTCGTTCTTCACCCTCACCAATAAATAATAAAGGCACCCGTAACTTCTTTGCGATGTCTAGTAAGACATGTGGCCTTTTTTGAATTTTGGCTAATCTTCCAACGAAAACAAGTCTCTCAATTTTCGTGCCGATATCAATTGTCGATATTCTATTGAGTGGAATCAACATATTGGGTAAAATTGAAGAAGGGCTAGATTCAAATGGCCAAATCGAGAAATGCGAGGAGACAGCAACAAAAGTTGCAGAGCGTAATCGTAGAATTCTTCTTACAATATGTCCCAGGAATTTACGAGTAGACCATGAAGGATTGCAATGCTCCACTACTAAAATTTTAACGTTTATGGGGAGCAAACACGTGAAAAATTCTGGCAAGTCGCAGTTGGTGACAATTAATGATGGTTTTTTTGCATGCACAGATGCAAGATATCTGAAATAGGTGTAAACAAATCTAATTAAGCCATCACTTTTTTCACGTCCAAGATTTAATAGTGGCGATTTTATCTCAACAAAGTCAGACCCACTTTCATTTAAGGCAACAAGTAAAACAGGTATATTTTTATTGTGCAGCTCATTAGCTAGAAGATTCATTGCACGCTCAGCACCCCCCCCGCTGACGGAGTTTGTTACTATCATGATTAAGTCTTGAGCCACAGTATTTTTCCTAAACTTGAACTTCCGGCTACCACGTAGAAAGTCTATGGCAATAATTTGCAACTAGGTATCAAAACGCCAAACTTAAAGCCAGAAACGAATATTGGCATTTTGTACCCATGTTTTTGAGTCTAACAGTGCACTAAATCGGGAAATCGTGCCCTCTTAAGGGAATCAAACTTGAGTCTCAGCTACAATGCCAGTATGAAATTGAAGCAGATCCTATTTGAAACTAAAGATTCTTTTGTTTATGGTTTGATTATTGTAGCAAGTTTGCTAAAGATGATGTATGCATTATCCCGACCTCTCTTTTACTCCGGTCCTGATGCAAACTCATTTATTCCAGGAGCCGAGGACTTTGCAAATAAGAGTTTTTGGTCGGAGGAGATAACGTCTCAGCCGCAGTACCCTGCAGGTTATCCATATATCTTGTCCTTATTTGTAAGGTTATTTGGTAATCACTGGATACAAGCCGCGCAGGTATTTCAAATAATTATTTTTGGGATTATGTGCTTTTTTTGTTATAAGTTGTACATCAAATTGTTTGGCTCTGCAAATGCATTTGTCACTTCGTGTCTCTTATTTCTAACCACTGCTTGGTATGTAGCCACAGGTGCTGCCATGTATGAAAGCATTTTTATGAGTTGTTTGGTGTTTTCAGTTGTAGGTTTGCATGCTTTATTTATCGAAAAGAGTAATAATCAAATAGTTTTAAGTATTTTTGTTGGTTTCTTAATCGGACTAACTGTATTTATCCATGCACGGGCAATCCCATTTTATGTTGTAATCTGCTTAATGCTAATAATAAGGGCAAGGAAAGTTAGTTTAAAGATGGTTTTAATGACTATAGCAGCTTTACCACTACCGCTGTTTTTTGCATACAGAAATCTAGTAGCGGTAGGAAAATTTACATTGACTTTTCCTGGCGTGTGGGGTGCAGCGACCTGGAATCAGTTTATAGCACAGTGTAATTCCATATCTTGTGTAATTGATCGAGCAAGAAATAATCCTTTAGGTTTCGTAGATCAATCTCTTGTCAATGGTGTCGAATTCTGGAGTCCACATTCCAGTAGCCTACAAAGAGGGTCTTGGTTCCATAATATAAGTTTATTGGCACAACTTGAAAAATACGGTTTTACTAGTCTAGCGATATGTCTAGGAGTCATGTTTTCCATACTTGTTTTCCTGAGTTGGATTTTTGGAACATTTCTCTTACTCAGAGAGAGGGTTGTGTTTCACTCTGAACTCTTGTCTGTCGTGCTAGTAATATGGATTACAGACATACTTGTCTACGGAGAAAATCGCCACAGGCTAATTGCAATGATTTTTATGCTTCCGGCTCATGCGAAAACTTTTCTTGTCCTGTTTGACTTTATTAAAACCAAAATTGTAGATAAAGAAAACCGCAAGATTCATTAATCTGTGGCTTGGGCCGGGATCGAACCGGCGACCTAACGATTTTCAGTCGTTCGCTCGTACCAACTGAGCTACCAAGCCAAACAAGGTTCTAATGTCATTGACCTAAAAAGGCATACGACACCAAAACCTTTGCGACCCGGACGGGACTTGAACCCGCGACCTCCGC
>Ga0209550_10000907_pt1 | contig 28497 bp, 35 predicted proteins | sample LauGreSuBDMM15SN_2_FD_187567 | JGI IMG/M metagenome (GOLD analysis project Ga0209550, IMG submission 187567) | Freshwater lake microbial communities from Lake Michigan, USA - Su13.BD.MM15.SN (SPAdes) (version 5) | ecosystem: Environmental > Aquatic > Freshwater > Lake | place: Lake Michigan... | reverse complement strand
CATTATATCTAATATAATATTTTGAATCTTTTTTATCACAAGACTTGAAATCAAAATGGGAATTTGTTTCCTTATTTCCTTGACAATATAAATTATCAAATCTATATAAATACCCTATTTGTTCTAATAAACTTAATAAATAACCATATTTTCCTATACTACAAAATGGATCTAAATTTTTTAATTCCTTAATACATAATGTTACAACGTTAGATGTCTCATATTTTTTTTTATTATCTTTATTAGCTTGTAATATTCTAACAATATGTGTTATAGTAGGAACACATGTATAACTTTCCATACGGTATGCTAATGCATCGCCAACTAAAACCATTAATTTACAAATAGCATCTGTATCTATAACACCTATGTTCAATGGGTTTTTTATTAGTTTAAATTTTTCACTTTCACACTTATATACTTCTCGATAATACAAAAATCTCTGTTTATTGTAACTCAACTGTAAAAATTCATACATCACACTTTTAGCAGCATCAAACCATTTAGTTTCTGTCGTTGCCCATTTTTGGTCTTTTACATCATCTATTGTTTTATCAAATGTATACTCCGGAAAAATAGTTTGTAATTTTATACCCATAATAGTTTCAATGTCAGGCATTTTATGTTCTCTATCCATATGAGATAAAATCATATTTCTAGCTATACTTTTTCCTGCACATGTTAACATTTTTTCAAAATGTGTTTCATCAAACTCACTAGAATCTAAATAAAAATAATCAACTATTTTACCATCAACATCTACATGTGGTATGGTTATCATATCTGCATATGTTTCTATATCATAAGCTAAACTTCCAATAACTTTGTCAGTAAATGCAACAAAAAAAGTTTCAAAATTGCCAACAATATAAGCTAATCCAGGTGTTGTTAATGTAGTTCCACTATATTGGATTCCTACATCAATATCCGAAGTAGGTGTAATACTTCCAAAAATACCTATATGAAAATTTTTTAGTTCGGGAATTATATCATCATCTCTAAATGTAAACAACCTATTAGGTATACCACCTATAGCTGTATATACTATATTATATAAGTTGTTATCGCTTAAAAACCATACTGTAAATATTAACATTTGATAAAATAAATATGTTCTTGCTATCCACAACAATTGTTGTACACTTGGATCTGTTATATTTTTTATTTCATCTACATAATTTTTTCCCTTCAATCCTGTATTTATATATTGAACTGTAGTATCTGTTATTGCTTTTAAACTATCAAAATCTACAATTTTCCAATTTGGGGTTTGGGTTGTTAACATAAATGTGGTAGTATCGTTAATACCATATAATTTACAAAAATTACGAATATCATCACTACAACGTTGTGAAATACTTTCAACTGTTAATAAAACTACCATATAATACTACAATATTTTTAACTACAAAACTTAAATATATTCTTCTATTTTATCTAGAATGAAATTTGAATGTACAAAATGTAATTATTGTACAAGTAAAAAAAGTAACTATGATAAACATTTAACTACTGCAAAACATAATACACCCATATTTCAATGTACAACATGCAATAAAGTATATACAACTAAATCTGGATTATGGAAACACGAACAAGAACAGTGCTCAAGTAATGTATTTGAATTATTAAAAAAGCAAGAAGAATATATCAAACGACAAGATGAAATGTTAGAACATATTAAAAATCAACAAGAACAAATTAAAGAAATGATACCAAAAATGAGTGGTCCAAAAATCAATATTAATGTCTTTTTACAAGAAGAATGCAAAGATGCACTGAATTGGACGGATTTTTTAAACATGTTGGAAATTAAAATGTACGAATTTGATTTATCCAATAATATATCAGATCACATTATTAGAACGGTATGCAATGGAATTCAACAATTAGGTATATATAAACGTCCTATTCATTGTATTGATTTAAAACGGCGAAAATTGTGCATTAAAAATGAAAATAGTTGGGAACATGATATGATAAAAGTGGACAATACATTACGTAGAACAAATATGTTTATTCATGAAAAATATGTAGTAGGGTTGAAGAAATGGGAGCAAGATCATCCAACATGGTTTTTGAATGAAAATGAAACAGAAAATTATACGCAATTAACTTCACAAATTATGTCTACTATAGATAACGATAAATGTAGGTTAGAAATATCAAAAAATGTAAATTTGATTTTGTAATTTTGTAATTTTATATTTGGTAATAGTATGACTGCAAAAAGAAGTTATTTCGTATTAGAAAAATATGAAACAACTATACTTGGATTTCAAACACATATTTATATTATGCGGTTAAATACAAATTATTACTGCAAACAAAATTGTACGATTAAACGCGGTAAAGATTTTGTTAAAAAATGTGTGATGGATAATTTATATTTATTCAAATTATTAACACTCAATAAAGTGTCTGCAACCAAGTTGTACAAAAATGATCCAAACTTAATGAAACAAATTAAAAAAATAATGGATCCATCTTATGTATATACCTATTGTTTGAATAAAAATACCCTGATTTTTGCAGAAACAACTTCTCCCCATCATAAATCTTATATTAAAAATTGGTTAAGTAAACATGTTATGCTTTGTGATAATAGTACATGTGCTAGTGGCGAAGCAGTTATTCATAACAATAGATTTGTATTTGATAATATGTCTGGAACGTTTACACCACATCTTTCCAAATTATATATATTAAAAAAAATATTGCCTACTATAAAAATAGTGAATTGGGATTCGCCTATACGTGACAAAATTTTTAAAAACTATTAGTATAATATGCGAAAATCCAAAATGTATTTAGTAGTATTTACACTTGGTTTACTATTTTTATTAATAATCAACTTATTTTATATTCGGGAAGGAATGGAAACAGAATGCAAGTACAAATATTTAGCACCTATACCGAAAGAAAAATTATCAAATACATGGGATAACGATTTAAAAGATAAGTTTTTTAAAAAATATAATGAAATAAATACAAAAGAACCTATAACATATATTGGTGATTATAGTGAAGAAGAAGCAAAATATTATATTGATCATGGTGAATTTCCTCTTAATCCATATATATCTGATTTAATAAAAAACAATCCAGATCTAAGAGATGCAATGTCTGGATATGATAATTTTACACCTGATACTGCACAAAAACAATATTCAGTTCGGCAAATGTATGGAGGTGTATGGATACGTGTAAACGACAAAGTAAATCAAGATAAATTAGCTTTAAAAATATTTAACGGCGAATCACCCGATCCATGTAATCAACCTACACCAAATAAAAGACAATCCTTGTTACCAAGTGATATGAATAAACTAAAAGAAATCTGTAAACGTGTAAATTAAAATTGAAATATACATGTTTATTTATTATATTTACAAAATGGCGGTTACTTTGCAACTTGGTGATGGACAGGATCACACTATAACTGGCCGGTGTGTTATTAACGGCGAGGATTATGAATATGTATCAGCAATGGATGGTCATGGTACTGGACATACTAAAAATGCGTGTATTAGTTTGATGCGAACGATTGATTTTGACATGGTTGCATCTCAAGCAGATCCAGTAAATTTTATTCATAATACATATTTGAAATCACACAATCTTGTAAACAGTGGTAGTACATTTACTTATGCACGAATTAACAATACAACTAGAAAAATAGATGTAGTGAACGTTGGGGATTCAATGACGGTTGTATTAAAAAATGGAAAAATAGTTTATAAAAGTCCAATTCATTGTTTTCAAAATCCAGTAGAAATAGAAAGAACCAAGACACTTGTAAGTTATATAAAAAATGCAAAGGCACCATTTCCAGTGAATGATATTGACGTGCATTTGCTTGAATCTAATATAGGAGTTTGGAATACTGGAGAAATATTGGTACCATCCCAATCGTTTGGACATAATAATGTAACTGGTCTTGCACCAAGTTACATGTCATTAACATATGAACTTGAAGATAGGGTACGTATTATATGTGGAACAGATGGGTTTTGGGATATGAATATGATTAAATATCCCTATTTATCAATAGAAGATCCGCAACGTTTGATAAATGTTGCGGCTCGTAAATGGAACCAGCAATGGATGTATTATGATGGCGAAAATGCAGCAGTACAAACTAAGTTTGATCATGCAGATGATATTGGAATCGCAGTATGGGATAATTAATTATTGTTATTTTTTTATACAGGAACTTTGAATAATTGAAGGTAATAAAGATCATTCCCTAGTCTAATTGGTAAATATTTACTGGAGAAACTTTTAGTATCGCCGCTTACATCAGGTGGCGTATTAAGTTTAAGAACAGTTCCTCCTGCAGGATCACTTTCTAATATAAGAGCAGTATCGGTAGATACTTGTGCAAATGCAACCGATGCTAAATTACTTACTGGATTATTTCCAGCATTGCCAGATACATCTAGTATAGAATCAAGTGTAGAAACGGGTAATGCCTGCCAGCTAAAATTGGCTCCGTCACTAGTAATAACGTCTCCTGTGCTACCAGAATCTGTTCCTCCAACAAGAATTTGGGTAGAATTAATAATTACATTTCCAGTAACACCTTCTAGTAAAAGTTGAGGACGGCCTGATGCAGTTAATTCTGCTTTATAATTAGCGCTATTTTTTAACTTGAGTTCTCCACCACTATTAGGAACAATTTGAAGAGTTGCGTTTTCATTTGCTCCTGTTGCACCAAACACAACACTTTGATCTGTGATTTCTGCATTTGTTGTTCCACCATTTACTTTTAAATATAAATTGTTAATATTGGTAATGTCATTAAAATTCATATTAATTCCAGTAGATCCTGCACTAGATCCTGCTTCTAATACTTGAGATAATGTAGGAATTACTTCACTTGGAAGAGTTGCCCATACTGGTTTTCCATCTACATTTGCACGAAGAAATTGACCTTCAGTAGATGCTACACCACAAAGTTTAAGTGAATTGACAGAAATGTCATATACAGGTACGTCACTAGAAAGAGAAGCTTGTGCATAAGTTGATATATATTGTATCTCTAACGGATCACCTGTAAAATTATTCAAACGAAGAGCATCATTCAATATCGTTTGTTTTTCTAAACTACTTATATATAATGTAGTTGAATTTAATAAACAATTAATACTGGGGTCTCCTGTAGTTGAAACACCAACGCCAGTTATATTAATTGTTGCAACTGGACTTGTAATATCAGCAGAATCATAAAAGGTAAGTTCGTCTTGATTTAAAATAGTAGAACGAGTTTGTACGTTATTATCATAATTTCGCAATTCAAGTTGATTACTATTGGATATAATCATAGATGCTGTAGTTGCTTGAGTTCCTGAGATAATACTTAAATTTTGACTATCCAAATTTCCTATATTCAGTTGTGCTGGAGTACCATCCCCAACATCTTTAACATAAATACCATTATTTAGTACCTCTGTAGTATATTGATCGTTTAATGAACTAACAAGTACTTTATTATACAATTGTACATTGTTACCAGATGCGTCTAAAGTTGTAAGCGTGCCAAGCGGATATTTTACTTCATATACCATAATTTAATACAATATATTATATAATTGAAATATAAAAATTTCAATTGTATATTTAAAATGGATCTTGATTTTCTAAATAAAAACGAAATTGCTAAAGGATACAATGTGTTGACGGATTTAGAATTGGAAATTATACGCGGAAGCAATGAAGAACGAATTTCATATCTTCATGCAAAATTTTATACATATATTCCACATAAAGAAACCCCGCGAATTAATTTAATTCAAATTTACGTTAAAAAAGCGATAATGATAGGTAAACTAAAAGATTTGTCTTGGACTTAGTGTTTCATTCGGTCAACCATGTATAATAATCGTATTTGTTTTTTTGCTTTTTTCAACGTAGTTCCGTATGCATGTACCTTTTTAGTTTTTGTATTATAAACGCGATATAAATTTTTGTTTGGTATTTTTCGCATAGAAAATGGCATTACTATAGATGTAGATTTAAACAATTAGTAAAGCTATATTAAAACACTTGGATAATTATACTATGCTATCTTTATATTCCATGATCATGGGATGTCTAGTATATTATATAAATCCAATACAAATATTTGTATTTATTTGTTATTTTTTCAATTACAAATATTATTTTATTTTTGAAGATAAAGAAACGACACAGAATATTATGAAAATATTATCTAAAGATATTATTGCATTGTGCACGAAAGTGGTACACGGAAAAGAAGTAAAATCTGGATTTTTTATCAGTTTAAAATGTATTGGATATATTGATAATTTAACATTTGAAGATCCTAAACTGTATATCATTACAAATGTTGACTATTATAAAAAGATAACAGAACATAAAGAAGAATCAATTATTCCAATTGTGCAGTGCCAAATTCCAGTAGAAAATAAAAAAATAGAAATGTTGATACGGTCAGGAACGTATAAGAATTTCTATTATAGAATTTATAAGTTGGATTTAACTCATCTTACGCCGTTATGTGATCAAATTGATATTATTAATAAAATAGTTGAAATTTATAATGAAAAATGTAGGGCAACTATTTTTATAGATGGGGTAAGTCATGCAGGGAAGAGTTCCATAGGGTATTTGGTGGCGAAACAGTTGGGAGGTAAATATTGTCATTCGTTTAATCCAACTGATCCGGGGGATCAAATGAGTATGTTGGTACTGGATGCAGATATGGATGATAGACCGTTAGTAGTGGTATTGGAAGAAGTAGATGTATTGTTAATGAATATACATGAGCAAAAGATCAATCACAATAAAGAAATACCGACATCGGTACATAATAAAACAACGTGGACAACTTTTCTAGATGATATGTTTATCTATAGAAAAGTTATATTGATTATGACAAGTAATACGTTGAAACAAGAAATAGATAAATTAGATATTGCTTATTTGAGACAAGGGAGAGTACATGCATCATTTAATATGCCGAATGTGCTTCCGGTGTGTCATTGATTTTCTTTTTCGGTTAGATTTTGTTCCCCCTTTTAAATCAGGATGTTTCAATAATTTTATAATTTCTTCTTTTTTTTCCGACGGAAAATGTTCAAATATTTCTGCAATTTTATATTTATCTAATATTTCTGCAATACGAGAAGTATCTGTTATATTATTTAATAATATTTTAGATACAATTTGGGTATTTGTTATATTCTTCAATAAATATGAAATATTTTCAATATCTTTTGCATCGTCAGTACCATCAAAATTTTCAGATATGAATTGTTCAAAAACACGTAAAAGTGTATCATCATCTAAATTGTTTAATAAATATACAGAAGATTTATTCTTTGTAATATAAAAGGTTATAATAAAATAAAGTGTATCATATTCTACATTTCCAAATATAAATTCTTTATTTTTCAAATGTTTAAAAATATGAATTGGTTTAAAAAATTTAGTTGGATGGGTATATTTATTAACAAAATAGTCCAAAATTTTACATACTTTAGTTGGATCCATTCTATCAAAAAATTTTGCAATTATTGAATTAGGAACATCCAATAATAAAAATGCACAATCAGGTACAGTTAATTTATTTAATTCACCAACTAAATAATCTATTCTTTTTTCTAAATTTTCTTCTGTTATTGTTTTTAATAAATCGTTTAATGGCGGAGGACGTGGAGGAGGTGGAGGTCTAAAATTATTAGGCATTTCTTGGTCACGTTTTTGAATAGATGGCGGTAGAGAATAGTCGCATGTAGGTGAAGATGTGTCTATGTGTTTTAGTTTTTGTTGTTGAGCTTCATAGTATTTTGTAATCTTTATTAATTTTTTTATAGCATATCTTATATGTCTACTTTTGTCTTTATCTGCGTCAGTTATTTCTTTATTTTTTTTCATAATATCTATATATATGGGATCGCGTTCTAATGATGATAATAATATTTGAACTAAATTGTACATATCTTTATTTTTAGATCTATACAATTCAATTATTTCCAACAATTTTGCATCATGACTTAATACATTTGGTACATCTTCACATTTTATTTCCATATATTCTATGTTTATTATTTTTTTTTGACTTACGTCCACCACGCATGTCAGGATCTTTAAAATCACTAACACATGAATAATTTTCTTTATCTATGATATTAACTAATTTTTTTTTTGATGCATAAATGATTTCCATTTCTTTATTTAATAACAATATCTCATCTCTAAATTTAGCTTCATCACGTGATAATAGGTCATGTAATGATTCTAAACGAGCCATCATACTTTTATATGTATCAATTTATAATTTATATTTCATAATTACCTTTTCATTGTCACTTTTTATATCAGATAACAATTTTTCATCGCAATCCATATAATATAATACTATTTTTTATTTTTATATGTACGTCTACCTCCAAAATCTCTCCGTATAGTTCCGTGTGGTTTAATTCGCTTATATGAATATGGGTTAAATTGTATTTTATATTTATATTGCAAACCGTTAAGTAATGTTTGTATAGTAATAATTAACAATTTCTCGCGACTATTTAAAATATCTACAATCTCATCTGGTAAACTATCTATGAAAACTTGGTATTCTGTTATTTTTTTTATGTCGTCCACATTTAATACTTGTCTATCTAATACAATTAATTCTCTTCTTATAATATCTAATTTTTCACGAATAATACTAGCTTTTACATCTATATCAATTTCTTTGTATTCTAATTCTTCATTTTGTTCATCGTTATAATATGGTGTGTTTTCTTCTAGTATTTCATCTGGTATTTCATCCGGATTACATTTATAAAGAGGAGGTTTAATCTTTATACATTTTAAACTGTTTTCAAAATCTTTGTAATCATTTATAGTATCTTTAATAGCTTGAAATAATTTTTTATACAAAGAATCAATACTTTCTTGTTTTGGTTTCTTTGAAAAAAGAGTAAATCTAGAATTTTTTCCGGCATTGAAACGAAGGTGTTTTTCAACATCTTTTGATAAATCAAATAAAAATTTATATCTTTGGTATAATCTATTTTTAGCTTCTTTTATTAGTATAACTTGTTGTCTATATGCTTCATACTCTCGGGGAGTCATTTGATTCATTTGTTCATAATATTCTTGTTGTTCACGATAGAATTTACTATGCATTCTTATATTTTCTGGATCAATAGATGCATTAATATAATAATCTTCAATTGATCTATTGTATGCATCATCTTTACAATTTTTTGATTTTAGAGTTTTAATTTCTGGTTTTTTTGTTTTACCTTCAATTTTTCGTATTAATAGTGTTAATTTATTATATATATCAGTTATGTTAAATTTGAATATAACATCTGGTACTGCATTTAAATAATTATTATTACTCATAACATTTTTATTTCTCATTGCTATTGTATATAAACGATTACCTGTTGATAAATTATAAATAAATTCTTTATATGCCTTTATATACTCATCGGTTAAATTATGTAATTTATATTTGTCTGCAATTATATACATTTTAATATTTTCTTTATAATCTTTCAAATATGCTTGACCATTCTCATAACCATTCTCATCACAACTTTTTGCATTTTTTTTTGTTCTTCTAAAAATATTAAACATACTATATACCAATATTAAAAGAGTTAGAGATTAAAATTATAATAATCCGATTTATGTACCTTGTAACCATATGATTTACTCATATCTGGATCGGGTGGTATTTCTACGCGTGTTTCAACAAATCTTAGATTTGCAGGTTTAACTATAAATGCAAATTCATTAAACATTTGACTGTATGCTTGTTGTAACGTATCATTATATTGTGCATTCAAACATGAAAATTGACAACCATATTGCATACTTACAGACGTATTATAATTATTAAAATCATCTGGCGCACATATAGTCGTATTGGTACGATTGTATTCAATCAATTCATCCATATCAGGTGTATGTTTTACTTCCTTAAATGGTAATACACGCATAAATACAGATTTTCCTGCAATATTTGTATATTCATATAATTTGCTAGATTCCAAAATTTTATCATTTTTGTCTACAATAATAATTACTTTTGACATGAGAGATTTAAGAGGAACTAAACCAAGATTATGTCCATTATTTTCATAACTATGTTCACTAGATAATAAATATTTTCCAAAATAATTACTTATGGATGTTGCTATACTATCATAAATGGACAAATGATTACTTTTAATTCTAAAATGTAAAAAAAGTGGATCTGATGCGTTAGGACATTCATCTGTTGATCTACTCATTGAAATTGCATTATCTGCAACATTTTTCAAAACATCATCTAATACTAAATAATTGTAACTGCCTTTAATAGTATAATTTTTGTAATCTGATACTGCAACAACAGCCGTTTGTTGTACATCATATACTTCAAAATCAAGTAATCTATATCCTTGTCTAATTACATTTTTTAAAGCACACATGTCTACAAAATCGTTCGTAAAAGCGCCAGTTGCACAACTATTGTATGAAGATTTAACATAATAATCGTACAATTTTCTATTAAATCGCGGATCTCGTGTACCGATACCTGTTAATGTTGTTGGTGTAAATGATGCAATACTTCTACAATTAATAGATCGTTTTGTTACTTGAATCATTGTATAAATAATTACACCAACAATAAGAACTAAAGATATATAAATAAACATAAAATCGTCCATATATTATACAATTAAAATTGAATTGGATTATAAACATTTATAAAAGTACAAAATGGACCCTGTAGAACTTTACTTGTTCGGGACAAAGCTTCAAGTATATAAAGATGGAAAAATTGAAAGGCTGATGAAATCTAGAAATTGGAAAACGGTTGAAAATGTAGTGAATCATCGCCACGGGTACAATGTAATTATGATCAATTCTGTTCAATATATGCGTGCACGAATTGTTGCTTATGCATACCTAAACTTAATTTCATTAACTAACAAATCGGTTGTTATTCATCACAATGACCATAACAGATTGAACTCTAGCATAGATAATTTATCTATTGAAAGTTATAGTTCAATCAATTATTACAGAAAAGATACACAAGGATATTACAAGAATCCAACTACAGGACAGTATGTTGCAATGATCACAAACAATGGTGTTACGAAGAGGTTAGGTACGTTTGAAAAAGAAGAGTGTGCACATGATGCTTATATCAGTGCAAGGAACAAATTATTAATTGTAAATTAGTTAAAGATTTATGAACCATTATAGAATGGCACCATTCCCTCATTTTTTACATTTGAAATTGTACATACGCGATGAAGATTTGAAAAGTCATTATGTTTCTTATGCAGAGAAACACAATACTATAATCCATAATCCATTTCCAGATGCAGGATTTGATTTATTTACACCAGAAACAATTACAGTTGACGCTGGTCTTACTGGAAAAATTAACTTTGGAGTAAAATGCAGTGCTTATATGATAGATAACACAAGTTCTCAATATGCTCAACCAAGTGGATTTTATTTGTACCCAAGATCATCTACAGGATCTAAGACACCGTTGCGGTTAACCAATAGTGTTGGAATTATAGATTCTGGATACAGAGGAAATTTGATGAGTTTTTTTGATAATATTCGCACGGATGATTATATTATTCAAAAAATGGACAAGTTGGTACAAATTTGTGCTCCAAGTCTTGTGCCAATTGTTGTAGAAATAGTCAATAATGAAGAAGAATTGGGGAAGGCAACCCTAAGGGGTGAAGGTGGATTTGGATCTACAACAAAAGATGGTAGTCGTTTTGTAGATTTTTAAAATTGAATCAATGTTATTTTTCTTTCTTATTCAAAGAAAAATGGCGACATCTATTAGTCCTGCTGGTATTGTGGAGGACATGATGAGTATGGGATTCTCGTATACAGATTCCATTTGTGAATTAATAGAAAATCCACTAGATGCAAATGCGAGTAAGATTGAAATACATATTAACACCGATCATATATTGATTATTGATAATGCATCAGGATTGAACGAAGATAAATTAATAGAATCTAAACGGTTATTTGACAGAAAAACGGCAAAAGATTCTAAAAATGGTTGTTTTGGATGTGGTGGAAGTATTGCATGTGCAAAATTAACCAATGGAGAAAAGAAAGCAATTCGTATAAGTAAAATGCAGACAACTCCTATTTTTCAACTTACTGTAGATTACCCTAAAATTTTACGCACAGATACATATACGTTTAGTCCACATGAAGCGTCTGTTAGATTTAGTAAATTATGGGATGACTACGCCATAGATAAAAATCATGGAACTATAGATTTTATTGAATGTCCAGACCATATTAGAGATAGATTGTTGATGGATATAACGACCGTAAAATGGGGAAGAATGTATAATGATTATATTGTAAAAGGTATTACGATTTCATTTTACAATGAAGGTACATTATTATTCAGTATACAACCAGAAGATATAAGCAACATTGCAGATGCAACTCATTATGAAATGTATTGTCTAGATGTATGGAAAAATAGTGATGGTAAAATTATAACACAAGTGGGTAAAGAAAAAGATGGTCCAGATGGTTATTATAGAATTGGAAATGTGGATTGTACAAGTTCAATACGGTATGTAAAAGATTGTGCACACAACTGGAAAAAAGAAGATGGTGGTCAATTTCTTAAACGAGGCAGAAAAATTGTAGATTGTGTTGCTATTAAACGTCCAGGTAAAGGAGATTTTGCAGAACAAAATATTATACAGGCATCTAAACATGTGTGGAAATATTCAACATCACTAGATGTATATATGGGAACTGAAATTAATAAATCGCACATAGACATTAAAAATATTCACCCTGAAATTTTAAAACCACTTGAAGAGATGAGTAAACAATTTTCAAAAAATTTTTATAAACGTGTTAAATCTGCGCCTGTACAAAAAGTAAAAAAACGTGTTTTTAAAGTAGAAAAAGACAAAGACAAAGACAAAGACAAAGAATTAGAACCCGATTTGGGAAATGTGTTTGCAGGGTTTATAGTAAGAACAAATGTAATAAATATTGCAGAATTTTTAGAAAAATTAAAAAATATGAAACCTGAAGAACTTACAGATTTCATATACAAATTAAATGAATTTGAAAAATCTTTACAACAGATTATGCACAATTAATATATTGTTTCAACCCGATAAGTTGATTTATTCTTCTTTTTTATAAAGGGTTCAACTACAGTAAATCCTGTATGAAATTTGTAATTGAAAAGAATATCGTTAGATGCAACGTGTATAAATTGAATATCTGTGTTTTTTTTACAATTAAAATTATAATATTTAAGTAATTTTATAAATTCATAAAAGGTATTTAGAGTTAAATCAGTGAATAAAAATTCAATTGTTTTGGTCGTAAATTTCTTAATTTTTTTGTGCACAATACGGATAGAGGACAGATTGATAATATTTTGTAATACAGAAATAATGTTTGCATACTCAACTTTTGCTATTTTTTTATTTTTGAAATTTAAATCATCAAAATGTGTGCAATTTATTTTAATCTTATACATAGCAAGATTAAATTAAATGTGTTTAAATTAATCGTGTAAATCAATTAAATCAGTATAGGAAATTTGTTTTTTAATTTGTTTCCAATCTTTTGGAGTAAATTCACGGTGATGATTTTTATGTATTCCTATAGACTTTAAATATTTTTGATGTGTTTCATTAAATGTACTGGTTGGAAGTTTGAGGTGTTTTAAATAACGCAAATCCCAAGAATGTACTTTTACCTTTCTGTTTATCTTTTGTGTTTTACCACCATTCCATTTCAACCAATTACTTTTTTTTGGTAAATCAGGTATAATATATTCATGCGCTACATTAGATGTATTTAGTAAAAATGATTCATGATTATGTGTTATAATATTAGTACCTTCAACTTTAACAACATTAGATGAGTTATACAAATTAAATGAAGCTATTTTAATGTGTTTAGTTTTTACTGACCCAACCGGACCATCCCTTAAATTTATCATACGATAATTCAAAATATCTCCTCGTTTTAATTGTTGCATAATTTCATTAGTTGCACGGTTACTAATTTCTAATATATTTCCATTTATATTAAATTCAATAGGTTGTTCATAAACAGCAACAGGTTCATCTAAATCATCAACAGGTTCATCTAAATCATCAACAGGTTCATCTAAATCAGGATATGCTTGATAAATTTTAGATCTAATTGGTTTTGAAGGTGACTTTCGTGTTTTTTTAGACCAAGGAAACATACATTATATAATTATTTTAAATTGATTTATTTAAATATAGTAAGAGTAGTTAACAAATGGATATAACCATTACACCTGATACATACATGCCAAGTGTAGATGAAAATGGAAATTACGTAGATAATGTACCTATTATTAAAGATGGACTATTTTGTCTTTGTGGATCTAGAAAAGATAAATCATACGATACAACGAGCAAATTTGCAGTACATATTAAAACGAAATCGCATCAAAAATGGTTGACGGGATTGAATCAAAACAAAGCAAATTATTATGTAGAATTGATGAATTATAAAGAATTGGTAGAAAGTCAACAAAAAATAATAACGCAATTGGAAAATGCATTGAATAAAAAATCGTTAACAATTGATTATTTAACAGAACAACTTACAAAAAAAGAAGTGTGTACGGTTAATTTATTAGACATTAATTAAATTTACGCGTCCGTCTATTTTTTCTATTTTTCTTTTGACGAGTTCTACGACCGCCTTTTGTATCTATTGGTTTATAATGATTAATTATATATTCTAATGTATTATTATTATTTACAATAATATTTATACCTTTAAACACATCAACAACAATATTTTGTTTATCATCGTTATATTTATAATTAATAATAGTATAATCAGTTTGGTTACCTTTATTTTCCTTATTTCCGGCACCTGTATCTGTTACGTTTATTATTTGGTTACGGTTATACCTTTTTTTTGTTTTTGTTGGATTTGTAGTAATATCAACTAATAATAACTGTGATGTTGCTGGATCTATTTTAAAAAGATCTTTATTTTCTTTATTTTCTTTATTTTGTTCGGTAAATGATAACAATAGAATAGAAGTTTTTACAATTCCAGAAATAGTAATAGTTTTATCTGGATTTAGTGTAAAATCAGTAACTGTAATACTTTTAAAAAATTCAGTAGGTGGTGTACCATCAACAGTATATGTAAGTTTTTTATATGCAATTGTGTCACCTGTTTCAATTGATTTATCTAAAACATTATCCTTTTTGTACGTATTTAACATTTTTTTTAACTTAAAATTTCTGTTAATTTCAAATCTAACATTTACTATTTTAGGTGGTTCTTGTTTTGGGATTTCTTGTTTTGGGATTTCTTGTTTTGGGATTTCTTGTTCTACTAAAGGATTTAAAGATGGGTTGTACACTGTTAATGTATTAGAAGTTAATCCAGGACCACGTCCTGGAAAATTAAATCCCATCATGTCGGGGGTTTGTGTAGTCATATTATATACAAATAATTTAAATTAGGACATACTGGGAATCGAACCCAGATTGGAGGTACCAAAGACCTCAGTCATAACCATTAGACCATATGTCCAGAGCCGTTTTCAATACATTACTTTCGCTACATACCATAAATGGCAATAAAGCTATTCGCAACTATCTAATTACGGCAACACCCGATGGGGGACTTGAACCCCCGACCACCAGATGACTTGGGACTTACGTCCTTAAAAGTCTGGCGCTCTACCGACTGAGCTAACCGGGTATATTTTTTTAAACAACTTAAAGATTAAAGCTCGATCACGGGTTTGAACCATGGGCCTACGCTTTACAAGAGCGTCGCTCTACCACTGAGCTAAACGAGCTTTCCTTCTAGGGGAGTTGAACCCCTGCCTACTGGGTGAAAACCAATTATCCTGACCGCTAGACCAAGAAGGAGTACGACGTCCGGGACTTGAACCCGGGCTTACAGCTTGGAAGGCTGTTGTGATACCCTTTCACTAACGTCGTTTTTATTTTTTATTTGGTCGTGTTCTTAAGCGGGTTCGAACCGCTGACCTTCGGCTCATAAGACCGATGCTCTAACCAACTGAGCTATAAGAACTGGCCAAAGTAGGAATTGAACCTACTACACTACCTGTTAGTGTAAAGTCTCCTCTTGTTAGACTATTTGCCCTGTTCCTAGATGGATATGATCCACCTCCTTTTGTTTTTTTCTTTTGAAAAAACAACTGCTCTAACCAAATGAGCTACAGGAACTTACAGGAACGCTTCCTACTATATAGTAGTATAATTCTTTAAATATATTTAATTTATTAATTTCGTAAAGTTTATGAAATTAATATACTATTTTTATCATTCTAGTATATGAGTGAACCGAAATTTATGAAAGATGAAAAATTTGATGAATTGGATTACTATGATAACATAAGAAAAAATACAGGTTTGTGTAAAGTAATTGCCACACCTACATTAAAGACCCCATATTATAAAGTAAAGTGTAGTAATAATAAAGATCAACATTTTTTATCAGAAGTTATGATGAAAAAATATGATGAAAAAAAATTAACGGGTGGAAACACTAAGAAAACAAAACATACTAGACGTAAATCGTATAAAAACAAACATAGAAAAAGACAGAACTAATTTTGAAGTTTATATTCTTTAACTAATTTCGTCTAGATTTTCTTTTTCTTAAGAGATTACGTTTGGTTCTACCACCACTACTATATCCAGGAGTAGATGATATATAACTAGGAGTGGCAATATGCATTATTGATTTTGGGTTTTCAAAAAAATTTAAATTGACATTTTGCGGAGAATATAACTGATTTGCTGCAAATTGTTGTATACGTTTTTATCTATTATACCAACTAGTTTATATTTAGTATCGTAATTGTTATTACGAAACGTATATGAATGTTTAAAAAATTCATTTATTTTTATATATGTCTTATTTGGTAATTTTATACCAAAACCTGGTATAAGAATAATACTCATACTATAACATATTATTTTATCCAGGACGCATATAAACTTCATTGTCTTTATATATTCCTTGTTTAACTGCTTTATTGGTATACTCATTTCCACCCCAATTTGTATCCATTGGATTTTTACTTAGAGGTTGTGATTTTTCTACATCGTGGTATGCATCCAACTTCGTGTATGTCCCAATATCTTGGTTTTGCTGATCAGTGCCTGGATATGAATTTGTATTAAAAGGAGGATTATTGCGAGTTGCATCTGTCAATTCTTTAGGCATAGGTTTTACAGTATAGGTGGGTTCATTTTGCGTAGAATATGATTTTTCTAAATATAAAATGGGGCATTTTATACCCTGAGATAGTTGCCATTTATAAAATTCAGTATATTCATCTAGATTATGGAATACAACTGGATTTACACCGGGTACTTCTGCTAAATTTGTATTTTTTAATAATAATTCATTTCCATTTTGAATAAGAACATTAGGACATCTGGATTGAAATCCTTCGGTCATATTTGAAGTACTATAATTCAATGTAACATAAAGACCTGATATAAATAATATAAGGATAAATATCCATATTGGGTTCATACTATTATCTTAGAATATTATATGTTTAAAATAGAAAATGAGGATTCTCTAAATAAATTAAATAAAAAAATAGGTAATATTAAAAATAAAGTTATTGTGGTGCGTTTCAAAATGACTACATGTATTTATTGCATTAAATCACAACCTGCATGGAAAGCTATGACAACTAATGTAAAACATGATTATACATTAGGACCTGAAACAATGTTTGTGCAAATTGATTCTACACTGGCCGATTCATTTACAAAAAAACATAAAATTATGGATGAGCATAATAAAGCGTATCAAGTACATGCATTTCCAGAACATGTACTAATTGTAAAAGGTATTGCATTCAAGAGTAATGCAGATGATGTGCCAACTACATTAGACCATATTCTTACAAAATTAGAACATAACAAACACATTTTCAAAAAAATAAATATACCAATTAAATCAACTAAATTTACACGCAATTCCATTGACAAATCTATGAACAGTAACAACAGTAACAACAGTAATACTAGACGCAGTTCTACAAATAGTACCAATACTAGACGCAGTTCTACTGGAAGTATCAATACTAGACGCAGTTCTACTGGAACTACCAATACTAGACGAAGTTCTAACAGAAGTAACAACAGTACATATTCAACATTATAAATATGTTTGATTGCGTTTGGTTGGGCGAATTTTTAAATATTTACGTCTGTTTTTTTTGGTCTTTGTATGTAGTGTATTTCTTTCATAATTTCCAACAATTAAAAATAGTGCAAAAATATATGTGATAAAATGATCTACTGTTATATGACTAATACGCCGTTCAAAAATATTAAATTTTAAACGCAATTTAGGAACCAACTCTGCATAAGTTTTTGTATAATGTTGTATTATATTATTCATTACAATGTGAGATTGTTTAGTTATTTGGATTGCATCTTCTAATGTAGATATGAATATTGGCGTATCATTATTTTCAATATATAATTTAGGTATATGATATTTTCCCTCTGCTACAGTATCAAGTAAATACCATACATTCATGTGCATAGAAACACTTCTATCTAAATATATATTCATTGCATCTTCTACTGTATTATATGGTTCGCCTGTAGTAAGATAAAATCCTCTTGTATGCAGTAGTCCTATATCACTTACACCATATGTTAATTTTTTATTTACATATTGTGGTTTCATAAAATTTTCTGCATGTTGACCATTTGGATCCGATATAATTACAGATCCATCTTTTGCAGCAATTATATTCAATGCATGCCCTGCACCTGGTATGCGCCATGCAATACTAATAATTATACATTCATCATTTTCTAAATTTCTACCTAATTGTTGTTCAACAGATTTCATACGTTTATTAATTTTTTGGGTTAATTCATGTGGATGAAATGGTTCAAACTTAATATAATTGTCTGCTTTCAATCCAAACTTAAATGAAAAATATTCTTTAGAAAATAATTCACGTATAGATACTTCATATTCATTTTTTAAATAATCTGCGGCTTCATCAATAGATTCACTTGTTGCAAATATACCTCCCATTCGTGCATTTCCAACACATATATCATTATCATTTTTGAATGCAGAGATTTGACCAGGATTTATTAATGCTTGAAATACTGTATGCTCTACGTGTGCTTTCGTAGTTAATATAGTTGCTTGTGTTATAATAATTATAAGTGAAAAAAACGTCATCAATTTTGCAATATAACTAGATGGATCTCCTCCTTTTAATACACGATTAGAAATTTTATATTTGTGTACTATTTCTATCATATATTTATTCCATAATGAGCCAGGGTGTCCACGCATTAATATGTCTCTAGTTTCTTGGTCACAAATTAATAATAATTCATACATGTTTGTTAAAATTAGAAATTTAGTAGTTTCAAAAGAAGGAAAATGAGGTTTATTGATTGATATTTGAAAACAAATATTTGCAATAATCTTATAAATAATTGTATAATTATCTAGATCATTTATATATTTTTTTAAACTAGACTCCATCTCCATATATTATACTATTATTTTAAAAAATTGAGTTTAAATACTATAAATATGGGTTTATAAAATGGAAAACTACAACTATTTTACAATTATTTCATACGTATTCATTCAAATCTTTACTTATAATGTAAGAAATTTGTTATTACTGTTTGATCACCTGTATATTTTTGCACATCAAAATTGGTTACGTAAAGTGCTGAATTTAGTATATTCATTATTTGTATATTGTATGAATATAGTTACTGCAATGCTTGCCTATGGTTGTGATTTGGAAAATATTGCAAATGCAGAATTTTATAAAAATTGAATTTTTAACTTATTTTTTTTGTATTGGTACAGATGGATTTCTTTGAATTCAGCAAACCGCGTCTTCCAACACTATTAAAAACTTCTAATTATCAATTGAATGATTCCAATTTACGTAACTATACTGTTTCCATTCCATCAACAAATACAAAACCAGATATTATATTTAAACCAAACCCAACTACTCTAAATTCTAGTGTAATATTTTTGGATAATTCTACAAGCATGAATTTGCTTGGAGACGAGCCACCAGATGCATGCAAAGTATATATACAATCTTTGTATGATGTAGCGATAGCAGAACCAGATGAATCTATTCGTGAAAAACTATTGAATGTAAATGTGCGTGTTATTTTATTTAACCATGAATATACTGAAATTATAAATGATTGTGTCCGCAATTTAAATAAACCAAACTTTAGATATTGGCCGCAAGGTATGACTGATTTGTATTCACCTGTATATGATGTTATGGCAGATTCAACACCAAAAAATGTTGTTATTATATCAGATGGACAAAACAATTCCGGTCCACATCATTCTAACTATATGTCCCGCCAATTTGCAAATGCAATACTGGCAGGATGGTCTATAAAATTTATTGGGTGTACGATAGATGCAATAACAGAATCAAACAAACTAAATCTTCGTGACCAAACTTATGATTGTTTTATAGATAAAGAAGGATCACCTACACTGTGTACTTTAATGAGAACTATATCAGAAACTGATTCACAATTGAATCGCGAACGATCTATTTAAATATGTATTTTTTACATATTTAAAACAATTAAAACCAATTAAAACCAAGAAGAGGGTGGAGGAGAAGACGATTTCTTAGCTTTCTTAGATTTTTTTGTCCGGCCTTTAAGGAACCAATCAAATCTGTAATGAGGCGTAGGTGTTGGTGAGCGTTCTGGAGTTTCAGGTAAATTAGAAGGAGATGGAACGGGCAATACAGAAGGTAAAGTTGCATATTTCCATGATTTAGACCGTTTTGAAGAATTCATAGTTGATTTTGGTGTATAAAATTCAGGGGTAGGAGTTCTAGGTAGCAATACAAGTTTGCGTTTAAGTGGTACACAACGATTGGTTCGTTTTCTGTATTTAAACCCTTTTTTGCATTTAGATCCTACGCGAATATACGATCCATCTTCATATACGGGAGAAGGAGCAGTTTTCAATCTGCACCGATTTGTACGCTTATGAAATTTATAGTTCTTTTTACACCTTTTTTCACCATCCTTTAATTCGTATGATTCTTCCATAATATTGCTAAATATTAAAATTGAACGAATAATATTTTAACTATATAGTTAAAAATGGAAACCACATTTCAAATTTTAGAGATTATTCTTGTTGTTTTTAAAAAACATGGAATAGATAATATAAGAATTGCAAACGGATTAAATAATATTAAAGCTACTACAGGTTCCTATTTGTTGAAATTTGACGATTCGGTAGAATTACACACGCCATATGGTGTCATACATTTGTATCGTAGTACGTCTGCCGATGAAGATTCTAAAATACAAACGGATATAGTGTCTTATTTAAAAGGACGGTTTATTACGGTTTGCAACACATTTTACCTTATTACACATGTTAAACATAGTATTCAATATACACTTGTTCGCACTACATTGTATTCTCTAGAAGATGTATATCATTTACTATATAAACAACCTGAATCATGGAATGTAACACGTACATTTTATGACAATGAGATTAAACGATTAGTAATTACAGGATGGTTAACAGATGATTTGTATTTACTAAAAGAATTAAATGAAGACCAATCTATTATTAATTATGATAGAATAATTATACTATTGTGTAAATTAAATGTAACCGATACAGAGGATGTTATTCCATTTCGTTCCAATTTAAAACAAGAAAAATTCATACATATCTTAAGTTTATTATTACTTGCTAATATTGCAATTTACACGCATTAAATGTTGTACAATAGTTTGAATAAGTGGCGGAGGCACTGCATTACCAATTTGTGCAATTTTTTCTTTCGTGTTACCACACAAAATGTAATCTTTAGGAAATCCCTGAATTTGTTTCAATTCATCTGGTAGCAAACATCTCAAAAAATACCCGGATTTATTTTTGATCGGGACAAATAAACGTGGTTGATGGCTGTAGGTACAAATAATAGTTTTGCATGGTTTTCGTATGTCAATGATTTCGCAATGTATTGGGCTATCTCTTTTTCCAAAACTGAACAATGTTGTAAATCGCACAAGTTGTTTGTTCATTACATAAGATCGTTGTTCTACGGTTGGATTCAATTTGCGTACAAGATATGGATGAACGGTTGTTTTTGAAGTAATAGAATCATCATTCATATTGGTCAACATACATTGTTCAGGAATGTCTGCAAACATTTCTTCAGCAACAGGTATAGCACCTTCCATACTATACTTTACAATATCTAGTAAATTGGGTTTAGTAGTTGAAGGAGGAGGAAATTCTAATTTCCATGGATCTTTGACGCCAAGAATAATAAGACGTTCTCTTTTTTGAGGAACTCCATAGTATTCACATTTACACACCTGAAAAATGACATTGTATCCTAATTGTTTGAATTCGTCTACAATTAAATCAATATATTTGGCACCTGAATCTGTCTTTTTTTGAATAAGACCTTTTACATTTTCACCAATAATAATATTAGGTTGAACTAAACGAGTTACACGTACAAATTCTTTAAATAATGTATTGCGAGGATCGTCATCTTTTTTCTTTCCTGCATTACTAAAACCTTGACATGGAAACCCGGCAGTAACAATATTTACTTTTCCTGTATAGGTTAACAATTTCTCATTACTAATTTTCATAATGTCAGTTGTATTGTTTTCGGCAATTAATTCACAATTTGTAAAATTTGCATCATGAGTAGTACAGCAAATTTTGCTAATTTCGCTATAAGCGATTACTTGTACACCTGCGTTTTTTAAACCTAATGTATCGCCTCCGGCTCCGGAAAAAAGACTTATTGCAAACATTTATAAAACTCAATGGTTATTATTTAAATCAATTTCTTATTCATTTACTTATTCATTTACTTATTCATTTATTTATTTGTTAATAGTATGCCAAAAGATTTTATGAAACAAATATTTGATCGGTCTGTTGCACTTACCAAAAAATTAGATAAAGAAAATAAAAACAATCCTGCCTACCCAAAATGCGATAAATTTTGCAACAACGAGTATATAAATAAAACAACAAAAAATACAAAAAGAGTGATGAAATTATTTAAACGTAAATTTAAGCAAACTAAACAAGATAGAAAGTATGCAATTCAGGTTTGTAAAAAGTCATATTGTAATCCAAAGTGTGATGGATATAAATACTATATGTCAGATCAAATATACAAAGACTTTAGTAAAAAAATAAAAAATGGGTACACTAAAAAATATACACCTGCTGAAATTGAAAAATTAAAAAAGAAAGGAACAATATCTGCATGTGTAAACGATGTAAATTTTAAATTATAATAGTATACTATGACAACTATTTTACAAAAAATCATGAATCATTCATCCAAATTTTCTAAAAATTTAGATAAAGAAAATGCAAAAAATTCTGCCTACCCAAAATGCAACCAATTTTGCAACAATGAATTTATAAATAAAAAAACAAAACAAATGAAGCAAATTACAAAAATAACTAAAACTAAATATATATTACCTAAAAAAAATAGAAAATTCATGATTGAGGTTTGCAAAAAAACATTTTGCAACCCAAAATGTAATGGATATAAAGATTTACAAACAAAAGAATTCAATAAAAAATTTACTAGAAAAAATAAAACTGGATACAATACCGATTATACACCCGCTGAAATCAAAAAATTAAAAAGTAAAGGAGCATTATCTGGGTGTGTGAATATGCCAGAATTTTATAATACAAAGTTATAATATGGAACATATGAACAAATTGTTCAAAGAACATACTGATTTTATAAATAAATTAAATAAAACACATAAAAACAATCCTGCGTACAAAAAATGCGATGAATTTTGTAAGAATGATTATATAGACAAATATAATACAAAAAATAAGAATAATGCAAAAAAATTTAAATATAAGTATAAACCTCTTACTAAAAAACAATTAAAATTTGCAAATGGTATGTGTAAAAAAACATTTTGCAACCCAACATGTGATGGATTTAAAGATACAATTCCACTACAATTGCATACAACATTCAAAAAACAAATTAAAAATGGATTTCATAAAAAATATTCCATTAAACAATTAAAAGAACGAGGTACAATGTCAGGATGTACATTTTTGCCTTTTATAATTTGATATAGTATGTATACTAAATCAACTAAAAAAAACCTATTTGATAAATTATTACAAAAAGATAAACAACGAGATATTGCATTAAATAAAACAATTACTCCAAATGATTTAAAAAAATGTACGCAATTCTGTAAAAAAGATTATATACCAAATGTAAATAAAACATACAATAAAATGTTCAATACAACTTCACCTTCTAAACAATTAAATCAATCCATGTTTTATTCTTGCAAAAAAGATTATTGCAATAAAACGTGCAAAGGATTTTTTAAACCACACGATCGTTCTTACTCTACATTTAGAAAAAATATACGTAATGGTTTTACGCGTAAATATTCTATGCGTAACATTCAAAAATTAAAAGATCGTGGTGCATTATCCGGTTGTTTTAGAAATCCAGATTATAAATTAGTTTAATTTCTGCAAACAAAACATTGTATTTGGATTTGTAACGGATTCTTTTACTGAATCTTTATCATATAGAACTGCTTCGGTTTTAAACATTTCTTTATCAATACTTATACGTCTGTAAGTATCTTTATTTTTTGCCATAAATTGTATTACTGCATCTTTTACACCTTTATGTTTGACATCGTCTAATACCATAATACCATTTTTTAGTAATAGTGCATTAGAATTATCCATATCTTGGATTACATCATCTTCTTCGTGCGATCCATCAATAAATGAAATGTGAAATTTCTTGTCATCTGTAATTAATTTAGGTAGTGCAGTAATGGAGGATTCTTCCATAAAATCATACGTGTATGCATCTTTTTTCATTAAATGCAAAAATTGTTCAATATTTTCTCGTCCAATATTCTTCCATTCGCTTGTTTGGTTTGGATCTACTGCAGTATAGGTTGACTTCTGTTGGATAAGTTCATTCAATACAATAATAGCCGATGTACCTCTGGCTAATCCAATTTCAACAACGTTTAATGGTAATTTATCTTTCTTGAATTCTTTGATATAGATTTGTATTAATTTTGCAATAAAACATGCTTCATAAGAATTAATGTTAGAATCAAAATCAACATGTTTACCTTTTAATTTGAAAGACCATGAATAAAACATGTCATAAATGTATGGATTATTAATTATTTTACTTACTTCATCTAATGATTTTTTATATTTCAAATAAGTATCATCTATTTTTGCTAATGATTTATCTTGATCTATATTTGAATTATAATTGAACAATAATGAATTTGGATCTTTAGATGAAATAGTAAAACAAGTTGTTTTGTGTAAGAAACAATCTATTGCAGAATCTTGTATGTAATTTTGAAATGTTCGTATAATGTGATCTTTCTTCAACGACAATTTCATTAAATATTCATCTGTTGTAACCGGCGTAGGTTCTTTGTTAAATTTATCACGATCTGCTTGTTGTTTTTGTTGTTGATTGGCAAGAACCATGATATATTTAAATACATTTACATATTGTTCTTCTTCAGGGAGAGTTGCATGACTGCAAATACGGCGTGCACGTCCAATCACTTGATCAATACGAATTGGATTCCAATACGGTTCCATGATGTGTACATTTTGTACATTTTTCAAGGAAATACCTTCTGCACCTGCTGATGTAATCATGAATACAGTAATTGGTACCATTGTTTCAATAAAAGAATGAAGCTCTTTGGGAACACCTTCCATATCCCCGTTAAAAATATTACGAACAATTTCACGTTTTTCAGGTTCCATTGCACCCGTATAAAGAACATATTTGTTTTGTTTTGATTTTACAGAAGATGGAATAACCCATTTATCTTTTTCTTTTACAATATCAAATGCAATGTATTCGCCATATTTTTGCAACTGTAAAATAATAGCAAACAAATTCAATCCTTCTAACGATAAAAACTGACTGTATACTAAATGTAATTGAGGTTTTCCTCCACCGTTTACACGCATAATAGTGTTTGCAACGGCATCAAATTTAGGACTATAGACAGGTACTGAATCTGGATCATTTGCAAAATAGGTTTTAATTTGTGCATAACATTTTTGCAATGTTTGAACTTCACTTTTTACAAGAGGTTCTACTTCTAATGATTGATATTCTTCTTGTTCAAATAAATCAAAATCGTTTACTTCTTTGGCTATTTGAGGCCGATCAATTCCAACAGGGAATGCAAAGTTACATGCTAAGCGTGATTTAATTTTATAACTGTTAGAAGATAATTCATCATCTAATTTCTTTTTAGAACTTTTCTTTTCTTGGTCTCGTTCTCCTGCACGTTTTTCATTGTAATATTCAAATTGTGTATCTGTCATTGGAATATAAATAATATCTGGGGTATGCAAACGAGGCATTAACGATTCCATATCAGGAAAGTAAGAAGTTAATCCTGAAATACGCCGCATTAACATATTTAAATTTGCATCATTATCTACAAACATTTTATTGAATTCGTCTTGTTTTTCGGGTAATGCATCATATGATTGTATATCTTTAAATGTACACTGTAATGCATTTTCAACATTACTTTTAAACTCTTTTTCTTCCATTGCATTAGATGTCATATCAAAATTAGATGGGTCAGTCAATTCCATTCTATTTTGTTTTAAAGTAAAACCGCGTGGGCATTTTGTAATTATAAATTTATCTGGTTGTGTCGTATCTATTAAATCTACATTTTTCAACAATGGATTTGAATTATTTCGTGTAAATACGGTATCGGATCCAATAGATTGTTTATTCATAAATGTGTACAATTTATTTGTACCTCGTAAAATGTTGTATAAAATGACCATTTCATAGGGACCATTAATAATTGGAGTACCTGATAAAAGTACGATTTTACAATTTTCTGCCGTTTTCAACCAACTATATAATTTGATTGCTATTTGCTGCCCCTTTTTTTCTATTTTGTTTACAATACGTGATATTAAATTGTGTGCTTCGTCTACTATAACAACTTTGTTGTGAAATGGATTTCCTTCTTCTTGTTCATCTTTTAATAATTGTTTCCAAACATGTGCAGTTTCAGATAATCCGTTGTAATGAATAAATGAATATTTAGTTAAAATGTGTTGATAAATTTGAGCTTGGATACTTTGTTGATTTTCAAAAGATAAATCTGCAAAATTTAATGGTTGATCTGGTACTATAATCCAAATAGGTTGTAATTTTTTTACTGGTATGCATAATTGTTTTGTTGCAGCGGGATATTCTGGATTTTTAGAATCTATTAATTTCCAGTGATGAAGTGTTGCATTGTAGGCAGGTTCTCCATATTTTTTTAATTCTTTAATGTAATTGGTTTTAAGAGATGCGGGACACATGACAATTATTTTTTTAAACTCTTTCATATTTTCAGCGATAGCGATAGAAGAACATGTTTTGCCAGATCCTAGACCATGATATAATAATAGACCTCTATATGGTGTATGTGAATTAATATATCGCCGAACAAGTTCTTGATGGGCTAACAAACTAAATGATTTTTGTTGTTTTATTGCACTACATGAATGTATATTTTGTTGTTGTTCTAGTTTTAATGCATATTCACCAAGTAATTGCTTAACATAGGTATAAAATGCAACACGATTATACATAATATGAGATTCATTATTTACATGCACGGAATGATATCCGCAATCAATTGCATGAATATAAATTTTTCCTAATTTTTTAACTAAAAAGAGAAGATCTTTTATTTGATCTAGTTTTTCTTCTTGTTCTTTGTCACTATCATTTGAATCATCTATTTTTCTTTTTTGTCTTTTTTCTTTCGTTTTAGAAATTTCATTAAAATCGTCTATTTTTACAAGAAGAGTTTCTAAAAAATTATGTAGATCAAAATCAACAACTTCTTCGCTCGGTGTAAATAAAAGAGGTTGATAACGAGGTTTTAGTTTAAAATTCTCCATATAAAATACTAGTATTTTTAATTTTAAATTAAAAATTGAAGTTTTATTACCAAATTTATAGATTGTAAAAATGACAAATTTCATTGTAAGTTTGGTTATGGTTGTACTGTTGATTGCTGTAATTCATTTAGTAATAGCAATTATAATAGTAGACAAACAAATGGAGTATAAAGTACTTCATATTTCATAATTTTGGCTCTTCGTGTACAAGAGGTGGCGAAGTCCATTCTGCAAATGGGATAGAAGTAGATGTTGACCGTTCAGAGGCTAATAAAATGGTAAGCGCTTCTAATTTTTTTTGCAACGATGAAATTCTAGGATATTTAGGTAAGTTGCGAGCAATATATTTCCATTTCCATTCAAATTGTAAAGCTGATTGCCAAGTAGGAAATCCAGAAA
>Ga0209550_10000906_pt1 | contig 28508 bp, 31 predicted proteins | sample LauGreSuBDMM15SN_2_FD_187567 | JGI IMG/M metagenome (GOLD analysis project Ga0209550, IMG submission 187567) | Freshwater lake microbial communities from Lake Michigan, USA - Su13.BD.MM15.SN (SPAdes) (version 5) | ecosystem: Environmental > Aquatic > Freshwater > Lake | place: Lake Michigan... | reverse complement strand
AGCACATCAAGCACTATAACTGCGTCAGGTTCTATTAATACATCAGGTAATATAACTGCGACAGGTGTTGTATCTGTTGGTAGTATCAGAACATCAGGTACTATTAGCACATCAAGCACTATAACCGCGTCAGATGTATATGTGTCAGGAAAGTTATCAGTTGTTGATACTATAAACGCAGGTGTTATAAACGCGCAAGGTGTAAGTGTTATGGGCATAATTGCCACATCAGGTACTATTGTCACACAAGGTAATGTTGGTATTGGCATACAAAATCCAACACAAAAATTACATGTTAAAGGTAATAATGCAATATTTGATAACTCAAGTTCTTCTGATACAGACTTAACTTTAACTTTGCAAGGTGGAACAAGTACAAACAATTGGACGGGTAATGAAAGCATTACAAATACAAGAATATCAACAATATTATTAAAAGATAGTAGTGGTGGGTTCGGCGGATATATCGAAGGATATCATCATAATAACTATGGTCATGGACTTAGATTAGGTTCTATAACTGTCACACACAATGTCAGTAGCAAAGATGCAGCAGCTTTAAAAATAAAGGGTGACACTGTTACAATACCTGGAAATTTAAATGGTACAATTTTCAATGGTACAACTTTCAATGGTACAACTTTCAATGGTACAACTTTCAATGGTACTGCAACTAATGCAACTAATGCAGCGTATGCAACTTCTGCAGGTGGATTTAGAAAAGAAGTATATCATTATTATTATTATGATTATTATCAAACAAATCTTGCTTTATTCAGTGGTGAATATAATATCCAACCGGCTATACTTACAAACATAAATAATATTGGATATATTGGAACACCTTATAATAGATTAAATGAAATATATGCAAATGTTTTCAATGGCTCTTATGTCTATAGTGATATCGTTACGGTGAAGCATTCTACTGGGAATATAAATATATATTATCATGTTGAGAATGATCCATGGTGGTCAGGTTTGATTTTTTCTAGAGTAGGAACACAAAATTACAATGTGATGCATATTACAGGTGGTCCGCATGTAATATCGAGAAGTTTTACAGGAACACATATATGTCAAGTTCAAAATATTAACATGGTTGATTGTTTAGAAGGATTAATTGTATCTGTAAATAAATTAGAACAATTCAACGGTATTTCAACTTATGATCGTGGGTATATTCGTATAAGTGAATGTGTTCCAGTCACAATTTTAAGCACAAATAGATTAGATAAAAATGTATTTGGTGTTGTTGCGGAAAAAGAAGATAATAATGTTAGACGAAATCAGGATGGTATCGTGTACAAAATAGTGAAGAAAGAAAAAGGTGATGTTAAATATGATATTAATGGATTAGGTGAAGGCGCTATTTGGGTTTCAGACATGAATGGACCTCTTGAATCTGGAGATTTCATAACAAGTTCTGATTTAATAGGTTATGGAATGCGTCAAGACGAAGCACAAATGATGAATTACACTGTAGCAAAAATTACAATGGACTGTGATTTCGAAGCAAAATTACAACCTAAATTGAAAATAAAGAAACAAATCATAATGTCAAATGTGGAAGCCTTCGAAGAAGTAGAAAAAGTCCAATCAAAAACAGTTGTAGAATTCGATGAAATATTAGGAATATATTTGAATAAAACATCAAATTATACAGTAAAAGAAAAGGTAGAATTATATGATGAATATCCCATCTTCGAATATTCAAACGTCGCTATTCATTCAAACGTTGATATTTTTTCGAATGTGAATATATATGACAGCAACGATAGTAATCTTATTATTGGGACATCTAATATATTAGTTGGTCAAAGTAATATAGTTGTCGGCACATCAAATACATTAATAAATACATCAAATATTCATAAAGTGCGGAGATATTCAAATATTGAAATAGAAGATAATGTCTTGGATGAAAATGGTGAAATGATATGGGAACCAGAATATTCTAACGGTGAAATGATAATGCTACCACAATACAAGATGAGATATCTTAATTCTAACACAGAAATGATCACCTTCGATGAATACTTGGAAGCAAAATCAAATAATATTCCAGTATATCGTGCAGCGTTTGTTGGATGCACGTATCATTGCTCCTAATTATTATCATTTATTTATTATTCATATCTATTGTTTTGTTATTAGTTATTGTTTTTGTTGTTTTAATCAATGGATTATTAAACTGACTAACCAGCACAAGTAAAGCCCTATTAATTACATTTAAAGGTTAAATAAATGTATAAAAAAACGAAAAAAATAACTTAATAATTTAACATCTTAAAACAGATTTGCTCCATCTTTGCCTAAGTCATTCATCTGCACAGTGATCTTAGTAGTGCTACCCCCTATAGTGCATCCACCCTCATTGAATCCCTTCTTCCATATTTTTTCCACATCATCCACAGTCAGAGCGAAGTTATGATAGTTGAGATCACCGAACATGTTATCAGAATCATCAATCCCCTGAGGAAACACGTAAATGTTACCTTCATTTAGTTTTAAAGAGTCGTTCTCAATGAACTTGGACTTTACGTGTTGTTCATTAACGTAGAGATCCACTATGATCCCCTTTGTCCTTAGGCCGTAATCAGTGGTGAATGCGCCCTCCTTAAAAACTACAGAGAACAAGAACCACCTGGGGTTGCTTTGAGACGACTTGATGATGTTATCGTATTCATATTCAATCTCATTATGAATTTTTCTAAGAGTGTTGAAACTAATTTTCAACGATTTAGGCGTCATCTTGACAAGAGGGCACTTCACTAACTGTTCGTTACTACCATTAGTCATGTTATTTATTTTAGTGTGTTCAGTCGCCTCCAAAGTTTTACCATCAAGCGCATCTAAGAATCCAGTGCTCTGCTGTTGGTAGATACCCTTAGTAAAGAGAATCTGCGCAGATTTAGAATTCATCAGCTTCATCCAGAAAGAATAGGAGAACTCGATGCCTCCCTCCTTATTCATGGACTCTGGCACATCAACGAAGTTGGTCTTATTCTTAATAGAAGTGTTGATAATACTTTTGTTTCCATAAGGGCAAACGCCTTTAATAAGTTCTACTGAGAGTTTTTTAGAGAATGTCTTAGACATATTCTGCAATCTGTATTCAATCAAATCAGAGAATACCCACGGTGTCACAATAAAAAACAATAAACATGCCAGGGATATTGAAATTACCAGATACACAATTTTTGTGATCATCATTTTATTTTACAGTAAGATATTTATTCAACATTTACTGTATCTAATCTGAAGAAAGGATTTCTCAAACCGTACATTGGAATACCTATCATGGATAGTACAGACTTGTGAAGAGGTCCAGCTTTATAAATAATTTGTGTGTGATCGATAGTAAGGGCATAATTGAAAAGTTGAAGTTTGCTTAAATATCCGTCGAGTCTCTCATCACTGGAGGACTTGCCGATTTGCAAGTTGCCTATAGCGGACTTATAGGTTCCGTTAGCGACCTTAGCCTCCTTGAACTGTCCGTCGATATACAGTTGCGCGAGGGTTTCATCTACTACGATGACAACGTTCGCCCATCTGTTCGTAGGGAAATTCCTGGACATAAGGGGTTCTTTCTCACCAACATCCACACAAAGGGCGTTAGATCTATCGAGATACATCTTTGGAATAAAGTCGTATGTACCTCTGCCTAAAATAAACTTGTTGGAACCAGTTTGAGGAATGTCATCGACGTAGACCCACACAGAGATGGAATATTGATTGCCATTCACGTTATTAGGTATAACCATGTCTTTCGTTATATTAGTAGCCACGTAGGGGATGCTTATAGGTTTCTTGAGAAGAGTGGTGGTCTTTAGAGAAGTGCTGTTATACAGTTTATACACGTAAATGATGACGTACACAATGATAAACATGAGAAACAATACCACGATTATCTTGCCAGCATTGGGCGCAATGGCATCTGTCATGTATTTAGGAGCAATTTTACTTGGGACCATATCATTATTAACTGCTACTGCTGAATCAGCCATTTTTATTTAATGAAAAGAAAATAAATGAAGATTTTATTTGAAATCATCACACATTTTTTTATACATGAAATCATTCTTATCCGCTGAACACATTGCCCTGATCAACGGCTTACAACAATTGTTTTCGGTCTCCGTAATATTCGTATTTATTTTCTTATTAAATGCCGACTGCATCGACAACTTGTTGAAGATGTTCGTAAATTTAAGAGTCACATTATCATTATTCTTCTTCTGTAACATGTCATTGTTCTTCATCATGACATAATATTCTAACATCTTCTTAGAATTGCTATAATCTTGTTGTAGAGCGTCATGATTGACTAAGATAATATTCTTTAAGAACGTCTTATACATATTCAACGAATCAGTCTTTAACTTCATGGTAAAGATATTAGTGTAGTTCTCATAGATTAAGTAATTAACAATATTGGTTGAGTTGATGCTCAGATACTTTTCATCGATCTTATTCTTTAAATAGTGATTCGTTAAATCATAGACATTCATATCCTGAAGGTTAGGTGTCATAGCACCTGCTCCTCCAGCCTTATTATTATCATTCTTCTTAGACATATATTGTAATATTTGCCTAAGGTTACAGTTATTATCCTTTATAATAGACATTATCTGATCACATGATATCTTATTTTGAATGTTGAGCTTATCAAGTAGATCAGTCACAGTGATGAAGCAGTCTTGAAAGGAAATTCTGTTTAGATGTATGTATAGTATGTGTTGTTTCATGGCATTCGTGCGTAGTTCGCTAATCTTAGCTTCCTCTTTAGTTTGAATTGTAGCAATAATCTTAAGATTATGAATATTCTTTACACTCGTTATGAAAGACTTATCCAATAGATGAACATCATCGATCAATACTATTTTTTGTTTTTCTTTAAGTATGTTTTCTATAGTGGTTTTGGTGCTGAAGTTCTTTAAATCAGTTGCGTAATTCGATTCAGTCGTTATGAAGAGTGTTTCGTATTTAGAGGAATTGTGAATGATATCTAAGAGTGTAGTTTTACCAGTCGCTAAGGAACCTGATATGATGCAAATATTTTCCGTGTTACTACCACCGCTCGATAAGGAACTGTTTAAGAAAGATGTTAAGAGTTGCGTTTGTCTATAATTACTTTTAAAGTCATCAAAAGACGTTATAGAGTATTCGTTAAAGATATTTAGCTGCATATCTGGAATGCAATAGGTAGGTTTATCCATCTTATCTTTTACATCGACATCAACCTCGAAATCATCATCAACGGCATCATCAACGGCATCATCAGTTTTTTTGGTCATATAGAGGCGTATATATAATATGCGATGTGTGTTCTTTCGCAATTCACTTATCACAGCCTCTTTATCACTTTGAACAATGGCTATAATTTTCATATTATGTATATCTTTAACATTCGATATGAAATCCTTATTCATTAAGTGAATATCATCGATTAAAAGAATTTTCTTTAAATGCTTTTGCTGCCTAAGCTGTGCTATAGACGTTATGATTTCGCTATCATATTCAGGAGAATTGCTTATAATATTAAGAATAGTTGATTTACCAGTGGCTAAAGGACCCGAGAGTATGCATATGTTTTCTGTGTCGTCTGTAAGCACACTCTTCAAGAATGATTTTAAAAGTTGAATTTGGCTATAACAGCTTTTAAAATCATCAAAAGATGTCATAGTTTTTTATGTCTAATTAATTAATATGTAAAAATTATAAATCAAATTTTTTGTTGATAGTTCCACACTTGTTATTGGCTTCAACCCACGCCAAGTTTTTAACGAGATCACATTTGTTATTAGTCTTGTTAAGTTCGTTTAAGTTAATCTCAGCATACATTTTTCCGTCAGAATCCATGTAAGGACTGATCCAGTTTTTATCGTTGCTATATGTTTGGGGAATATAAGTCATGTTTGTAGTTGCTTCTACAATTGGATTGCCATCCTTGTCAAATAATTGAGACTTTATCCCGTGTGTGTGCCAATACGATACATTTATAAGATGATCATTATCATCGTATTTATGATTGTCGTGTTTCTTCGGTAACTTAGCGTTACCATCCCATGTGATGTCGTCCTTGTGAGCATAAAATGTCCAATTGTGCTTGTGTAGGGTGTTGTCCTCATTTGATAAAGGGCTTTCCGCGAATTTTTCAACGACGATGTCATTGGAATTTTTAGGATACATGGCATTGCTTCTCAAGGCGGGGATGTAAGTTTTTCCAGGGTTTTTAAGAGACTTTTTATCGCTTTCAGTCTTCATGTCAAATTTGAAACCTATATTAGAGGCATTCATATCCGGGACTATATTGGTATTAAGTTCATTTGTCAATTCCGAACCGATGATGACGTGTTTATTTTCTATATCAGAGAATTTGTTATGACAATAAACTGTATCATTATGAGTAGTCTTAGTCCAATACTCTGGGCACGTGAGGAACTGTATCTTCTCCTCATCGTTACCATCTTCCTTAACCTTTTTCATCTCCTCAACAATTTCAGACTTTTCTTTAATATTATTGTAAAATCGGATGAGTGTGAGAATGAGTCCTATGATGAAAGGGATGAATAATTGATCAGCTCCTTTGTAATCAGACAGCTTCAATAAATACACAGTCGATAAGGATATGAGGAGTATGATTATTAGACATAACATAACGACAATCTTCACGTTGAATGTTTTCATTTTAAAATTTATTTATAGTTAGATATTAAAATTCTTTCACATGAAGAAATTTGGTTCCTGTTGTTGATGTATTTAATCCTCTGTCCATGGGCTCTGGTAGAGCACTTGCATCTCTAATATAAGTGTCGTATTGTTTAACTTCGATGATGATTTTAGGAACGATGTAATCGAGGACTTTAGAGTTTAAATCTCTCACTTGTTCTACGATGTTTGTAGGCAAGTTTCTTGCATATTGTAAATAGATGGATCGCATCACTACTCTAAGCTCTCTCTCAGATTGGTTATCGATGACCTTAGAAGTCATGTTGAACACTCTGTAACGAATACCGTGTTGAAGAGCATCAACGTTTTTCTGTGAAAAGAAAAGGCTATTTACATCATTCTGAGATATAGTATGTTCTATACCAGCTTCTTTATAACTTACCATTAATTTTAAATAAGATAAATATAATTTTATTTTGTATTTGTATTTGTATTTGTATTTGTATTTGTATTTGTATTTTTCATTTTTCATTTTATCATCCTTTTGATGTTTCTATTTTAAATTTTTTTATCTGTAAAGTTTAAAATGAATTTGAATCCTGCATACCAAAGATTTTTGGCAGATAACAATGTTGATCCCACTAAAATGTCAAATAGAGTCATTCAGATGATGCTGTCACAAAACTATTCTACTGATCCTAAATCTTCAAAAATGATCACATCTACAGGCGGTTTCATTAGACAACTATCTACTATACAAGGTGGTGGCACCGTTCTTCCAACTGAATTTTTCGGTAAGGAGAGCAATAGCTATCATGCTGATGTCTCAACAACCAATTTCACTGATGCAACTCCTCAACTTACTCGTCTTGCTATTCCAGCAACTTTCAAGGGTGGTAACACTGAAAAATACAAATTCTTATCTGTTGCCGAAATGAAGAAGTTTAATTCTAAAGCCAACAAAAATACTACTGCTGCAGTAAATTCTGCCTTACAGAATGTGTATAATAGAGCATTAAAAGGTGGCAATATTACTGCGAAATCTCTCAAAGAATCCTTTAACGCTCCATTCTAAATAAAAATATAAAATTAGCAATCTTTTTTGTTTTCCCATGATTAATTAAATTTCAAGTGAAGAAAAAATGATATCGATATCGATTTAAATAATTACAATCATTATTATATCACATAACAAATCGCAAATCACAAATCACAAATCACACAACCTCCAAAAATGCCTCCTAAGAACAGTAAGAAGTATCTCAAGCTTGAACCCCGTGAGCATGTGCTTACGAGACCTGGTATGTATATTGGTTCCCTCGAGCCAGATGATGCATCCATGTGGGTCTTCGCAGAAGATGCTATGGTCAAAAAGGATATTAAATATGTATCTGGACTCTATAAGATCTTTGATGAAATCCTCGTGAATGTTCTTGATCATATTGTCCGTCTGAAGTCCAATGAAGATAGCCCTAAGAAAGTCAAAGAAGTTAAAATCTCTATTTCTGAGGACGGCACAATATCTGTATATAACGATGGAGAAGGTATTGAAATTATTAAAGACGAAGACTATGATATGTATGCTCCTGAGCTCATCTTTGGAAATATGCTTACTTCGAGTAACTACGATGACGATGTTGAGAAGATTATCGGTGGTCAAAATGGTATTGGCGCGAAGGCCTGCAACATTTTCTCTAAGACATTCGACATTGAAACCGTTGATAGTCAGAGAAAGAAAGTATATAAGCAGTCGTTTTCCAATAACATGCAGGAACGTTCTGAACCCGTCATAGAAAAATATACCAAATATCCTTATACAAAAATCACTTTCAAGCCTGATTACGATAAGTTCGGTATGAAGAACCTTTCAAGTGATATGTTGCAGCTATTTTCCAAGAGAGTGTATGATGTATGTGCTTTAACTGATCAGGATGTTAAGGTATTCTATAACGACACTAAGCTGGAAATTAAGAGTTTCGAGAAATATATTGATCTCTATATAGGTTCCAAGTCTGAACACCCTCGGGTGTATGACGGAACAAATGAGCGCTGGGAAATCGCTGCGAGTTATTCTGATTGCGGGTTTTCTCAGGTATCGTTTGTGAATGGTGTATGCACTCAGAAAGGTGGTAAGCATGTGGATTATGTTGTTAATCAAATTACTAAGAAGCTCATCGAGATGGTTTTGAAAAAGAAGAAAGTTAATTTGAAGGCCCAGCATTTAAAGGATCATCTTTTCATATTCATCAAGAGCACTATTTCTAATCCAACATTTGATAGTCAAACAAAAGATAATCTTACTACACCTGCGACTAAGTTTGGTTCAAAGCTTGAGATCGACGCCAAGTTTATTGAAAAGTTGTATAAGAGTGGTATCGTTGAAAAGGCTATATCTTTGACAAACATCGACGACGATAAGAATGCTAAAAAGACTGATGGGAAGAAGAAGAGCACAGTGAGGGTTAATAAGTTGGATGATGCGAACTGGGCTGGAACTGCAAAGAGTGAGCAGTGTTATCTGATTCTTACTGAGGGAGACTCAGCGAAGACGATGGCAGTTTCTGGACTCTCAGAGGTTGGTAGAGACAAATATGGGGTATTTCCTTTAAAAGGAAAGGTGATGAATGTGAAGGATGTTACTCAAAAGAAAATCTGGGAGAACGATGAGATTTCTAATATGAAAAAAATTCTTGGACTGGAGACTGGTAAAACCTATAAAGATGTTAAGGATTTGCGTTATGGACACATCATTCTAATGACAGATTCTGACGTGGATGGTAGTCATATTAAGGGTCTCATCTTCAATATGTTTCATACCTTATGGCCGTCTCTTCTTGAGATTGATGGTTTCATCACGTCTATAATGACACCTATAATCAAGGTGACAAAGGGTGTTAAGTCGCAGAATTTCTATAATTTGACTGATTATGATAATTGGAAGACAGAAGATGTCGCAAACGGTTGGAATGTGAAATATTATAAGGGGTTAGGAACATCGACCAGTAAGGAGGCTAAGGAATATTTTAAGGATATGAATGTCCTCACATATGATTATGAGGAAGATAAAACAAATGATAGTATTGAACTTGCCTTTAACAAAAAGAAAGCAGATGAAAGGAAGACATGGATCAGCAATTATGATAAAAACAGAATCATCACATACGACAAGGTGAAGTGCAATCGTGTTGGGTTTTCCACGTATGTCAATGATGATCTGGTGCATTTCTCAGTATATAACTTGGAGAGGGCTATTCCTAATATTTGTGATGGATTTAAGAAGAGTATAAGGAAGATCATGTATTGTTGTTTCAAGAGGAAACTTCACTCTGAGATAAAGGTTGCGCAGTTGTCTGGATATGTAAGTGAGCATGGGGCGTATCATCATGGAGAGGCGAGTCTGCAGGAGGCAATCATTGGGATGGCGCAGAATTATGTGGGTTCAAATAACATCAATCTGTTGATGCCAAATGGTCAGTTCGGCACCAGAATTTCTGGTGGAAAGGACAATGCGTCTCCCAGGTATATCTTCACGTGTCTAAATCCTATTGTCAAGTATATTTTCAAGGAGGATGACTTAGAAATTCTGACGTATCTGGATGATGATGGTGTGATGATTGAGCCAGAGTTCTATGTGCCTATCATTCCTACTATTTTGGTGAATGGTGCGGTAGGCATCGCCACTGGATACAGCACAAATATCCCTTGTTATAATCCTAAGGAGATCATATCAAATTTAAAGAAGATGATTAACAAGGAAGAGCCCTCTGATATGACGCCTTGGTATAAGGGTTTCAAGGGAATCGTCAATAAGAATGAGACTAAGGGTTCTTATAAGAGGCTATCTGGCACGAAGCTGGAGATCACGGAGTTGCCTGTTCAGGTGTGGACGGAGGATTTCAAGACACACTTGGATAATTACGTAGAGAAAAACCCTAAGGTTTTGAAGGATTATGAGAGTCATTACACGGAGACGAGTGTGAAGTTCATCCTTCAGTTTCAGAGCACCGCTGTCTTGGACGATCTGTTGGAGCAAACAGACGCAGACGGGGCTTCAAACAAATTCGAGAAGGAGTTTAAGATGGTGACTACTCGTCCTGTGAATACGAATAATATGCATCTGTTTGATTCTAAAGGCATCATAAGGAAATACGACAGTCCTAATGAGATTCTCTCGGATTTCTATACGGTGCGTCTGGATTATTATAATAAGAGAAAGGCTCATAAGCTGGAAAAATATGAGAAGGAGTTATTGTTCTTGGATAGTAGGATCAAGTTTATCTTGAGTGTCATCGACGGCAACTTAAAGATCATGGATTGTAAGCAGTCGGACATAAAGGATTATTTGGAGAAGAACAAGTTCCCTAAGGTGGATGAGAAATATGATTATCTGATTCGTATGCCGATATACAATTTTACGTTTGAGAAGAAGGAGGAGCTTTTGAAAGAATATAATGAGAAGAACACGCAGTATGAAATGTATAAAGCACTGACAATCGAATCAATGTGGCTACAAGATTTGGATGAACTCGAAAACCATTTAAAAAATGATAAATAGATTAAATATACATCACACTATATCACAATAATAATATAAACAAAAATATAACGATGACAATGGAGCTTGTTCCTTTAGAAGATTTCAAGGCGACTGCATATAGAATTTCTACTATGACTATAACAGGAAGTGTTAATACGAGTGTAAACTTAAAGAATTTCTTCGATTTATTGGATGTTGCAAACTTCGAGAATATAAAATATGTAGAATATGGTGTGACGAAGAATGAGCAGGATTTTAAGGGGGAGAGGAGTGAGAAAATCAAAAAAAATAAAGTAAAAAAGCGTTTTGATAATCAAATGACTTTACATATGTATGATACTGATTATAAATATAATGTGAAGCTCTTTAAGAATGGCAACGTTCAGATGACGGGTGTAAAAAATGCTGATCGCGGTAGAGTGATCATTGATGAATTGATTAAAACGATTAAAATCATAAATAAGTTGGATAATGAACACAAGGTGTTAGATGATGTTGATGATAAGATTGGCAACATTAACTACAATACTCGATTGATCAACTGTGATTTTCGCGTGAGCTATAAGATAAACAGGAGCAATTTACATAAGCTGTTGAATACTAAATATAACTTGACTTGTTCATATGAACCGTGTATATATCAAGGTGTGAAGGTGGCGTTCTACATGAATGATTATTCGAATGATGGCATATGTAGGTGTTCTAAAAAGTGTATGGGTAAAGGTCATAATACAATTTGTAAAAAAATTACTGTTGCTGTATTTCAGAGTGGTTGCGTGACCATTACAGGTTCTACTACTATTAATCAACTGGAGTATGTATATGAGTATATGAAGACTATCTTAGAACAGAACATGAATGAAGTGTATCAACAAACATATAAGATTGCGTAAGCTGCTAAATAAAAAATTAATTATGTTATTGTATTCTTTTTAATCTATATTGCACTGTTTTTCATTTTGTGAAATATATTTTGTCATTAATAAAGTAATATTTTCAAGTTGCATGTTGATTTTTTTGAGTATTTCTGCTACATTTTGTGGGTCAGAACCATCATCGCCACCTGTTTGTAGGAATTTGGTGAGCCTATAGTATAAAGGATCGACACGGAGTAGGTCGGTGGTTGATAGAGAAGATACATCGTCTGAGGATTTTGACGAGGCATCATCATCATATCCACCTATCATTTGATCATCATTATTGTTATCAACCTTTGGATCAACTGGATCAACTGGATCAACCTTTGGATCAACTGGATCAACCTTTGGATCAACTGGATCAACCACCTCTTGATCTTTTTTTACTACAACTTCTGGTGTAGGGTGGGTATTTTTTATGGCGGCTCCGTATATAAGAGTATTATCATCATTAACACACAACATATCATCATTAACATACAAAACTCTTGTGTTATCACTCATTTAATTTTAATTTTACAAACAATTTATTTAAGTTCTTTTTTACGCCTGTAATAAAAAATTATTATATTAGATAAAATAACAAATGATTTCAATAAAGCATCTATTTACAGCATTATTTACAGTTGTATTATTTACTTTGATATTGGACAATAAAAAGATATTGAGTTCTACATACAATTTCTATGCGTTTCTTTTTAGTATCACATCAGTATTAGTGTGCATATATCTGTATAGAGATGATATAGAGAAGTTTGAGGAAGATTCTATGCAAATGCCGCCAGCACCTGCAGCACAAGAAACACCAGTAGTTGCACAAGAAGCACCAGCACTTGTACCAGCACCTGAAGTTGCACAAGAAGCACCAGCACCATCACTTGCACCTGCACCAGCACTTGCACAAGAAGCACCAGCAACAACTTCTACATCTGAGCCAGTGGCTACTTATCAAAACAACTTACAGATAGAGTTAAGTGAAAGCCTAAGATTTAGTAAGCCAGATTTTGTTGATGAATTTTCAACCAAGTTTAATAAGGATGGCACACTGTTATTCTATATCTCATCATTCCAGAAGAATATGGTTGATTACAAAAATAATTTAATGTTAAATCATATACAGCTACCTAATGTTAGCAGTGATAGGAATGTAGTGAATTTGAACACCAATGCGGATAACATCTTAACTCAAAACGAAGGCTTACTGATCAATTTCAAGCAGCCACTTACAACAATGTATCCTAAGGATTTAAAGTTCAACGAACAATCCTTCACCATTATATGGTATGCTAAGTTCATACCAGTGAAGTATGATGTAGGTGGTATAACGAAGAATGTGTTTCTTATAAACATTCCTATTCATCATGAGCAAAATATTTTAGGTGTTGAATATGAGTTTCAAAATGCATACGTCAATCCCAGCATCAAGATTCATTGGAAAGGAAAGGTGTTTCCTCAAGAACACAATTACGTTCATACATCGATAGCTGATGAGAATGATAAAAATAAGAATTATTTCGATAATAAGTATCACATGTTTACTCTTTTAAAAACCAGTGATAATACGTTGAGAGTCATCTTAGACGATCAGACTTTAGCGTCATCTCCTCTGATAAGCACGAATATCAACTCTGCCTTAAATGACAGCCGAGATGCTCCGCCAAACTTGACAAATACCTACAAGATTACGATGAATGCCAACGTAGTGCGTCCTACTCCTGAATCTGAAAGCGACAATCCTGTGTATGCGAACGTCCCTTTAAACTGCTATCTAAATGCCTTAGGCATATTCAACAGAGCTATCGGTTTAAATGAGATCAACGATATGTTTAAATACTTTAATGATGTCAAATTCAGGCTGGATCCCAGGTATGTTCAGATAGAGACTAAGATTAATAAGGTGGAACAATATATGACGTGTCCATTCTCTGATACAACATTATGTAAGACGAATAACTGTGCCTCTATTCTTGATTGGACTGATAACTCCAGTATTGTGTCCAACGACAAATGTTTCAAAGATGTTTTATCGTATTGTAAGAGTCTTGATGATTACTCAAGTAATAAGTTGTGTTCTTTCTTCGATGAGAATAATATATTGAAGAGCGCATCGATGATAAATGATACCTCTAAGGCGACCATACAGAGTCAGATTAATGATGAGGAAGAGTTGGTCAATCAGCTTCGCAAGATAGGTCTCAATAATATTTACCTTGATAAATCTCTAAGAGCTAAAGGTAAATATTCAGAGGAAATTAATCAGCTCATAGACAAGATATATGAACAAAAACAATTGAACTTAAAGGGTATTCAAGATCTATATGATGCAGATTCTGAAGAGTTATCTATTACAGAGTTAGAATATGATAAGCTGTTGAATTCCAAACCAAAAAGACAGGGTGCTGCTCCACAAGGTGCTACTGCCGATGTCGCTGCCACCTCTAAGGAGGTTGAAGTGAAGAAGGAAGGTGACCTGATGAATTTACAGTTTAAGGATCTTGAATCGTATGATGATATCATGCGAGATTATGAGAATACAAAGGTTCATGTTAAAACTGATGTAGTGAATAAAAAAAATGATGAGGGACTTCTCTCTAAATTAACAAGCTGGTTTTAGACCCCAAAATGCACTTGCACTGTCAGTAGTATTTTTATTGTTTGTCATAGGATATTTAGAATCTCTTATGACAGCCTCTTGAGTTCTAATAGGAAGATTTTCGTTCGCATAGAACATTTCGTTATAATTAGCGGGATGCGTAAGAGATCTATAAGGAACAGATGAATCGGCTAAATTAATCTTTAAATTCTTTTCTACGCCACCTATTTTATAGTTTATATACACGAGTGGAGACACTATCTTGCTTGAGAAATCCTCATAGTATCCATTGGGAGTAGCTATGTCGAATGCAAATGTATTATTTTTTAGGATGACTTTACCAATGTTAGGTGTTTCATCGTAAGCTTGTTCTTCATTCGCATAAGGAAGAGCTGATCCACTAAAGCTCGCTCTATAGTCTGGAGGACTTGGTGCTATATAGTATATGACGTTACCATCTATGTTTTCTGTAAAGTATCCTCGAATATGCATATCTTTTTTAAATGGATATACTTCATACACACATTCGCTATTCATTTTATTATTATAACGTATATTTTTTATTTTATCTTATCTTCCAAGTCCAACGCCATTTTCATCGTTCATTTGGAAGGTGCAAGTGTTTTTGTTACAAACTTGCTTAAACTGTTCGGGCAACATCGTAGACTTAGCGTCAGGAGACTTGAGAGCGCAAGAGGAGCATACAAATTTATTGTTAGTAGAGGCGATTAGAGACTCGGCGTTGTTCATGATGAACATTCTCTCATCATAGCTGGACATAGAGGTCACCTTTTGGCATCTTGATCTATAATCGGTGAATGCTCTACCGTCGGCCATCTTATTGAAAGGACATAAATCAATCACAGTGTCGGCATTAGTTTTTGTAGATGGTCGTGTTCCGCACTCATTACATGAAGCCATCGCTTTTATATATATAATCAGAATTTTTATTCCAAAATAGATTTTATTAATTCCGATTTGTTTCCTTTAACCGACTTGTTTTGTTTTTTTAGAATATTCTTGAGATAGCTTATAGATTGTCTTTTAAGATAACCTTCCGTATAAGCACCAACTTCATCAACGCCTTCTACATCAACGCCTTCTACATCATCTCCTTCAACATCATCAATTTCAACAATCTTTTTATTGTTTTCAACGCCATTATCACGGGCATAAATACCTTCATTTTCGACATTTAACGGTTTATATTCGCTCTTAACTGTTTTCTCGCCATCATTGCTTTCAGGTTGTTCCTTAATATCCGCTTCATAACTATGATCATCCACGTTTATCTTCCTTAAAATAGTGTTGATCTCCTCCGAATTAATAGATATGTTATCATCATTCTGAACTGCAGAAAACTTTTCAAAATCATTTACTACGATCGCTGCCTTCGAAGCTTGTTCGTTATATGCCATTTTTAAAGAATCAAACTCATTCTTTAAAGACATGCATTGACGCCGCACTGAAGAGATCATCCTGTATAATATGAAACTGCTAATCAGGAAAACACCTAAGATAACTAAATGATGCATGTTCAACTTAGGCTTGATGATAAACTTTGTATTCGATGGTGCCATTTTTATACAGTCTTAAGTTATTTATTTAAATAAATTGGACACAACACAAAACCTATGCTGCACCATGTAATATATAATCCTTAATTCTATTTGCCTCAGATATAATATCATCATCAAATGCATGCTCCTTTAAAATCTCTAGAGCAATATATTGTTTGCTTAATCCTTTAGATATTTTATAGGTATAATCTATCATATTCGAATCGTTTTTAATGGAATCGAATTTATAGAGACTGAAATTTGAATCCTTATGTAGTTTAGCCAAATATGGGAAGTGAGTTGTGATGATCACAGTAGTGTTCTCATACTTTGCTAAGTTCTTCAATATAGAGTATGCGCCACTTATACCCTCTATAGCATTTGTGCTGTTAAAGATTTCATCCATGAATACTATAGACTTCATATCAACGTTTTCCCTTACAAAATCAATATTTTCTTTACAGCGATACATCTCTGCTTCAAAGAGCGATTCTTTCCCTTTACAATCGGGTATGTTTATCTGCGATCCTATATATTGAAAGGGAGTCATGATAACTTCATCAGCTGCGCAATGAGCGATTGTTTGCGATAATATGATATTGACGAGTAGTGATTTGATGAATGTGGATTTACCAGCAGCGTTTGGTCCAGTTATTATAGAGTTTCTCTTGATACAATTATTGTTATAATCGTTTTTCACAGAGTAAAGCGGGTCCAGATTAATATGCCATAATCCTTTAAATGCCAAGTAAGGTCGAGTGGATTTTAAATCGAATGATGATGGATGTAGAGATTTTGCATTGATGGTTGATTTGATGGCACATAGAGAATCGAAGACGTATATGTGATTCATGAGTTGTTTGATTTCTTCTTTAGGAATGGTCTTGTATAGCTTGAGTTTTTCACCGAAGTTAGAGAATGGCACACTCGTGTTTGTATTACCACACGCTTTATATGCATCTATACGAACAACATTATCTATGGTGTAGAAGGGATTCAGATGCAGCTCGTGTGTATCACATAAGGTGTTATAGGTGTTATATATTTCTATCATTTTATTCATGTTGCCTGTGATCATCGATGAGATGGACATAGTGAATTTTGCGGTTTCTATAGATTGTAGTATGCCTTGAAAATAGAAGACGATAGAAGATATGTATGATATAAGAGAAATGGACTTCATGAAGCTATGGCCTTTAACGTTGAATAGATTGCTGGTAGAGATTTGATAGAGTGTTCTGATGTATGTTTTAAAAGGGATTTGGAATTTAAATTTCCACCTTAAGATGATGTATGGAATGATGAAATATAGAACTGGAGATAATATGCCTATAGTCGGCGATAGCATGATTGAATATACATTCTTCATAGTGAGTGCTGATGATGAGGAGTTGCATCCTTTGAATATCCACCACGAGTAGTATACTGTGTTGAGTATATCCTCTATTTCTTTATCTCTCTTTGTAAAAATCCAATTTATGCTTGATATGTTGTTCAGAATCATATTCATTTGCTCTTTGATCCGTTGATCGTCCAGACCGCTCAGGAAGCTCTGTCTTTCTTTAAGTAGTTTTGGGTCGTGAATGGGGTGAGAGAGAATCTCGCATAAATAGTTATGAGATTGTTTAAATGTAATATGTTGTTTAAATTCATCACAGACTGTTGATGAACCAGAAAAAGATTCAGTGATTTCTGCGTCGTGGAGGACATTCTTGTTGATGATAGTGTTGTTCTCTGGTAGATATAAATGTAGTGTCTTATCGAGATCTACATCATCAATGTTATGTAGAGTTTTATCTTTGAGTGCTGCTGTAGACCGAGTCATATCTCTTTACAAGTATAAGACTTATGTCATTTTAAATAATTTATCAAAAACGATCCAGTAAAATGCCAGTCCGAGGACAACGTATATAGTTTGTTCTAGGAACGTGGAGAATGATGTGAGTTTTGAGTCACGGGAATAGAGCATGAGATTAAAGACTAAGATGACCAGTGTGAATTTGACAATATCGTTTAAGAGGTTAAGAAATTCTTTAGGTAAAACATTAGTCACTTTGAATTCATATTTGCCTGTGGTTTTATTATAAGATACAGGGATCATCATTTAATTAAAAAAAGATTTTTAAATTTATATTCTTTCTTCATGTGTAAAAATTGATATAAACATTTGACGTGTATATTAAAAATAAAATCATCATCTTTGATAATCTTTCATCATCATCATCATCATGTTGGTTAAACATAATAACGTTATTATAGACATCAAAAGAGCTCCTGATGAAAACATCGAGACTTTCAATCAGCGAAGCATCTTCATCATAAAAAATCTGAATGCTGGTTATTCACTTGAGGACATAACGGAATTGTCTTATATATATAATTTTAAACAAACACTTCAATGTGTTTATGAAGAAAAAATAGAGGCACTAATTGCCAAATTATCTAATAATATGTTTATTAAGCTTTAGGCTTCTTCGCTGGTGCCTTCGCTGGTGCCTTCACTGGTGCCTTCACTGGTGCCTTCACTGGTGCCTTCACTGGTGCCTTCACTGGTGCCTTCACTGGTGCCGCGGGTTTCTTAACCGATTTTCTGTTTTTTAAGAAGGCTTCTAAAGAACTCTTAGCTGCGATCAGTCCGAATGGAACAGCTAACTTAGACATATCAGATAGAACCGAACCACCTTTCTTAGGCATAGCGGGCTTAGGCTTTGGCATAGCAGGCATAGCGGGCTTAGGCTTAGGCATACGTTTAGCACCGCCCATACAAGATGATGTTTTTTGAGGTTGAGGTTCAGTAGGTTCAGTAGGTGCCATTTTTATTATATACTGTTATTTTTTTTTACGATTCATTATTATAATATTCAATTTCATTATCTTGGTCATTATTGTTGCTGACATTGATACCTTCCTCGCTCGGAATATCATAGAATTCCAAGCTTGATAATATGACATTTATGAAATCACTACTCTTTGACACCATATCCATGATGCCAGTATAAATAGATCTTTCTTTAAGTTTTTCATATATATCAAGGAGTGCATCCAGGTTATAGCTAAGGAATATCTCTTCACGATCCATTTAAAGATTAGTCGTTTTGATTTAGATAAATATATTATAGCATGAAAATGCGAAAGTCTGTAGATTTTGATATATGGTATGAAGAGAATGAGATGGTTTTAAATAACTTACTAAAGGATGTGTTTAAATCACTTAATGTGCTGAACATTCCAGGGTCTTTTCATTTAGACTTTGAATTTGACGACAAAATTAAAGATTCGTTATTAGATTATATGTATAGGAATTCATCGACTGCTTATAGGTAAATAGGTGATAGGTTAATAATAATGCGAAAATGCTAATGCGAAAATGCTAAGATGAACACTACAAATAATAGTAGAAATATACACACGAGTAATATACTCGCAAAGAAGCATATATAGGGAAATAGGTCATTATATATCATAGATATGATTGGTTTGACGATGAATGCCTTAATGTTCTTTTGAAGTTCCTCAGAATCAAGTTCGCTGAATATATCGTTTATGAAGCTCTCTTCTGCCATGTATATTATACTAACGCGTGATTTTTAATGTATTTTTTTTTAAATATGTATTAAAATGATTGATACAGACATACAAGTTAAAAATAACAGCATTACTGATATGAAAGGTAATCACGTGGTGTTTCAACTCCTTAGATGCAAGGTCATTGATATTGATGATACTTGTATTAAGGTAAAGACTCAATCTATAGACACCTTATATTCTCTCTTGTATTTCTTTGAAAAGAAGCACGGACTCAAATCCAGTTTTAGTTTAGAGGAATGTGGTATTTGTTTTAATATTACTACGGACACTGCTCGCTTTAAAGATATACTAGACGACAATGGGTTGTATAATATAGATTTGAGACTGAATGTAATCAAGGATCTACGCGCTACTTATAGGATTCTTCGTATTACGGCTAACACTTGTGCCGAAGAAGACACTCGTGCTGACACTCGTGCTGACACTCGTGCTGAAGAAGACACTCGTGCTGAAGAAGACACTCGTGCTGAAGAAGACACTCGTATAGACACTTGTATAGACACTTGTGCTGAAGAAGACACTAGTGCAAACACTAAAGACATTAAAGAAGCTTGTGATGACACTTGTGATGACACTTGTGATGACACTTGTGATGACACTTGTGATGACACTTATGACGACATTTATGATGTCGCTGAGCCAGACAGTATCGACATCGAGGAAATAAAGGGAAATATTACTCGTAAAATTAAAAAGCTTAAGAAGAAGTATTTAGAAATATCCAAGCGTCCTATAAACGATTTAAGTCTAAAGGATTTGATTTCCCTGGAAGATAATTTATATGAATTCTTTCAAAATAATATCTAAATTAATAATAAAAAATAAATGGCAAGAAGCAGTTTATCGAGTCCATACATTAGAGCTGTATTAATAGTCTTAGCTGGTGGTATATTGGTATATCTGGCGAGTGAATATTACAAGAAAAACATGATGGAGGTTTCTGAAAAATTCGAAGAGACTGTCCCCACCATAGACATTGATTCTGACATCGTCACTCAAAAGGCACCACAACCCGAAATCAGAAACGAGATTGTAGGCAAGATTGAGGAGAACGTTGACAAAAACTATAAGGTTTTGCCATCCGAGGATGACCTTAATGAGCAATACAAGCCTGTTGATTACAAGCAAGCCCCTGTGCCCAGCGATTGCTTCCCAAGAGACAAACTAACCGCCGAGGATCTACTCCCCAAGGACGCGGCGAACAGCAAGTGGGCGCAAGTGAATCCCGCTGGTCAAGGTGAGCTCAAGAACCAAAACTTCTTAACCGCTGGCTATCATGTCGGCATCAACACAGTCGGCACTACCCTTAGAAATGCCAATCGCCAACTCAGATCCGAACCTCCCAATCCTCAAATTAAGGTCTCCCCTTGGAACCAAACCACCATCCTTCCCGACCTCAACAGAAGACCACTCGAAATTAGCGAGTGTGAATAAATACACACCACAAATTTACTTAAACATGTCGCGCATTATTTTTAATTAATCAATGAATAATTCTAACGAACTTTTATTATTATCCTTAAAGGACTTTTATTCAAATGATAGTAACATTCACAAACTACTATCAATCGTAAATGGAACCTCTAAAATATCACTGAGGCTCATAGACTGGTTTATTACAAATCACTGCAAATCGCACAGAGACGTTGTCATCCAATCTAATGAGAAACATATTTTCAATATCTACCAGAATTATAGGTCGCAACTCAAGGCGTATAAGAAGATCAAGTTCGATCCCTTTAGAAGACGACAAAGAATAGTGTTCTCCTATGGGGACGATGAATATCTAAACACCACCATAGGACAGTTGAATTTCTTTAAATGGGCTATAGAGAATAATATCTTTGAATTCATAACGACAAATGTTGATTATCTGGAAGACTGTATGAACACTTTCCAGAAAAATGCAAAAAACGATAAAACGAACAAGCGAGACAATTCAATCACTAAAGCTAATTCTAACACATACGATTCAAAAGATGAATTTGATACCAAAGGCGAACAGCATCATCGTATAAAGATCAAGTCGAGTGCAGCAGTTGTCTGTTTCGATTAATATTTTATCAAGTTTATGATAGTATCGAGTGACGATTTAATATCATCAGTCATGTTGTTTGTAATTTGAAAATCTATAGGGATTTGCCTATATTCTGTCTCTGATACATGAGTATCTTTTGTATCATATATGTTTTTTGTAGAACTATCAATCCGAATCACAATCATCTCATGTGTCCGTAAGTGTTTAATTAAATAATTGTATTCGTGAAGAAAACGCATGTCGCTGACCACTATATTTTTATTTTTATTTTTATTTTTGTTAGATTTCACATCATTCACAAATGATTTGATCCAAAAGTTCCTATCACATTCTGGAATGAGTTCTTGTATTTTATACTGAAACATCTCTGTACCAACGAACTGCATTATCTGTCTGGGAGTGACATTCCAACGTTCATCGATACATTCTTTCTTATTTCCTTCTATTTGATCATCATCGATGTCGAACAGTATTTTCGAAATTTCTTTTAATTTAGTAGATATCTTAAGATGTTCAAAATTATATGTTTCGCGTAAGTATTTGGCAACAAAATCTTTTCCGCAGCCTTTAAATCCACATAAGGCTATAATTTTATTTTTATAGTTAAAACTCATCATCGTTGTTAGATATATAATCTATACCTCTATTTTTTAACTGAGTATCCAAGTTGCCGAACGCATTCATTTTTTCAATGGTGCTATAATCTCCAAAGAACTCGCCATCTATGAAAGTCATAGGGTATGTCTTGATGTTCCATTTAGATTTCAGTTCTTCGATCTCTTCAAATATGAACTCATCATCATCATATATCTCCATGTAGTCCTCCAGCACGATATTTACATAAGGGATCTTCTTACTGTTTAGTAACTCTTTCAGCAAAACACATGAACGACAAGATTTCTTACTGATGACAACGATCCTATTTTTTTTAATAGAAGATAAAATACTCATGTTCAATGTTCGTCTCTTAGTATAACGGTATGTAAAATATTTAAATCAAATTTTGTTATCTGATATTAAATCGAATATTAATGGCAAAATGTAAGAGAGTCGGAATATTCATCATGAAACCAGATAATATATTTTCAAATGGATGTTATCAACAAGCATATTTCATTCACAAGATGATCAATATGATAGATGGAATGAAATGCGACTTTATAACAATAGAACCCAACTATACAAAATATGCAGACTTCTTAGACATTGATGTTATATTATTTGACGTGACGACCGCGAAGAATTACGATTATGCCCTTATGCTATCACTTACCATCAATGATCCTAACACAAAACAACTCATAGCCTCTAATAATATTAAACTCATAGACCTATTATGTGGTAATCTATTTATTCTCCTACAAGAAGAATTTGTATTTGACTGCCACAAAATCATGAAAAACTATAACAACGATGCGATAGACGAAGTATGGGTCTTAGAGATGTATGAATATTCCGTAGAATATTTAAAGTTGCTTTATAATAAACCTGTGAGAGTCCTACCCTATGTATGGGATGTTGATATTGTAAAGCAGTATATGTCTCTGAATAACATCCATATAGATTTTAAAAACTCGACGAAGAATACTGATAAGATCAACATCTGTATTTATGAACCAAATATGAGCATTCACAAAAATGCCTTTATACCGTTACTCATCGCTGAAAGATATTATAGGCAATTTCCTGATAAGCTTCATAAGATCTATATCTTTTGTAAGGAAAATTTCAAGAAGAACGGATACTATGAGAACATGACAATATTTAAGGATGGTAGAGTTGATAATCATGGTAGAGTTATAATGCCACAAACTCTAAAATTAATTCAAGAAAACAATAGATATAAGAATGTCGTCTTGAGCTATTCACATTTAAACAATCTAAATTTCCTTCACTTAGAGTTGTTTTATATTGGAATTCCTATTGTTCATAATTGTGAGCCTTTTCAAAACGGACTCTTCTATGACAAAGACAATGTTATAGAGGCAATTGGGTTATTAGAAAAGGCCAGAGAGACTGATGTCGATAGAAAGAAAAACATCGACATCATCTGTAAATACAATACTAAAAATAAAACTATCCAGGATAAATGGATCGCGGAATTCACGAGACTAGGACAAAGCCAAGCTAAATGAAATAGAATACAAGACACCATTTAAAGGAATTCGGAGATCATATGTGGCCAAGCTTTCGTGATCTTGGAGGTCTTTCACGCGCTTTAGTGAATCATTTATTATGGTATGGGCTTGCCTCTGATCTACTTCAGATTTTATTATCTTTATTGTGGTAATTATTTTAGCGTTACGGAGTTTGGATATTACCTCATATATTTGTTCTATTGAAAGGGTGTTGATGATGACTTTGTTTTCAGCGTTGTGATGTAGGTGAAATAGTCCTTTTAAAAAGAGGTCCGCGCAAAAGTAGAATATATCTTTAGGGTTTTTAAGGGGGTCCATTGTTATGTCGATGTGTATAGGAAGATTGTTTGGGTTCTTCAAGAATATGATGGGGGCTAATAAATCAATATCTATGTTATACGAACTCATTGCAGCGCATCTTTATAATAATAATGAGTATAAATATCAAAATCTATTAAATCGTGTTAATGTATATATAAAATGCTCTCAAGCCTATTGATGCGATACAACACCAAACTATTGATGCGATGCAACACCAAGCCTTTTTCTGTTTATAACAAAAATATCAAAAATAACAATATTAATACTAATGATGTCTTTGGTTATGGATTCAAATCCACTCCAAACCAGGATAAGTATATTGAAAGTTTAAACAGTAAGAGGGTGGTCATTGTGAATGGGCCTGCTGGCACAGGAAAGACTATGTTAGCGTGTAGTTATGCTATACAGGAACTAAATAGGATGACTTTTAAGAAAGTGTTAATAACGAGGCCTGTAGTCTCCGTTGATGAAGAGCTTGGATATCTGCCAGGAGATTTAAATGAAAAAATGTTCCCTTGGATGATCCCAATTTACGATAACTTTAAAATTTTCACTGCGAAGAGCACATTAGATCAGATGATCAATAGCGGTAAAATAGAGATTGTTCCGTTGTCTTTCATTCGTGGAAGAACGTTCCACGATTCATTGATAATTGCTGATGAGATGCAAAACGCAACTCAGAATCAGATGAAAACTCTTTTAACAAGAATCGGATTAAATTCAACATTGGTCATCACGGGAGACTTAAGTCAATGTGATCTCAAAACAGAAGAGCAGAATGGTCTATTAGATTTTATAACAAAATTTCAATATTATAAAATGACTAATGATATTGAAAATGATGAATTCATTGATTTAATTGAATTAGATAAAGCCGATGTGCAAAGGAGTGAGACAGTATCTCATATACTAAACATATATGATAATATTGATGAAAAATAGAATGATGTAAAAAGTCAAAATGAAAATCATCAAAAAATGATGAAAATGAAAACCCTAATACCGTGATGTTCTCCGTCACTTCGGACGCTCAGGACTTTTTTCCATGGAGGAGCCTATTACGAAGCGTGCGAGAGAAGTGTGCGATGAGTGGTATAAAAACACCACGAAGTTGGCGGAGAACATCACGAAGTTGGCGAAGAATGTCGATACCGTAACTCAGGATGAAATTCACAAGCTTCGCGCGGAGTTTATGGAGGCTTTCACGGAAAGAGATGAGGCCAGAGATAAGCTCAAGGAAGTGTATGATAAAATCGGAGAAGAACCTCACCTTTACTCCGAGGAAGCGCTGGCGAAGGCGAAGGAAGCGATGACGAGTGCAGACGATAGGTGCATAAATGCGGGACAGAAGATGTTGAATTTCTGCGACGAGCACATGAAGACTGGAAAGAAGCTTTTGAACGATGGATCGAGTGACCAGGAGGATCGGAAGATGCAAGACGGGAGTTCAACCATATGAATAATGTAAAATATAAAATATAAAATATAAAATATAAAATATAAAATATACATAACAAATATAGGCTATAAACGCATATTTAGCTTTGAAAAAAGAATATGTGGTTTTTTTTGTATTTTCAGTGTCTTTGTTTTTTGCTTACTTCTTAGCTCCAGCAGGCTTCCTCTTTACAACCCTCTTGATAGGCTCTTCGACAGCAGCTTCTTCTTTGTCATCGTCGCTATCATCGTCATCGCTCGTTTCAACGTTCCTATCAACGTTCATAGTTATTTCAGCAGGCATTTCGTCAGATTCTTCCTTGTCATCGTCGGCAGTCATCTTAGACTCGGTGCTTTCGATGTTGTCCTCAGGGATATCTTGGAAAGCAAATCGGTTCATACCAGAATTCACAGCCACCATGAGCTGAGAAGCCTTCCATGAAATACCGAACTTGCTGCCAGCAACCCAGATACCAGAGCAGTTAGCAATGGCAGTCACCTTAGAACCCTTCATCTTAGGAATAATAGTCTCCATAAAAGTCTCTTCCTTTGTTTCCTGGTCATATGCGACACACCTGAAATTGCCCTTAGCGTCCTTGTTGAGCTTGAGACGATACGTCGGAGGATATTTGGTGACGATTTCACCAGTCTCCTTATCCTTAGGATACTTGATAGTGGGGGTGAATAGTGCCTCGATAACATCTTTGTTGGCGGGCTTACGGATCCACGCTTGAGAATTCTCCATAGTGGCTTCAATGACTTTCTTGTCAATCTCCTCGAGAATAGAGAAGAACCTCTGAAGAGGCTCACGTTGTTCCTTGTTCTTGAAAGATAGCTCAAGAGAATAGGACTCATTGCCAGTCTTTTCATCCTTGTAGATGTTCATCCCATAAGGAGCGTAACATTGAGGTGTCTGAATAACAAATGGGTTCTTGTCGTAATACATAGGGATGTATTTTCCATTGTTGTCAAGTTTTTTGATCTCTCCAAAAGAGAGCTTGTTGATGTCGAAGTTCTTTACTGCGATAACGCTGTTGCTGCCCATTGTGTTATGTTGTGTTGTGTATATTTGTATATAGGTCTGATGTCTTTAAGTTAGTTTTTGATAATTTATAAAGTCAAATAATATAATCATTTTTTAATTTGTACATCTTATATAGATTTCGATATCTTTTACTTATCATTTCATTACGAAATAACTGAAAGTCCTTTATTAATTTGTCATTTTCTAAATCATCAGGAGAAAAATTTTTGTTAATATATATTGATAAATAATCGCTAAATAAGCCTTCTCTTAGTTGTTCATTATTAATATCATACACTCCGTTTTTAAAGGGCACCAGGTTTGAATCTTCGTCTAATTTATTTATAAACTGATCATCGTAAAATATATAAAGACATTCCTTACAAATTTTCTCTTTACAAGAACTTTCCTTTAATAGCATGATGATATCTTCGCATTTTATTATTTTATCAGCGAGCCTTTTACTCCTATGTTTTTTATGTTTATGTAAGAGTGCTTTCCTATATTCGTTAAAGAGATGCACAACGTTCGTTGAAAGTTCTCTGTATGGTCCCAATTCTGTCTTCACCCATTTATGTTCTTTGTAGGAGAACCATATTTTATTCTTAATACTCGTTACGACATACTGATCTTTATATAGATAATGTAATATTATTGCGATGTCAAAGTAGCTACCAGTATCTATGCATTTTTCGATGAGGGAGGTTATTTCATCATCCACGTTCATCGTGACAACGATATCAAGACTGAAGTTGTTTATGATATCGTTATCATTATCATTATCATTATCATTATCATTATCGATTTCCATAATACAATGTTATAACTTATGAAAATAAAAAATTTATAAAGTGAATATTTAGTTTTTGATGTAGTGATGCTTCATAAATGTCTGAAGATTAAAATAGGTGATCATATCATCATCGGAGGATCTGAATAGTTTCTTCAGGGCTGCATCGGGAACGATTTTGCGCTTGTCCTTGTCATCACGACAGTTATTATTCTTGATATACTCATTGATCAGCTTCGTAACATCCTTACGAGGAACGAGATCCCCTCTTTTAATCTTGAGGAAATCATAAAGCTCGTCAGTGAGCGCAGAGGGAACCGCAAAACCACTAAGAGGTCTCGGTTTATCTGATTTGTTCTTTTTAGCGTTTTTCGCAATCATTTTTGAGATGATGGTGAAATCCTTATCAAGAGACTTAGCGAATTGTTGAAGTTCTTTTGCTTGCTTATTGATCTCTACGATTTTAGAGTTATATTCACTCAGTTTAGATTGAAACACTTGAATAATATCCAGTGCGTTATTTTCGATCATCGCATCAGGTTCTTGCTCAGGCTCAAGCACAGGTTCAGGTTCAATTTTCTTTTCTTCTACAGGAGATGGGGTAGTTATTTTAACATTGGATTTGGATTTAGCCATTGTTCAATTTGTATGCCTTAGTTATTATAGTTTATATAATTATCTTTAAATATATTTTACATTATTATACATCATATATGGTGTCAAATTTCCGCATCCTAAATCTAAACGGTAAAACGGGGATTCGACAGGATTTTTAATTTCGCTTGCTCTGCTTCGCTTGCATAGTGTCGCTTGCATAGTGTCGCTTGCATAGTGTCGCTTGCATAGTGTCGCTTGCATAGTGTCGCTTGCATAGTGTCGCTTGCATAGTGT
>Ga0209550_10000905_pt1 | contig 28518 bp, 36 predicted proteins | sample LauGreSuBDMM15SN_2_FD_187567 | JGI IMG/M metagenome (GOLD analysis project Ga0209550, IMG submission 187567) | Freshwater lake microbial communities from Lake Michigan, USA - Su13.BD.MM15.SN (SPAdes) (version 5) | ecosystem: Environmental > Aquatic > Freshwater > Lake | place: Lake Michigan... | reverse complement strand
ATTGGTATCATTATCATTATTCTTCCTAGTATAAACAGGTTTTATCAAAGCCCCAACAATTGCATTTCCAGCAGTACCTACAGTTGCTAGAGTCATAACTCTTTTGCACAAATAATTAAGTTCAGCCTCTTTTCCATCTGGATATTTTTCATGTTTAATGATATCATTAATTATTTTCAAGTATATATTAAAAAACATCATATAGTTTTTAAATTCTACAAACTCAGTAAAGAAATTATCGGAATTATTTAAATTATACGGATGATTGCTATCTTCTGTAATAGTTGTTTTAATATGTAATTCATATTGTTTAGTAGTATCTAGTAATGGAGGTGAGAAAAAATTATCGTATATTTTTTTTTTATAAATACTTTCATTACTTAATGTGTTTGTAGATTGTTGTGATTGTTCTTCTTTTGTTTCTTCTTGTTCTTCTTGTTCTTCTTTTGTTTCTTCTTGTAAATCTTTTGTTTTTTCTTGTTCTATTTTTCCATTTGCTGTTTCTTCTATATTTACATTTAATTGTTCTTCTGTATGATTATTTATCATACTATCCGTTTCTTCAATCTTTTCAACGGCTGATTCTGTCACTATCGGGGTATTAATAGGGACTGATACTTTATTTGTTTGATCTGCTGCAAGATTTTTAAGTTTCGAAAAAAAGTCATATTGTTGTTTTGTGTAAAATATATTTTTAACGTTTTTAATCATTGTATCTTTTTCCTCAAAATCTGTTGTAAAAAACACTTTATTTAATATTGCATTATATTTATACACAATTTTTTGAATAACTTTTTGTAACTTAATTAAGTCTCCTTTATAAAGCCGTGGTTTCGGATATTCATTTGTGACTTCAGTATCTTTAGGATCTTTAGGATCTTGATATATATATCTATCAAACAAATAAGTGCATGTTGATATCATCATGTTATGTAATTCTTGTCTTGAACATATTGCTTTCATTAGTTGGATTGCTTTTTTTTTTTTTTTTTTTTTTTTTTTTTTTTTTTCTAATTCAGCTTTTTTCTGTTCATCATTTTTAAAAAACAATCCTCCTCCCTTCAATTTCTTTGTTACTCTTTTACGTTTATTATTACGTTTTCTTTGTTTCACCGTCATATATATTATATAGTTACATAATATTTATTATCAAATAACTCGAGAAAAAAAAATAGTCATACTTAATATTTCACTAAATCATCTACAAAACTTCCAAGTCTTCAATTCTCCAGTATTCAATCTTGCCATTCGGAAGTGGTCTCGCAATGATAAAAGGTATTTGCTTTTGTTCCAATTCCATCTGCGCAATCAATCTTCCGCTTATTATTTCAGGATCAATTTTTATCATGGGTATTGCACCTCGATCTAATTGCTCCGCTCGCGCTCCAATAATTCTCGCTTGTTCGTATTTTGTTAGAAATGGTACCGTAGTATGCATGGGATCGCATATTATACCATTCACGTCTCTTACTACTTTTGACAATGCCGCTACTTCATCATTATTGCATACTACAACACCAGGATGTAATTTTTCAAGGTTTTCAGTATCAATATGATCAGTAAATTTTTGTAAATAGTTTTCGTCTTCTTCGTCATCCTCCTCTTCTTCTTCTCCTTCCATAATATCATCCTCTTTATGAATATTTCGTAATGGTACATTTTCTAAAGTATTTAATTTAGAATGGGTAGTAGGTTCATCTGCTAATGCTTCATTTTCAAAATCCATTTCATCGTCATCATCATCATCATCGTCATCATCATCTGACTCATCCGAGTCGGTATTATTTTCGGTTTCATCTGCTGTACTATCTTCGCTACCGTCAATACTATTATTACTACTATCGGTGGAAGATACAGTTTCATTATCTTCTTCTTGTTCAATATCCTGATCTTTCGAATACAACGGGTTCAGCTCCATACTATAAGGTGTATATATTATATTTATTTTGTTATCAAACTTTATTTAATCAATTTTTTACTTTTTATTGTTTTTTGTTTCTTTTATACATTAGAATCCGTTTTCCATGTATAATTACACTCCGTACAAATATAGATATGTTTCATGGCGTGTTTATCATAACGAATATAAATAACATCAGCTACATGACGTTCTTTATTGGATTCGCATTTATCATTCGGGCATTTTAAATAAATATGAGGTAATGTTGGATCGTACTTCGTGAATCTATTGACAATATGTTCAAATGATACATTGCTGCCATTATATTGAGTATTTAATACACATAATCCTTCATTGGTTATATTTACATCTAGATTACGACACACTCTACAAAAGTAGGTCAATTTATCATTTACAATATGATGATAATACTTATTATCACACTTTTCACAAAATCGTATAGTTTGGCTAGTAGAAGTCATTATTTCAATATATATATACTGTTTATATTACTTGTAAAAAAAAGATCAATTTTTCGTACTAAAAATCCACATTGGATAAAAACACAAATGATGAAAATAATATATACATATTATAAATATACAGAATAAAATGAATTTCTGTATTGTAGTAGCAAGATATAATGAAAATGTAGAATGGACAAAAGATTTTTCAAATGTAATTATTTATAACAAGGGTGATAAATTAACAGATGGTTATCATGAAATTTTATTGTCAAATGTTGGTAGAGAAGGACATACCTATTACAAACATATTTGTGATCATTATGACAATTTATCAGATTACACTATTTTTTTACAAGGAAGACCATTTGACCATTCACCAAATCTAATATCCAGCTTACATTATTACCTGAATAATAAAGATTTAAATATCGATTTTGCATATTTAAGTGAAATATTTGTTTCTTGTAATTTAAGTGGTTGTCAATATCATCACGATTTGCCATTGATAGATACTTATGAAAAATTATTCCATGAAAGAAAAACTGATATGGGTTTTCAATTTGGTAATGGCGCTCAATTTATAGTATCTAAAAAAGCAATTTTAAATAAACCGAAAGAATTCTATTGGAAAATTGTTGAATTATTACAACATAGTATTAACCCCATTGAAGGCTATGTTATTGAGAGATTTCACAAAATGATATTTACAGAACCCTTAAATAAGGGTTATTCGTGCTAAAAAAAGTGCGTTTTTTCAAAGAAAAAACAAAAGCACGAATGTTAAAAAATTGATAAAATATTAGGATTTAAATGTAAAAGTAGTATAAACTAAAATCTAAAAAATGAACGATAAATCCAAGTGGAGTAATTTAGAAGACTTTTTATCAGCTCATGTTTTGGATAAAAATAGTAATCATATATTAACTCATACCACTTATGGCAAGTATTGTGCGAAATATCACATACCCCATGATAAACATAATGAGTTCTTAAACTTATACTACAAACATATTATTAAAACTGGAAAAACACATAATATCATAGAACGACAATTAATCGAAAAAAATCAGAGTCCTGCTCCTGTATTAGTAGATGTAGATTTACGGTTTTCAGAACAACATGTAGACCGTATGTATACTGAAGATGACGTATTTCGTTTCGTCCAATTGTATTTACGTAAAATTGAATCTTGTTTTGAAATGGATGAAGAAACCAAATTCCAAGTGTTCATTTTGCAAAAACCAGCACCAAGACTGGATGTAAAACCGACGGGTAATGTCGTCAAAGATGGTCTTCATATGATATTTAGCATCGCTATCGAGCAAGTATATCATTTATATTTACGAGATCAGGTGGTAGAAGAAATCGAAACGATATGGAGTCATTTGCCCATTATCAACAATGGTGGATGGGATGATGTACTCGATAACTCCATTTCATCGGGTACCAACGGTTGGTTATTACTCAACTCTAAAAAGAAAGACGATCTCACTCATTACAGCTTGACTACGATTTACGATGTATCCTATGATGGCGACGATCAAAAAATAGTCATTTGCAAAAATACGGAAAACATTGATCAATTTCTTTCCAAACATCACAAATTGTTATCTGCTCGTTACACGGACCGACCTACTTTGTTAACCAAATCCGAGATGCTACCCATTATAAAGCAATACGAACATCAAAAATCCAAACCGGAACAAGCGAAAGTACAAAGTTCCAAAACGTTTGAACTACAAGAAATCCAAGAATTAGGATATCGTATTCCTATGCAGACAATTCGCTGTATACAAACACGAGAAGACATGGATATTATATTAGGAAAGTTCTTAGATGCTTTAAATAACGACTCTAAGCAATATGAATTACGAGAAGCGTATGAATATGCTATGATCTTACCTGAACAATACTACTGTGATGGATCCTATAATAAATGGATTCGTGTGGCATTTGCGTTAAACAGTATTAGTATCTATTCGCTAATCATATGGATTGCATTTAGTGCTCGATCTCCGACATTTTCATTCACATCCATTCCTACTTTATGTGACAAATGGGCTAAAATACCGCATATGGAAATGGGGGGTATTACAGAACAGTCATTGTTGTATTGGGCAAAAATGGATGCGCCTGATTTATATCATCGTACGCGCGAAAGTACACTTAGTTACTTTCTGGATTCTACCATTGACGCAGCTACATTAGATAATATAGGAAAAAAAGGAGGCAAAGGTACTAATGATAGCGATATTGCAAGTGTATTGTATCAAATGAAAAAAGACGAATTCGTAGCATCTTCGTTTAAGTTGAATGAATGGTATAAATTCAAAGGCAATCGTTGGGTAAAAAATGATTGCGGTGTTGATTTACGAAAAACCATTTCAAGTGATCTAAGAGACTTATACAGAGGTAAAGCTCACGGAGTATTCGAAAAGTACATGGGTATTCCAGCGGAAAATGAAGAAAAAGCGGAAGAAAAAGCAATGTTGAAAGCGAAAGCAGATAAAATTTTGAATATCGCACTTATGTTAGGAAACACAAAAGATAAAGAGAATATCATGAAAGAAGCTCGTGAAAAGTTTTACGACGAAGATTTTCTCCGAAAACTAGATCAAAACAAATATCTGTTGTGTTTTAATAACGGTGTGATTGATTTCAAAACAAAAACATTTCGTCAAGGATGTCCGGAAGATTATATTTCCAAGTCTACTGGAATTGATTATATTCCTTTAGATCGAGAGCGAGATAAAGTTATCATCGACGAAATAGAAGATTACATGAATAAACTGTTTCCTGAAAAAGAATTGTGTGAATATATGTGGGATCATTTATGCTCTGTTCTGATTGGTGATACTGGTTTAAACCAATGTCTTCATTACTATACTGGTATCGGCCAGAACGGAAAGTCTATTTTGGTGAAACTCATGCAAATGGTTCTCGGTGAATATGCGGTTGAACTGGACGTAAAGTTCTTTACACAAGAAAGGACAAAACTAGGAGGTACTTCTTCAGAGCTTTTCAATACTATAGGGGCAAGATTTGCCATTACGGCAGAACCAAGTCAAGGCGAAAAGTTGAACGAAGGTCCGATGAAGCAAATCACCAGTGGTACTGATAAAATGTCTTGTCGTCCTTTATACGGACAACAAATCGAATTCATGCCACAAGTGAACTGTGTTATTATGGCCAATCATTTCTTAGAAGTACGGACAACCGATTGGGGTACTTGGAGACGTATTCGTCCGGTGGAATTCAAATCTTTATTCACAGACAATCCAGTAGACAATGATCCCAATAGACCTTATCAGTTCAAGAAAGTACCAAGTTTCGACGATAAATTCAAATTATGGGCACCAGTATTCATGGCCATGTTGGTAGACAGAGCGTTTAAAACAAACGGTATTGTGAAAGAATGTTCCATTGTGGAGAAAGCGAGAAATAACTACAGAATCGACCAAGATATTGTTGCAGAATATGTCAGAGAAAGACTGATGCTCAATGAAAATAGTACTACTGGTATCAATAAAACGGATTTGGTTTCTGATTTCAATTCTTGGTATAGCGAATGTTATCAAGGCAAAGTCAACAAAACAAAAGAATTATGTAATTATATGGATCGTACTTATATTCCGAAGAAAAATAAAAATGGCACAGGTACAGTGATTGGTTGGTTGAATGTATCTTATGTCAATGATAATAATACTACTGCAGCAAAATATGTAATCAGTGATGATGCTAGTACTACTGAAAGTGAACTATCTTCTTAAGCTATTAATCAAAAAAACTATTTTACACGGCGGTAGATCTACTACTAAAAAGAAACATTCAAAAAAGAGAAAATCAAAAATGAGGAAATTAAAAAATAAGCGTAGAAAATCACATCGTCGTCGATCATCTAAACGTTAATGAAATATATATTAGTGAAAAAAATAGAAACCTAATGGGTATAACACATAATAACAATATTTTATGTGTTATTAGTCGCTTAGTAGTCTGATTGTAAATAAACATTTCCATATATAATACTATACGCAAATTGCACTAATTTATATAAAAACTCTTCGATCGTAACGATATAATATGGGTACAATATTAACAATAAGGTTATCATGATTTTCAAATAGAATGGTATATTTTTGGATTTTGGTCCTACAAATAAAAACCCTAAGAATATTGCTGCTATACATGCATAGATCCATATCAAATAATATACAATATTATTCAAAGAATGGGTTTGTTCTACTTGGTATTGTACCTTACTCGATTTTGTATAAAAATCTCGTTCTAATAGCTTATTTTGTGCCTTGGATTGTAATTCCAATTCTTGTAAATGATCCGTTTTCAAGCTCTCCTCTAGCTCTGCAAATTTGGTTTGTGTGTAGTCAGTATTGATTAGAATATTCGTTGCTATTGGTTGAAATGTATTCTTCTGATTATTAGTAGATCGTAAAACGGTTCGTATAATTTTACTTGCACGTTTTTTGTTTTTATTCTTTACAACCATTGGTTTATATATTCTACTATATACTAATATATTTACGAGTCATTTGCATAAAGTTTTCTAAAATTGGTAAACGTTTCTATACATTTTCCATTTTTATAATAGGTTCCAGATGTACAACACGATTCACCATAACAATCTTCCGGTAAAGCTTTCATAGCAATAGAGGCACTTATTTTCCCGCTATCTTTTAATTCCTCCGCTTTTTTTATTTTTTCTTCTCGGATCATGACGGGTGATTCGGGATCTAATTTGTCGAAATCAATTAAATCTCGTTTAAGAATATTTTCATACATCATAAATACCCATATCAATCCACCTGCCATAGTCAGTATCAATATACTATCCATGATCCAGGATGGAATTATATCAAAATTATTTCGAAAAAGATATAAGGAAAATACCACGATGGCTAAACATAATAAAACCATATACATCCTCCAATATGCATTTTTTCTCTTTGCTAAACTATGTTTATAATGTTTGCTTCTTTCGTGTGTATCATATAGTTTGTTAATTTCTATCTCTTTTGCGTTTAATCTCGTTTTTTCAGCGTCTAATTGAGTGATAATTGCAGTTGGGTCAACTACTTCTTTGTAAATATTGTATTCCATATTATCTCGATTGGAAACATTCATCCTATTATTGGTTATAGTAGTCGTATTATCATTTAACACACCTATTTTGGTAGACATGGATTAATAATATATAAGTATATATTGATCCTATATAATATTACCCTTTAACACATTTCTTTTCTACGGCATTCCAAAATGTTCCTGTTTTTGGATTGTTTGTTTGTGCATTATATTCACTAGCGTCTTTATATGTACAACATGCAGAACCGTAACAAGTACCTTGATTCACTTCTGTTATTTTACCTTCACTTAATTTTTGTTTCTGTTCTGCTGTTTTCGATTCGGGTGTTTGTATAGAAACATGATTCATATTCAGACTATTAATATTTATTTTATCTCGTCCTAAAATATCCAAATAGGTATAATAAGCAGAAACGATTCCAATGACGATAACAATCACTAGAAATACATCGAGCATAGCACTTTTTTCAATCGATCGTTGTTGAACAAATACGATAACCAAACTGATAGACAGTGTAATAATAAATATCGCCATGAGTATTAAGTATTGTTTTTGGCGTTCGCTGTAGGTTTGATTCAATAATATCATACGCTCGGCATTTTGTTGTCGTGAGATAATATTATCTTCTTTTTGTTTTAAACGATTATACTCACTATCGATTATATTTATACCACGTTCTTGTAATGATTTTAATGCGGTATGTTCTTGATTGGATATAACATTTATTAAAGGTGGTTGAGTAGCCATGAATATATATTATATAGTATATATTATATATTCTATAGTTATAGTACTCTAGTCTAATTTTTGAGTACTAAAAACGTAGTAACGATTAATGTTGTAATACCGATCATACCAATAATATAAGTATTATTTTGTTGAGCGATCATTTCTTGTGCATCCTGTTGAACGGCATCTTGGATAGATTCTTCTCTGATAATATCTAATTTCTTATCAGTTGGAAAGTCATTGTATGTGGATTGATTGTTTGTTAAATTCATATTTAATGCACTATATTTATCTAAATGTGTATGGATAGTAGATTTGCGTTCCACTAAATCATTCAGTTCATCGATTTGTTTCAAATCGGATTTAAATAGTTGAGAATAGAACCCTTCTTGAGATGGATAATCACCAAAGGATTTTTTGAACTTCGAATCAAAAATATCACTATAATAATTAGACATGTACAGTATATGTATATAGTGATATTACATTTTCTTTCCCGATTTACATTTTGATAAATAGATAATATAATAAGGATGTTGTCAGAATAGTAAACAACATAGTGCTATAAATTGAAGTTTCAGAATTGAAATCAGCATCATTTGGTTGGCCATATAATTCTCGCATTTTATTGTCCAAATTATTTCGCTGTCTGATTATATCGTCGTGTTTATCTTCAATATCGTGCTTAAAATTATCTTTAAAATATTGAATATTATCTGATGTAATTCTATTCATATCATAACCACCGTTAGTTTGAATAGGGATACTACCGAGTGATGTACGCAAATCTTTCCAATCATCCATAAATGTCAAAGAAATATTATTCGAACTGGAATTTATTTTATCTTGAATATCGGACAATTTAATTTGATTATTTGCAAGATTTTTGTAAGCGTCTGGAAGTGTTGTAAATGAAATTCCATTTTTATCTTTGATTTGTCCATCACTTACGGTAAAGCAAACACTATTATTGGCAACATTGTTCTTGTAATCCGACAAACATTTAAATAATAATTTATCATGTACACTGCTTTTAGTGACTATAGAATTATAATTATTTGCAAAATCTTTAAGTTGTATATCGGTAGCCATTATATATTAACGATATAATTAATTTTGGTAGTATATTCCAACGATCATGATGATTATACCTAAACTTAAATTAGCAGTCTGAACCCATGTTCTATCATAATTAGCTTTTGTATCGTTATAGGATTCTTCATGAGCTGCTAAACTATTGTATTTTTCGCGAAAATCACAATTTTTTTTTAATTCAGGGAATTTCTCTGGAAAATCTTGGTAGGGGAAATATCTATCAATCCATGGTTTCATTTCATCGCTATTTCTTGCACAAATAAATTGGTCGTAGGAAAATCGATAAGAACCCATTATATTATCCAAATACATTTTCTTCCGAGTAGGTTACATACAAAAAACCATCTAAATCCATATTCCGTTTGTATATTTCAGACATGTACTCACTAGAACAAGGTATTGAGCCATTGATAAACAAAAAGATTCCTTTTTCAGCTGGAAGAATCAATCGTTTTCGAATAACAAATACAAATTGGTTAGATCGCATGGTACTAAGTATTTTTTTTTATCCATTTCATTCAATTTACTGTTTTTGCTTTTTTCACATATAATCGGAATTCGATCTGGATATTTCAAAAACACTCGATTGGATTCTGCTTTTCGTTGTTCATATGTATATTCTTCTTTGAACTTCATGAAGGTTTAGGACAATAAAAATGTTCTATAATACTATTATATAGAAATTTTTATCAATACAAAGTATATAATCATGAAATTTGGTCTATTTTTAAGTTCCATACCTCCTTTAGAAATTCTTCTTTTTTGTTTATTTATCCTATATATCGTTTTTCCGATTAGTACTCCGTCTTGGTTGATTCCCTATGTGAATACTTCCTTTGGATTAGCCCTGATTTTATTTTTCGCTGTTTATTTACTTTTGTATACTACACCCATTTTAGGTTTTATTTCTATTTTTGTTGCCTATGAACTTCTACGTAGAAGCGCTGCACTTCCATATAAAGAAATATCTATGTACATGAATTCAAAGAGCAATATCAGTCAAGCACAAAAAAATAGTGATCTGCAAAAAATGAATCCTCCGAAAGAAAAAAGTTTAGAAGAAACTATTGTTGAAAAAATGTCTCCTATCGGAGTAGGAAATAGTGTTACCTTTTTAGAAAGCGATTTTAAACCGGTTTCTGATAAAATACAAGGCGGATCGTTGGTGTAAATAGTTTGTCAATATGGATATGTTTTTCTATTCACAAACTTTTGATATTCTCATTCGATTATTTTACTCTTGTTGATTCGATTGTTCCGTTAGTTCGGTTGGTTCTATCATAAGACCAAATATATCAAGATATGACATAGCACTATCACTATCAAAATATTCATCGAAACTTAATTTTTCAGATACTTTCATTCCGGATACTTTCGCAAACGTAACCGACATGAATATAAAAAAAGAACAAGAAAATAAAAAGATTGCAAATACTAGTTTGGTTTGCTTATTGTTTTTATTTCCTATTAAACGATCTATAAACGTGTTCTTCCAAAAAAATAATATAAATACAATCACTAGGATAAACCAGAAAAACGCAGTCAACAATCCCCGAAAAAATTTTCCGCCATCCTGTAAATCTTGTGCTACTGCATTAATGGTTAAATAAGGAAAAGCAAAACTGCAAGCCATGGCACTTATTAAAAATATTAAAAACAAAGAAAAAATAGTCTGTGCATCTTCCGTATAGGTTCCTAATTTTTTGGTCACGGTATACTCACTCATTTCTTCATCTTCGTCTGCTTCTAATGGATAGCATTCTTGATAGGATTCGAAACCTTCCTTTTCGATTTGTTCTTTTTTTTTATTTTCATCCATGAAACAATAATATATAATTATACTATATAGTTTTATTTCTAAATATAACTATAGCTAATACGGTAAATACGAAAATAAACCGCTCTCGTAAATAGTGGCTATAAATTTATCAGGAAAACCTTCTACTACAACTTCATCATTATTATAGATCTCCTCGCATCCGTACTCACTACTTCCATTTTTACCTTTTACGTAAATCGGTAGTTTTGTTTGTAAATTACCTCCAGGACCACCTCCGTTTATCGTATAATATTGCCATTTTTGTCGTGCTGTAATCAATGGACGACCCATCAAAGGCAATATATCTGGATGGTTGGTTTTTCCATTTTGTTTCGTTAGTATACCTACTTGGCTGTATTGGGTATTCATTCTCTGTGTTGGAATATTTATCGGATATTTGCCTTCTATTGGAGGAATTACCACAGGGGCAATGGGAGCATTGTTACAACGGATCGGTGGAATATATGGATTCGTTAAAGTATCCCCCATCATGGTATTTCCGCATCGACCAGGATCGGACCGTATATCTATACTGGTTTCTACTGATGGTATTGTGGTAGTGGTTGTGGTGGTGGTTTGTACGGAATGTAATTGGTTGCCTAAATGACCAACTTGTATCCATAAATAGAGTACAAATATACATAAAATAATAGAAATAAAGAGTGTCATATTCTCAATACAGATAACACCAGGAATACACTTTTTTGCCATACTATATTCTATACGTAGGTTTTCTATCTGGATAATTCGATTTACTTAATAACATTAAGATAAAGATAGGCTGACATGAATACAGTCGCCAAAATTACTATAGAAAATAATACCATGGGGAACTGGTTGAATGTTTTCCCTTCAACGAAACGGGTCATGCTACGAACTTCTTTCCGAAATTCTTTTATCCTAGAATTAATAAATTTCGACATGTTTACAGTATAATTAGAAATTGTTCGATTTACTTTTTGATATTTAAGTAATAATACATATAATATAAAATAAAACTGAAAAACAGTATCGTGATCAATACTTCTACAAACGACAATGGTTTATTTGTATCTTTATCCATATCAGCCATCATTCTATCAAACCATTCATTTCCTCGGCCTGCTTTTTTATCTTTACATCGATAGCATTGATTCATGATGGAATTGGTGTACGTTCCAAATATTAACAAGCCATATTTATTAATATTACGCCATATTTTACGTTCTATGGCATGTGCGCCAGTGATCCAGAATAAAAGCATAAATGGTAAATAGAATAAGTATCCGATGATATCCAATAAATAATAGATTGCACATTTATGGAAATTGGATATGATTCTTATACCACACACTATGTTATTATATATGACAATAATAGGTTTCATGATTTTTTTAAATACTTTATCAGCTCCCGCCATCGCTTATTTAATAATTACACATATTTAGTTTATGATCATTTATTTAGATTGATTCATTTCAGTCAAATGACTATCATAAAATGAACAGCTCCTTGCTAAACGACATTGGGTTTTATATACTTCGCATAAATTTTGATCGGCTGTTGTTTCAGTACAAAAGGTTCTAAATTGTCTACATGCTTCTGGGGTCGCTTCCACATTTAAACCATCTATGGATTTTATATTAGAAAAATCATTCACAAGTGGAGATTCATATCCAGTAAGAACTTTACACCGTCTAATACCTTCATCAAGTAATCGTTTTTTATAATCTTCTTGTCTTTGTTCATTAGTAGCTGCAGTTAATCTATTTGCAACAAGACCTGCACAAGGAGCAGCAGCAACACCAAGAGTAGCTACACCACATCCAGCTGCAGCTAGTATACTGAATGTTTTTATCCCTGCTGGAGATTTTACAAAATTTTTAATTCCTTTACCTATTTGCTTCTTTCTAAACTGTTCTTTTCTTTTTAGTAAGAAATCATAATTTTGTATCATGATTGTAAATATAAATATACAACAACTAAATAATATTACATCTTTATACATAATAAGATACTACTATATACAAAGAAATTACACTCTACTCCTATTTTTATTTATCATCTGTTTTATTCTCTTTTTTTTGACTTGTTTTTTGATTTCGTGTTGTTTTTGGATTCTTCTATTTTCTCTGATTTTCTATCTTCTTCTGTTTTTTCTTCCTTAGTATCTGGATCATCTTTATTTTCAAATCCTTCATCTTCGTCATCTTCTTCATATCCCTCAAAACCTTCATCATCTTCTTCATCATCTTCTTCATCATCGTCTACTTGAAATCCTTCAACTCGTAATTTAGTACCATATTTCAAAACATTCGAAACAACAATCGCTATGAAAATAATGACAATCATATTTTTGCTAAAGAAAGAAGTTAAAATTCCAATCACAACCATCACTAGAATGGAAACATAGTCTTGTTCCGTCATTAGTTTCACAATATTTCCTAACATAACTGCAAATATAAAATACAGTAAGTATTGGTTGTATAAAATAGATTTTGGGATACTGGCTACTGTTTTTCCGCCTCTAGAAAATAATTTGGTCATATATGTATACTATGTAAAAATATATTATTTATAGGTAGGTTGGAATTGTTTTGTAAATATTTTCCATACCTTTTTTCACTGCTTCTGTTGCATACACCTTCGCATATAATGAGCATGCTATTTTACCTTGACATGTACTTTTCAATTCTTTACTATCTAAACTGTTTTTTATTTGATTATTTATGGTATCAAATGAATTATTCAGAAACTGTTTTAAACTGCGTAGTTTATCATTCGCTTTTATTTCTTCGTGTTTATTAATATTTCCTGCATACGATTTACTTTCATAATTTTTTTCTAATAACCTATCAATAATTTTTGCCGGTATTACTTTAGAATTTTGTTCAGGTTGTATACTTGCATCTATTAGCCTTGCGTTTAGTTCATTTAATTTTGTGTTATCTGTCTTTTTCTTCTTTTTCTTCTTCTTATTTTTCTTTTCCTTTTTACCAGCGTTTTCTGCTTGTTTCAATATTTTTTTCCCAAGTGGTTTTTTGGACAATAGATTTAATGCTGGATTAGATGCTACTCCTAATTTCACTATTGTTTTGAGTGGTGCTTTTTTTAAGTCGCTTATAAGAGATGGTTTGACAAATTCATTGACACCTGTTGCTTTTGCTACTTTTTGTACTACTGGATTTTTAATTACTTTTGAATTTCCTGCACTTTTCATAGATTTACTAAAAGATGGCTTGAACGATTCTTTTTCCGGAAATTGACTCTTGACCATAACCACTATGATACAACTTACGACGATCATGATCATACTATTTTGGCTAAATTGATAAGTAATATAGCAAGTAATAATAAATAGAAATACATACAAATAATGTATTGGGAGATCGCTATTTACTAAATATACACATACTAGTAGGATACAAACATATAATAAAATAGGACGATGAGTAAGACGATTCAAATAAAATAAAGCCATGGTGTATTACAATAGTATTATATTATACTCTTCGAAAAATATGATGTTGTTTCTTATATTGTTCTAGACGTTTCAGAGGATGAATCCGATGTATATTCCGGAGAACTTTCTTTACTATATATTTCTAACACTTCTTTTACGACCTCCTCTCTTTGTATATCATCCTTTTCAAATTCAAAACTCGTGATGCTATTAGAATGTTTGAATTTAAATCTATTCAAAAAATCCTCTAGTCCGTTCACATATTCCGGTTTATCGTACTGGTCTAAATCCCCTGTAATGATCAATCGACTATTTTCACCCAGTCTGGTTAGTAACATTTTCATCTGGGATATAGTAGAATTCTGCATTTCATCCGCTACAATCCACGCATTCTTAAATGTTCGTCCCCTCATAAATCCAAGTGGCGCTATTTCTATTATTTTTTCCGTCATGAGGGTCTCTACTTCTTTCACTGTGAAAAAATTATACAGTATATCATAAATCGGTCTTACCCAAGGTGCCATTTTATCTTCTAATGTACCTGGCAAATATCCAATATCTTCATCTACAGTAACAGATGGTCTTGTAAAAATCAGTTTCTCATACGATTCCGATAAAAAATATCGTATTCCGTATTCGGTTGCGAATAATGTTTTACCTGTTCCTGCCGGTCCAACTGCTACTACAATCTTTTTACTTTTGTTTCGCAATATACTGGAATATATTTCTTGGCTTTTATTTTTAGGTTCCGTAAATTTATGATCAAACGAAGACCGCTCTTTCGCAGATAAATGATGAAAATTATTGATCATGGATTCGTTACCATAATACTTAGTATATTCGTCCCTTGCATAAACTTCGTCTTGAATACACGCACTAATGAACTTTTTATTTTGCTTTTTTGGCTTATTGTGTTGCTTTTTGCTCTGTTTCGTCTTAATTGTTCCAAGTTCAGAAATTAGTTCAGACGGGAGTACGCTCATGCAGTTACTACTAGTATTCATTTATTTATACAAACAGATTAAATTTTAGAAGAACATGATTTTGATTTAGTCATCCTATAGAACCTTATTTCTATTCAACTATCCGTGCAATTCGCACATCATGTTGCATTCCTAAATAAAACGTTCTATTTATTTCCATGAAAATACATCCCATGTTTTTTTTTCTACGGTATTATATATTCACATGCCCCCTAGTAAATCTCGTAGACAAACATACCGAAAAGTGGGTAAAAAATCAATGTGTCAAGGAGTACGCATAAAGCCGAATAAATGTAAAAAAATTAGACATTGTACTGTAGCAAAAGGTACAAAACGATCATACTGTAGAAAGAAAAAAGCAGTTCGATACTCGAAAAGAGTTAGTATTAGTCTATAAACTCTGATACTATGTGTAACCTGGTTATACATAGTAGGATATTCAGGATACTTCCGGGTCCTCATTGAAATAGTTATATAGTAAGTTTTCCGGATTGTAATTTTTCACTTCCCCAGGTATTAATTTAGCAGACTCGTATAATTTTCGGAGAACATCATTGGGTGTTGTTGTTCCTACTTTTATCAAGCCTTGCTTTAATAAATATTGTTTCACGTCTTTCATAGACGATTGTTTCAAGTCGATACATTTTAAATTGGTATTATTTCGTATTGTTTTATTCGAGACCAATACCGATACATGTGGATATTTTTTTGATTTTCCCACATGAAAAGTCCTTCGTAAAATTCGTCTTTGTTTCTTGCAAGGTTTATGGATTACAGGATTTATGGTATTATTTAATGTTTCCCATTGTGACTGTTTGCTGAATTCTACTATACGGTCATTTAGTTTTTCTTCGTATTGTTTCATGGATTCGGATGGACATAACTCTGTTACTGTTTTTCGTAATGGTTGTATTGTATTCGTAGGTAATATTTTTTGAGTATTGTTTTTCCACATTTTATAGGTTGGTAATTTTCCGTTTTTCAAACAACCATATGGTTTGGGTGGATAAATCACTACAGGAGGCTCTGTGTTATTCAACATGGGGAGTTTATCTAATGTTATCATGGGAGCTATAGTGGACGGCACAACATTTGATTTTGGTGTGTCTGGGGTTCTCATCGGTATTACATTTCGTATAGTTTGATTTTTCACTCTTTTCAATTTCGTCTTGTTGTTATGATTCTCACTCGGCTGTTTTTCGTTCAATTTCGACAAAAACTGCATCGATTGTTCAAATTCCGTTTTTGGTGGTACCGTATCCTGCGTGATCATTGGAATTGGTTCCTTCGGTTTCATCGTTTGTTGATGATTGCGTATCATTTTTAACAAACTTTTCTTGAGTGTCGATGTATTGGCCGATTTTTCAGACGATTTCACTTTTATGGGTTTCTGATTATCGTGCTTGGGTTTTCGATTTTTTCGAGTAGTTCCACCTTTTTTGGTATCCAATTTAAATAGTTCCGGATTTATATGTATCGTTTTCTTATCACTTGTATCGGTCATTTAATGAACACTCAGAAATTATATATATAAACCAAACATGTTTTCTGGTGATTTGGACTTCTTGTTGGATTGGAAAAAATCAAAACCTCCGTCCATATCTTCCTTGGTTATTAGTTTTTTCAAGGAACTGTCTTTACCATATACTCTATGTGCATGATGGACTTTTACATAATGAAATAATATTTCCATATCTCGTCCATTGTATAAAAAGTGTTCTTTTTTACCGCTAAACCACCCTAAATTGATTTCATCGGTATGTTTCCACTGATTTTCTTTCACAAATTTCAAAAATATTCTCATTAATTCATCTGCAGAATAAGGTTCCATATCAAAACGCCATACAAATCGACTTTTCAGTCCTGAATTTAATTTGAAAAATGTGTTTTCTAATTCGTTTTCATATCCTGCAATAATCATCATAAAATTGTTTCTATTATCACTTAAACATTCACATATCGTATCTACGCATTCTTTTGAATACGATTCATCAATAGAGAATGAATAAGCTTCGTCCAAAAATAACACCCCTCCTATACATTCCTCGATTACTTTTTTGGTTTTTATGGCAGTTTGACCTAAATATCCCGCCACTAAATCCGCTCGGGTTACCTTTTTGAAAATGTTTTTCTTCAAAATCCCTAGTTTCGAATACATCTTCCCGATGATTTTTGCCATTTCTGTTTTGCCTGTACCAGGCGGTCCCGTGATAATCATATGTTTATAATCATGATGAGAATCGTCGAATTTTTGAATAAAATATAATAATTGTCTCAATATCGACTTTTTAAAATGTTCATTTCCAATGATGTTATGGAACTGTTCTAATTCAGGTCGTATTTTTTCCAGTGCTTTTAAATCAATATTGTATTCTGTATTTTCTACATAGGGATTGGATTGTAACATAGTTAGAATATCGCCTATGGAATTCAACGAAACATCTATACAGCAATAGGATGGCTTTTCGATTTTCCATTCATCCAATGAATGGAAATTCAAAATTTCGTGCTGCGATTGCCACAATAAATACGGATTATTGGCCGATACATCGATTGGTTCATAATAATGATAAAAATTGTGATAATAATATTTTTGGGTGATATCAAAAATTTGAATGGAATCTAATATAGTACTATTTTTACGATGCTGATATCCATCTAAACAACGTACAAATTGCTGGAAAGGGTTGGTTTTCGATTCCATGATTACAACGATTCTCTTATTCGATAATTTAGGAGTTCCTTTTAATTCCCTTCGTTTTACAACATTTTATTATGGTGTTGACCAAGTATTTTTATGGAATTATTATATATGACACAAACACATAAAAATAGAAATACTACTCATAATAAAACTAAAAAAAGAGTGTTCGGTAAAAAAGATTATTCATCAGGTGATGGAATGCTTACTAGTGTTTGGGGTAATTCTCAATGGCATTTTCTTCATACTATGAGCTTTAACTATCCAGTACATCCTACAGATGATGATAAAAAGCATTACAGAGATTATGTATTAAATCTTCGTTATGTGTTACCGTGTAAGTATTGTAGAATTAATTTAACCAATAATTTGAAACAAAAACCATTATTATTATGTCATATGAAAAATAGAAATACATTTTCTCGTTATATTTATGAACTACATGAATTAGTGAATAAAATGTTGAAAAAAAAGTCCAATTTAACCTATTGTGATGTTCGAGAACGGTATGAACATTTTCGATCCAGGTGTACGGAAGAAAAACCGAAAATATTTACCTTTAAAAAGGCTATAACCAAAAAGAAAAAAGAAAAGGGATGTACAGAACCATTGTATGGGAATAAATCCAAATGTGTCATTAATATAGTTCCTCAAGAAGATAAAACAGCTACCTTTCAAATGGATGAAAAATGCATTAAAACCCGTGAATAATTTTTTCTGATCCTTGATTGAAAATTTAAAAGATAGTAATCTAGACAAACGAGGTGAAAAAATTCGTGTATATAATCTTTAGGAATTTCAATATCATTTTATAGTATATAGATCTATAGAATGATATCGAAAGAAAGTACTATTCCATTTTGGGGTGACGATCCGAATATATTACTTAGTTTTGACCACATCAATGAATTATACCCAACCAATACTATGGAATCCTCTCAAAAGTTAAATGCTATCACCCGCGCCGTTCTTTTATTGTCTATTGTGGGTAGTTTCTTAACCAATCCTTTCCGATTATGGGTTATTGCCGCATTGACTTTAGCTGCTATCTGGTATCTGCATTATTACCATTCTACTACAAAACATGTACATTTTAACGAAGAATCTTTCACCAATAAAAGCGATATTCAAAACGCATTAGATCGTCGAGAACTACCACAAGATTTGTTTTCGACCCCTCAATCGAACAATCCTTTCGGCAATGTACTTATTACCGATTATGACAACGCTTCTGAAAAGAAACCTGCTCCTCCTTCTTATAACTCCCGTATTAATAACAAAATTATAGAACAAACCAAGCAGTCTATATTAGATAACAATCCGGAGCAACCTCATATCACCAATAAATTATTTACCGGATTAGACGACGATTTAGCGTTTGAACAGTCTATGCGACCTTTTTACTCTACTCCTAATACCACTATACCTAACGACCAAAACGCATTTGCTGAATTTTGTTACGGTAGTATGGTATCCTGTAAAGAAGGTAATGCTTTTGCATGTGCTAGAAATATGGCCAGACATACGCATGTTTAGGAAAAAATGTATTTATTGTATTATACAAATATTTTCGTATTGTATACTAAGATGATTTCACCATCCCTTGATTATACGTTTCATAATATGGGCCGAATTGGTTCTGAAGTATCTGACCAATCTCAAAAAACCTTGCAAAATGCAAATTACTTAAATACTGTTCTGACCAATCATTTCGCTGGCAACGTCTCTGATTCTTACATTTCCTTTGCTACTTCTCATCCAGGTATTCTAGTCAATGGTATCCATGGAGGGTCCGGATTACATGGTGCCGCGGTTGATCACGAGTCGAGTTTATTTATGAAAGTAGGACAAGAACGACCCCTTGAAAAACTAGCTTTACAAGAAAGACCTTTTCTCACTGTTCCTTATTTAGGAAGAGGTTCCGTTGATCCTACATTAGAATCTCAATTACTACAAGGCGAATCCATTCGTGGGAAAAAAAGTGTCAATACCGTTATGGAGATGAACTTTAGCAATATTGCCGAATATCCTTTGGATGACAAGAAAAAAGCAAAAGCCAATACCATTGAGGATATGGTTTTCCATGGATGGACAAGAGGTGGTCTTGCTACCCGAGAAGATAGTGAACAATACTTTAGCCAAAAGTCCAAACCATCGGATTTGAGTTTTTAATTTTCGTTCATTTTTATATATAGGTATTATATACACATGGATCTATCAAAGAGTTCGCATTCGCAACATAATTTAGAAGACCTTAAGCAAAACTCATCCTCACAAAATGAGCAACAAAGTGGAGGTTTTGGTTTGAAAAAACATACAGGAGGTGCCAAATTATCATCTGCTACATATGGTGGACGTAGAAGAAGAAAGTCCAGAAAATCCAGAGGTTCTAGAAAATCCAAATCTAGAAAATCCAGAAGATCCAGACGATAAATAACTTAAATACATACATTTATATTATAGTATTCACCCTACTATACTATAAACTCATGGAACCAAACTTTATCGACTATTTTAAATCCTTACCGTCTTATTTGATGTACACCAATAACAGCGAATATCGTAATATACTCCGTGTGATATTCCAAATGGATACTTCCATACTCTGTGCTTATGCCGACTTAGATGCATCCGAGATCAATCACGAAGATTTAGACGAAGAATCGAGAGATGAAATGCAATTTGATATGGAGAAAGTGAATTCGAATTTGAATGCTTTGTACGAATGTACCAAACAAGAATATGTGTTTGAAGAATTATATAAATCTGCCGCTGGAAAAATGTTTTCGACTGATCCGCTTATTGGACAAGCGGTGTTATGTTCTTACGATTATTTCATGTTATATCATAGTTGTTTGTGGTTTTATTTTCATCCTGGACCAAGTGGAATTCGTGAATGTGCAGAATATAAACAATTGATTCAGAAGCTGAATAGTTAATATATACCATATATTATATAAAATTGTATGGCTTCTACTCGAAATAAAAATACTCCCGGTAATTATTCTTTAGAACAAAATCAGCATCGACGATTCTATGAAGAAGTGATGTATCGGAATTCTTCCACAGGAGCTGCTTATCAACTTTACTTTCCAGGCGACGGTTTGTTAATGGGAAAAATGAAATCACGTGATTTGGCAAGTAATTCTACAGATATTGAATCTACTTTGTTTGGGATCGGATCTACTAATTTAGAATCCCCACTTCCGACAATCACCCCCGATATTCATACATTCAAGAACTTGAATATGATCCATAAAACACCTATGATTTTACCAGCGCCATTTATGTACGATACAAACAATCGCCCGATGTATTTAAACTGATTGTTGATTTTTTCTTGTCGTATTAGTAGTGGTTATTTTGGGTACTACTCTTAGTGTTTTTCTTGTATGACGTTTTTCTTTATCTGTAACAGGAGTATTCAAAATTAGTTGTATTTCATCTGGTTCGAGTGTTGGTTCAGGTTGTTTTTCTATTTCTTGTTTTAATTCTTCTACGATTTCTTGAACTTCTGGATGGACTTGTGTTGCTTCCGTCGTAGGCTTTTCCTCTAACACCATTTTTTGTTTTTCGTCATTCAAAATGGCATTCAATTGTTCATTTACATCATTTATATTATTGTTTATCGGAGGAAGTTCATAACATGGTTCTATCGAGGTTTGTGCTCTGTCTGATAAAATTTTGTACGTTTCTCCATTTATTTCAACCGGTAATTTTAATAAAAAGTATATATATTTCATATTTTTTATATGTATTAATTATTTATATTTAATATATATTTTTCACAAACTAAAATGTCATTTTGATAGAATAATTTTCTTTTCGCATTCCTTTACAAGCATTTACTGATAACTCCTCTCTTTTTTTCCTTGTTTTCGTACAATCATTTTCAATCGGTTGTTTGCGTTTCACGGTATTTAATCGGTTGCTCATATCTTTTTCAATTGAATCGAAATTCTGGATTATATATTCTAGCACTTTATTGACTATCGCCCACTTGAAAAAATGTAATTGGCCGATTGTTGTCTCTATACTGGTATTGTCTTTGTAAGGTACCAATATTCGTTTCTTGCGGCAATATGGATCGAACATTTGTTTCGAATAACTATCTTCGGTCAGCTTGTAGTTCGTCCAGACAAAAAACCGTTTTGATGAATCGTTATCTGTGGATAGTTCATATGTTGTAAAATACTGTTTTGCATAGTTTGTTACAAACCAATTGACTAAGCGTATTGACAGCTTTTTAGAATTGTGTGCTATTACGTATTCTCGATTTATGATTTGCTTTAGCATTTCAAGATATTCTTGATTTTTGTAAAACTCTAGTAATGTTTTCAAAAGCCATTCTTTTTGAGTATACATTTATTACTTAGTTTAGTATTTTGTTTAAGTATTTTTATCATGATTATATTTACGTTCATCATAAAAAATAAATAAATCATTCTTGTTTTATTTTTTAAAAGTTAATATGGTTAATCAAATAGTGTATCTAAATCGAAACTTACGTAAGGAGATCTTAGAGATGACTGGAATGATGTCCAATTATTTCTTCTCATAGTTACATTTGGAGGTGGTAGTAATTTCTTTAATTCATAATCGTTATCATATTTTTGTTTATAAATATTTAATTCGTCAAATACATGGTTGTCATGAACTTCAAATAATGTATACTTTTCGCGACATAATGCGCAACATGGTGATTTTGATTTTTCGATACATGTATCTAAGTATTTCATGACGCAACCAGAGCAGTACTTATGATTGCAATTGGTTACAAGTACCGTTTCATATGTAATGGCATCGAAGCAAATTGGACATTCGCACGATTCATCGTCATGAGAGTTGCGGTACTTATCTAGTACATAAATGCTTATATCTTTTAGTGTATTTTGGCTGTTGTTTTTTTCGTTGTTTTCGTAATAATAATTATTATCATCAAGATAGTGATTAGGAATCTCATCATCATTACTTAAATCGTTTAAGGTTAATAATTCAAAATTATAATTTAAGTCAGGGACATCCCAATTCAGGTTGTCACTTACCTCATACTGTTCTTCAAATCCAGATAATTCGAAGAAGTCTGGCGTACTGGTATCGTTGATTGTTGCGTTGGTATTATTGTTCATCTTTCTTGTTTTATTAATGAGTACATACATCCTGAAAAAATGATCAATTTTTTAAAGTTTTTTTTGGGATCGTACGTTAAATATATTTAATTTTTCATTTTCTTCTCTTAATAAGAGATTTTCCTTAATAAGTTCTTCGTTATTCATTCTGAATCCTCCTAAACCTTTCAATACATCGGCTTTATTGCAAAATGCGAGTTCTTACCTGAGTATTTCGCCGAAACGAGTGATGGAATGTTGTCAAACACTGTATCAAGAAGGGTATATAACCTATATGAGAACAGATAGTACTCACTATTCGAAAGAATTCTTAACTCAAATGAAAGAATTCTTGATATCAAAATACGGCGAGAGTTTCGTTACGAAGAAGTTTAAGTACGAGAACGACGACGAACATTCGTTTTTCTAAATAAATATAAGTTGTTTTCAGTTTAATTTGTAACATATTATATAATCTTATAACATATTTCAAAATTGACCTTTATATAAAGGACTAAAATACTATAAAAGTGACCTTTAATTTGAGTACGCAATACCTGCCATGCCGCTCATGACACGTAAGACGTTGTAAGATAGAGCATAGACTCTAACCTTGGCAGTCTTAGTACCTGATACAGCTCCGGATGATAAAACAAGCTGTAGAACAGCGTTATCAATACGCGAAAAGTTGCACGAACCTGAGGGTTGGTGTTCTTCAGGTCTTAGTGCAAAAGAATACACGTTAATACCAGTATCAGGTGCTCTTGTGTGGTGTTGGTAAGGTTGAACTACATCAAAGTATGATCCTTCACGTTCAGAGAATCTATCTTGGCCGTTTAATTGCAACTTAGCAGTGACCACTGGATTCTCACCCCAGCAATGCATGTCAAGGGCTGTTTCAGCAAGAACGAATGTACCTGCATCAGAAACAGTAGATCCAACATTTTGAGATGCACCAAATGGAGCAGAATTGGACCATCTGTCACCAGCTCCTGATCCCATGGTTGGATCAACTCCACCACCCATTTGGAATAAGCCGTCCTTAATAAACGCCTCAGTTCCTGAAGTTGCGTCTGGTGATCCGAATGCATGTACTGCATTAGGAAGAGCATCAATTGCATCTGTGTAGTTGAATGGTTGGGCTCCAAGAGTCTTGTATAGAGTCTCACCACCTTCTAGAGAACTGCAGTAGTCAACGTTTCCATCTGGTTGTACAACCCAGATTAATTCCTTGCAAGGATGATTGAAGTTCAACTTAATCTTATTGGAAGAGGATCCAACTGATTCATCACCAGTGAATTGAAGTTGTTCAATCAAGTACTCATGAGGATTTTGGGCCATCTTTCTGCGTTCATCAGTATCCAAGAAAATATAGTCAATGTAAAGAGATGCAGCAACAAGGGATTGTTGGTACGCTTGTGATACTTGTTGAGATCCAGATGATGCATATAGAGACTTAACAGCCCATAAACATTCACCAATTGGTCTTAAATCAAGGTTAATCTTCACTTCGTGATATTGAAGAGCAATCAATGGCAATGCAAGACCAGGGTTCTTGCAAAACCAGAATTGAAGAGGAACATATAATGTGGTCTCTGGTAGTGTATTACGAGGAGCACAAACCTGGGCTGGGCCGCCAGATGAGGCACATGGACCTGCAACATCAGCGAATGCTGGATCTGTGATGTAGGTCAATTGGGTTGTATGTCCAATCATCTTCCAGTATCCCTTTTGTTGTTCACTTGACATGGTGAGTTGATTCCAAATGTGCATCCAGTCACCGTATTGTCTATCAATTCTTTGGCCACCAATTTCAACCTCAACTTGAGAAATGAGTTGTTCACCAATATAGTCCAACCAACGGGCATATACATCATCGGTAGATGAACCAGTAACATCTTGGTTAATTTCAGGTAATGTAACCTGTAAGTATACACGGTATGCAAGGTCACCATTTCTGGACATAACAGCACTGACTCTTCGTCCAAAGTCAGCTTGTCCTTGGAAAGTCTGTTCGATACTTTCCATAGCAAAGTTGGTGTGTCTTCTGTAAGACACTTTCCAGTAAGTAATTTCGGGTGTTCCGGTTAAGAACAAGTCTTGTGCGCCGTAGGCTACGATTTGCATGAGTGCTCCTGCCATTTTTTGCTTAATATATTATTCCTAAACATTTTATTTTTGGACAATTTCACCAATTAATTACATTTCCTCTACATAAACACTACATCAATATAATTATTTTATTTTTCATATATTCTACATAAACTATTATCATTGTTAGACTTATTTCATAGATTTTTTAAATAGGATCTATTTTGGAGTAAAAAAAGGTTACATGAAAGAAGATATTAAATACATAAAATGGTAATTAAAGTAATGGATAAAGATTCAAAAAAACGAGATCAAACCAAAACGATAGATGAAAAACATACAGATATGATGAATATTTTCTATGTGATTGAAAATGATACTATCCCAAAATTACAACAACGAAAAAAAGACATTTTACAACAATTAACACATTCCAAAAAACACACAGATGAATATTATGACTTAAAAGAAACCCTAGAAGAAGTAAAACATGAAATTAATTCATTGAAGAATAAGAAAAAAGACTATTTGTTATCGAATTCCAAATATATTTTCAATTATTACGAAGATAAACAAAAAATTTCCAGTGGTGAAAATAATATTGATTCATGTACCATTAATAAATTTTTTAAAATCAAAGCAAAAACAGATGAAAGTAGCGATTTAAATAATGAAAAGTACAAATCTTCCAAAAATATTTACCAACAATACTGGAAGAACGTAGAAGGCGATATCATTCATTTACAAGATTATGTAATTCATTCAGATACATGTTTGTTATGTAATCAAGGTGAATTGATTCCTCTGGAAGAAGAAGGTGTTCTTGTATGTAATAATGTAAAGTGCGGAAAATTTATCATCCATATTGTTGAAAATCAAAAACCTCTCAACAAGGAAATGCCGAACGAAGTTTCCTATACCGCTTATATCCGACTGAATCACTTCAAAGAGATTTTGTCTCAATTCCAAGCGAAAGAGACTACCAGAATACCAGATGATGTACTAGATTCTGTGAAGAATCGTATTAAGAAAGAACGAAAAGAAATATCCGAAATGAATTACACCGAAATGAGAAATATTTTAAGTATTCTCGGCTATAATAAATACTTTGAGCATATTCAATATATAAATTCTATTTTAGGTATTAAGCCACCCATTATGGATGAAGAACTCATTGAAACATTGTGTGTGTTATTTATTGAAATACAACAACCATGGGCCATTTACTGTCCAATTAATAGAACGAATTTCTTTAATTATACTTATATTTTGTGTCAATTGTGCGTGTTATTGGATCAAAAACAATATCTACCATTTATTCCTATGATGAAGGACAGAATCAAGCAATTAGAACAAGATATGATTTGGAAAAAAGTATGTGATCATTTAGACTGGGAATATTTTCCTACTGTATAATAATTTACATCAATACATTATTATAAAGTGATTTATCGTGGATACATGGCTGCTGGGAATTGTACGAGATTAGCTCCAATACCGAAACCAGCACCGCCTCTTGCACTGGATGCCATTGATGGTACAAATACATCCAAAACACTGAATGTTGCAGCAGCCGCTAAGGCAATGACTACAACTTCTTCAATTTTTAGAGCTTTTTGTGGAATAACGTATGCTGCAATCGCAACCATAATACCTTCAACGAAGTATTTAATAGCACGTTTTACGAATTCGCTAAAGTCAAACATATCGTTCATGATATCAATTATATATATAAAATATAAAAAAATATTCAACTGAAAACAACTTAAATCGAATTTTTAAAACTATCTAAATATGAATACAAACTCCACGAATTCTGCAAAATCGTCTAAAACATTTGAACAGAAAATGACTAAAGATGGCAAATTAAACAACAAATATGTTGATTTATTAAGTGAAGATCCTCCTATTTCCAGTCAATTATACGGTTGTTATTCTTTTGTATCACCGGAAAAAATTATTAAACAAAAGGATATTTTCATGTTTGAAAAGTTTGTAAAACAATGGCAATATTCTAAATCATTATCCATGTTTTCAGATTTCATGCAGTTCCTTTCCCATAAGTACAATATTGAACCTGAAAAATTAAACGCCGATTTTGTAGAGTTTGTAACAGAAGAGGAAAACGTACTGAAAAGAGAAGATGTGGTTGGTGATTTCAATCATTTCATGGATAAAAATGAAGTACGACTCACTGAAGAATTTCAAAAGCAACATAATTTCCAAACCTCTGTGAGAGGATTTATTAATAGAGGAAACTTTTCTACTTTAGAAGAAGCTGAAAAATTTGCAAAACAAATACGTGATCGCGATCCAAATCACGATATCTTTGTTGGCAGAAACTTCGTTTGGACTCCATTGGATCCTGATGCATATAAGACTGGTCGTATTGAATTTATGGAGGAAGAATTAAACCAACTACACCATGAAAAATTGAAAAATGAAATGAAAGCAAAAGAAGAATTTGAAAAACGTTTGTATGACAGTAAACGAAAAGCGATAGAAAAAAATATCGAAGAAGCTCGTAAATCTGGTAATAAATTGACTCAAACGATGAATGCTGATGGTAATCTAGTAGGAGTGAAAGAAACAGTTGATTTCGAAAGCAGAGAGGTTGCAGTTGCTGGACAAGACCCTGTTATTGCAAGACATCAAAATAAGAAAGATAAAGAAACGGACTCTATAGAAAATGAGGAAACTCAATAAGAGTATAATGATTCATTCGTAAACAAGTATATATATTTTTTACCATCAAAAATATATAATATATCGCTGAAAAATTTTATGCTTATTTTCACGGAATTAGCTAGTACATGCAAACATATTCGCTACGATTGGGTATCTTTCGTTTTTTTTCAACCGTTCACTATCCAAAATATGAAGCTGATAAAATTTGGTTGGATACAACACACCCTTATGTAAAATTAAGACATTGTCTCAAATCACACAAAAAACAAATTTATAATTCAATATTATTTTTTTCATAAAAAACTTTTTCTGAAAAAAGGAAAAATAGAAAATATTATTTTATAAAATCATTTTTCAAAAAACTTTCTATAGAAAAAATCTCCCCCCCCCC
>Ga0209550_10000903_pt1 | contig 28540 bp, 24 predicted proteins | sample LauGreSuBDMM15SN_2_FD_187567 | JGI IMG/M metagenome (GOLD analysis project Ga0209550, IMG submission 187567) | Freshwater lake microbial communities from Lake Michigan, USA - Su13.BD.MM15.SN (SPAdes) (version 5) | ecosystem: Environmental > Aquatic > Freshwater > Lake | place: Lake Michigan... | reverse complement strand
CCTGACGGAAATCCGTGTACTGCTTGCACCATTGGCACCTACAAATCCATAACCGGTAGTGCGCAACCCGTTATCGCGGCGCCCTCGACAACCGCTTGTGTGAGATTTATCGCTGTGAGACTTGATACAACGTCGTTTGTATCAGCAAATAATCGTACCGACGCAGCTGTTGCCAATCCCGAAAGGACCTTGCTGCCAACGTACAATCCTTTAGGTGGACCCAATTTGAAAGGACATGTCAGCTTCACCCGCAGTAAATTCATCAACGCTGGAATACAGCAATGCCTATTGGCAACGAACGGAGGATTCACATTCGTGGCGGTGGTCAGACCCACTGTAAGCCTCGCCATTAACAACTGTTTGTTTGCTGGTGTCGCTAGTACTGGATTTGAGTCTGTTCGAGTCTGTGCGCACCATACGGATGCGACCAAGATCATACTCGGAGGCTATAATTATAATAACTTGCGCGTCTGGCCCGTGTCAAGTACTGGGTTTTTCGCATTGAACACCTGGGTATCAATCATTGCCACATACAATGCCGCAAATTGGATTGGTTCGGTGTATAAAAATGGTATTTTGGATGTCTCATACACCTCTAATCAAGCCTTATGGGATCGTACATTTTCAATTACTTATGCAGGCAAAGCAGACAGCGCTGGGACGGAATGGAGCGGTGATATTGCTGGAATGTTTGTGGTGGACGAGCTTATCAGCCTGACAGCTGCTATGCAAATCTCCACTATGATATCAAATGGTATAGACCTAACAGAGACGGCGTGTCCAGGTTCATCTGCATGCGGAACATGCACTGCAGGTAAAACTTCATCCGTCGGAAGCAAGTCAAGAGATGCTTGTTTTGTTCCCGTCAGTTGCAACGCCGGATATGCCAGCCCGAACGGCGGCCCGTGCACGGCATGCGTTGCCGGAAAATACAAAACTATCACTGGCACTGCCGCGTGCACGGACTGTGCATCCTACACGTACTCCACCACATCAGCTGCAACGGTTGCCTCAGTCTGCCTGGCGTGTCCCACGGGCTCCGGCGAGTCGTGCCTTGGATGTTCTGCACTCACCAGCTGTCTTTGTCACGGTGGATATACGGGCCCGAACGGCGGTCCTTGCACGGCTTGCGCCGCCGGTCAATACAAAAGCGGTTCGGGTACTGCGCCATGTATCAACTGTGAAGCAGGGAAATTTACTGCATACACAGCCTATGGGTATTGTGTTGCATGTCCGGCAAATTCTGGTGCGTCGTGCATTGGATGTAGTGCAAGGCTTGCTTGTACATGCAACGTCGGTTACACCGGCCCAAATGGCGGCGTCTGCACCGCATGTGTCGCCGGCAAGTACAAAATGGAAACTGGTAGTGTGGCTTGTACCGACTGTGCATCCGGAACGTACTCCGCCACGTCAGCTGCAACGCTTAACACGACCTGCCTCGCGTGTCCAGCCGGTATGATTTCACCCGTCGCAAGTACGTCGAATGCCGCTTGTATTTCTCTTGCCTGCAACGCCGGCTACACCGGCCCGGACGGCGGCGAGTGCACCGCTTGCGCTGCTGGTTCCTACAAACCAACAACAGGCTCCGCCGCGTGCACGAGCTGCCCCGCCTTCTCCGGCGCGACGTGCGCGCTGTGCGGCACGTCCATGCCGTGCATCTGCACGGGCTACACAGACACCGTGTGCACGTCGTGCGTGACTACATCCGCCCCCGCGAGCACGAGCTCCAACGACTGCGTCTGCGGCCCGGGACTATACGACGCGTCGGGTGTTTGATATTTTATTCAATAAACACGCTCACGCTCAAGCACACGTCTCACACGCCAAACACTTGCCGTCGAGCAAGTAGTTCTTCTCCGCGCACGTCGTGACACACCCCGCCAGCTGCGTGTCGTAGTCCGTGCCGCCGGAGCATTCCTTGTACTTGTCTGTTTGAATCTTGCCAGCCCCCGCGCACAATTCGCACTGCTTGCAGCACGTGCGCTTCCAGGCGGTGAGCACGCCGCCGCATCCCGGCGCAGACCTGTCCAGGAACCACTTCGGCGGGCAGAAGTTCGCGTAACTCGTGGCTAGGTCGGGCACGTTTGGTTCGCAAAGCGTGTTTGGAAACGTCAGCCGCAAGTCGTCTTTTTGAGGCACGCAGATCGTGCTCGTGTTCTTGGCCTTATCGAGCGCACAGCAGAACTGCGATATCGGTCGATTCACATTCGCCTCGTCAGGAAGATTATCAGCCGGGTGCCACGTCTCGAACACCGCCTTGTTTCCACAGCGCGTCACGATCTGCGGGACGGCCGCGTCACTCACTCCCGCACACGGCGCGCACGCGGCCGGCTTGTACCAGTAGTTCATGCTCGCGGACATCATCGGTCTGATGAGCTTCAGGCTCCCCAGCTCGCCGCCGCGCACGCGCTCGGTGCCGTTCGACCAGCACGAGAACTGGGTCACCGCGAAAAAGTGGTTCGGAAACTGCTGGATCGAACACTGCTCCTCGCACGCCGTGCACGTGCCTGGCCCGGCAACGGCAACCGCGGGCGCGTCGAGCTCGGCGTAGTACGTCGGGCCGCAGCCTTGCGTGTACGTCGTACCTGTGCAGAAGCGGCAGTCTTCTGCTCGTCCCTCGCGTCGAAGCTCGTAGAAGCAGCTGAAGCCGTCCGTCAACGTCAGCTTGACCTCGGCCATGCGATTTGCCACAAGCCTGCGCTCTTTTACGAGGCTGTACCTGCCCCCGCTGCCCGCAACGAGCTCCGCAAGAGACGTGGTATTCGCGGGCCGACGGCTTCCGCAGTTCAGCGGTAGCAAGAGCGCGTCGTCTGCCTTGAGTATCTCCGCGTGTCCACACCACCGCCGGAACTGCATGCGCCTGCCGTACACGTTGCGCGCGACGCTCGTCCCTGGCGCAGACACGACGCCAAACGACGACGGCGGACACATCTCCGCGCTCGTCGATGTGGTCCACGCGTTGCCGTCGGACACGAGGTTGCGGTAGTACAATGCTGGTACCGCCTCGGGTCGCTGCGTGCTCCCGACCGGCTTGTACTGGTCGACGTAGGAAGACTCGAAGCGCCTCACGCCCGCAAAGGACAGCCCGTCCGCCACCGACATGAAGTACAAGCAGCCGTCTTTGGTCGATGCGTCGAACCACTGCGTGTGCTCGCACGCCGCGCAAGTCGTCTGCCCCTCGCGCCGCATCGGCGTGAGCGCCGGGCACGGCACGCACTTTTCGTCCGCGAGCGCTTCTTGCGAGGTCGAACGCACGTGGTGTGCCGCGCACTCGACGCACTTTCGGATCGGCCAGGACGGCTCGCACTTGCTCCACGAGCTCCGCCAAGGAGTGTCGACGCGCTGCCACGGCTCGCACGTCACGCACTTCAGCGGCACACCGCACGTGTCGGCGTTGGCGTCGGCGGCCAGCGCTTGTCCGGCATTTCCACACCCGCTGCACGAATAGTTCGGCTTCTCCGAGAAGTACAGGCTCGCGGTGGTGGGGTCGATTCTTCTCGGGTCGCCGCTCCACTGCACGTTGTCGACCCACGCGATGATGTTGCGCTGTCCGAGGTTCAGAACGTAGTGACTGTCTGCGGCGTAGCTCGAGAAGCTCGCGCTGTCCACGGGCGCAACGAAGCTGAGCATGTCCCTGAGCAGCACCGGTTTCTTGACGGAACCAGGATTGGTCTGTCGCACCCACGCGCACTCTTTTGCAAAGAAAGAAAACGCGTTGTCGACGCACGCCTCGGTCACCGCGTCGGGGCACGGCGTCGACGTGGACGCGAGGCGATAGTCGTAGAAATCAATGTCTTTGAATTTCCATTCTAGTTCGCGGGCGAAAAGTCTTCGTCGCGAAAGCCCATCAAGATTCTGTTCGACCTTTTCCACGGAAAACTTGCAGCGCATGAATTCCCTGTCCACGTTTTCTGGCTTCACGTTATACCAGATCTCATCTTTCGAGTACGACACGTCGGATCCTTTCGTACTGGACAGCCCGCAAAACTCGCGGTCGCTTTCGCTCGTCATCTTCGTAAACTTGAACTTGTACCACGGCTTCAGCGCGACCACCTCGCCGTCGTCGTGCCAGCACGCCGCGCCCGTAAAACTGATGCCTGTCGTGCTCTTCGCACAACGCGACACGCGCGCGCTCTGGTCCTTATACGCGCTCTCGAACCACTGCCGCACCGGCTTGAAGCTCGGAAACTGCGAGCGAAGGTGCCACATGCCCGTCTTCTCCCGACCCAGAAACGTGTCGTCGTCGTAAGAGACATCGGCGCTGAAAGTGGTCCTGATCGGCGGCGTCGACCACGTGCTCAGGTCGGGATCCACTTCCCAGGGCATGCACTGAAAGATTCTGCGTCTGTAGTTTGCGTATGAAACTAGTTGTCCGCAATTGCCCATCGGCATGACGACGCTTCCGATTTGATATGTGTTGCTCACACAACTGCCTGCCCGGCACGAGTACGCCACGATCGGATTCAGCGGTGCACGAGGACAATACCACACAAACGCCGCTTCGCTGACTCTGGAGCGATCCCTTGCCTCGAGCAACTCGTCATCGCATTCCGGTAGCTCTTGGATCTCTTCCTGCGACATGAAACGATTCTGGCTCGCCGCGAAGCCGACCAGGACCGCCACGCAAACCAGCACCAAGCGCGCCGACATCTCTAGCGCCGCGTGCACCTATATACACGACTGCGTACATTCGCCGCAAAAAATCGCCGCAAAAAATCAACCCGCTGACGCCACCGTCGCCGCCTCGAAGAACACAAGAAGCACGGCGAGCGCGATGCCTTTGCTCGCCACCGGTAGTGGCGCAATCGCCAGCTTGAACTCGCCGACGATCGCGCTCACCGCCACTAGAATGAAAATCTGCGCCGCGAGGCCAGACAGCGCCCACCGCGTCCCGAGTTTCCTCGTCGCCAGCAGCGCAAACAAAGCGACGACTGCGACGATGCCGGCCTCCACGCGAATGCGGCGCAGGTACGCCGCGAGCACCGCGGTCACGCGGTAGATCGCGTACCCCTGCGGCTCGTCGAGCGCGGGATTCAGGCCCTTGCACACCTCGATCGCGACGGTCAACAGGAGCAGCATGGTACTGTGTCCGGCCGGCGTCGCCGACGTGTCCTGGATCAAGTCCAGCAACCAGTTCACCGTCGCCATGAACAGTGCGCTCGACAGCACGCTCAGCCCGGGCACGAACGCGTCGAGCGCCCTCGTCAGCAGCGGCGAGGCCGAGCACACGACCGCGGCGATCACGACGACGACGAGGCTGTCCCGCTCCGACTCGAGCTGTCCCTTGAGTGAGTCGGAAAACACAAACAGGCTGATACCGACGAGGTTGTACTGCCCCCGCACAGAATGCAGGGTGATGCTCAAGAAGACGAGCACGCAGCCGACAACCGCGAGCTTCGACGCGAGCAGGCGCGAGTTACTGCTCGCCGAGATCTGCACGCTTGCCAAAAAAACGTTGCCGATTAGCCCGATTAACACCGCCCGGCAACGTAGCAACAGCTGCTGCTGGAACCCCTTTGTCGCCAGCCTCATGGCCGCTTGCAGACAGCCGTACATTATCAGAATGGAAATCGTCAGCGCCGTCCCTCCGACCGACTGGAGCTGTTCGTACGCCAGCTGCACGAGGATCGCGCTCACCGCCGTCTCCAGCCGCGCGTGGATGATGCTTGGACTTGAAGCCGACATGCGTCCCGCGCCGCGCTTATTTATATACAAGCTCGTCATATCGCCGCTTTTTGGTTGTATGAACCGGACATGCATGTCGAAGCAAAGCGCGCGCGAGAAAAAAACAACAGGGAAGAGACGCTTTTCAGCTACGATGATTTCTTTATTCATAAAGAAACAAAGACCCGCTCAGTCAAAAGCCGTTGGCCCAAAGCATTTCCGCTTCATCGTGCAAGGCTTTCATCCTGTCGTCTGAACCTGGTGACTCTACGTCGAGTTGACGCTCGAGCATTTCATCGGAATCTATGGAAGGATTTTCGATGGAGAAGCCCGAAATCTCGGATTTGAAATCCTCGAGATAGCTGAGATCAGAGCCTTCGTAATCTGACCGTGCTCGCATGGTTTCGTCTGGGTGTTCCAACACCCTCCGCATCTGTTCCTGTAAGATACCTATGATCCTCCGGACGTCCTCAGATTGCTCCTGCGAACGCAACGAGGGTACCACGTTGAAACCATTGGAGCCGTCGAAGGATATATTCCATATCTTGCTCCAGCGCCGACCCGCATTTGTAAACTCGAGTCCATGCGCAACAGACAACACTGATGTGGTCATTTCCTCCTCCTCATTGAACCGAAACCTGTCCCTGCGCCAAAAAATGGTGGACTCCACCTCGTAGCGAGTCCCGTCGCGCATGTAGTACCAAAGAGAGCACTTCAGTGCCGGGTTCCATCCGACTGTTGGCCACAGGTAGATCCGGAGAAAGTCGATGAGATATTCGTCGAACATCTGCAGGACGAGGGGCCATTTCTCGGCCACAATCCTGCTCATGATTCTCCTACACATCTTATCCACGCCCATCAAGGGCAAATAATAGTTCAAAAGAACATCCATGCCAGCCCTCCTCATCGTTGGAGGTACGTAGTACTTCTCAGCGATCATATGCATGACGTCGCTCGTCATTACCGGACATGGAGCGACCTCCATTTTTCCGGCAGATACGGCGGGGTGGTGTTGCATATATACCAAGACGTTGAGTTTTGCTTGTGCTTATTTCTACGCAAACTCGCCATATCGCAGCTTTGGTTACTCATGCGCAGGAATGTCTGTGCCAAGACCCGCGACGCCGGAGGCGCCCGCAAACTCTTCGGCCTCGCCCGAAGCTCCTGCAAGCGTTCCCGTCGTGCGCATCTCACCGCTGCTCATCTTCGGTCTGCCACCGTTCTGGTGCATCGCAACTTGTCCGACGTGCGACGCCATCGGCTTCCTGCAGGAGGACGTGCATCCTTTGCCGCCTGCTCCGACGAGCACCTGCGCGTACGGCCACGTCTACACGCTCGAGCTCGAGAGCGACCACCCTCTCGATGACGATTTTCTAGATGACGATGTTTAATAAATGTTAAAAACATCCATCCAACCGAACAAAAACAGATACAGACAAGTCCTGTTCTTAGCCCGCGCCCATGCTTCTACCACGTCGTCGGTATTTGGGTTCATGACAGTCGCGTACACTTCACCGGAGCGAACGAAGAAGTTCGTTTCGTAGAGGAACACGCACATCCATAAGACCACGAAACACGCGCAGTGGAAGACACAGACACACGAGATACGGCGACAAAAGCCGAGGAACTGCGTCCACCGGGTCGGCGCCGGCACAACGGCCGGCGCCGGCACCACGGCCGGCGCCGGCACCACGACGGCGAGCGGCACCACGGCCGCCGCCGGCAACGTGACCGGTGCTCTGACCGCGTCCCGCGCCTGCGCCGCCAGGTCCTCGCCCCAGCGGTCGCATGAGGCGCACGAGCACAGCACGATCCGCAGCATGACAAACCACTGAATGAGCTTGAAGTACATACAAGCGGTTTTCGCGAGGAGGATGAACAAGAATTCTGCCACTCCCTTGAGTCCGTGGAGACCGGTCAAGTTGTTGATGGTGCTGTAGAAATACACGCGCTTGCACGTGTCTTGGTGCGTCGCCTCGGTCCAAAACCAGTTGAACTTCTTCTGTGACTTGCTGGCCTTCACATATTCCTCGTGTCCCTCCCGCGCAAATTTGTTCGCGCGATTGACAAGGTCACCCGCTACCCGCAGCAGCTCAAAAAAATCCATCACGTCATGGCGCAAGTTCTGGACGAACTCGGCGAGCCACTCCTTGAAGTGAGCGGCGGCAACACCGGCGTCCGAGTCCTTGGGCGCGAAGCAGAAGGCGAAGACGGCGACGAGAACGGCCAACAACACGGCAGTTCTCATGGCCGCTGATGCGACCGCGGCGCGCGTCCTTTATACATTCGGAACCCATTTCCTACGAGGCCCTCTTTTTCACCAGCAACATCCAAAATGCTCCGTAATTTTCATCGTCAAGCGCTTCGTCCGTTGCGTCTGCGTCTCCTTTGTACATGACTTCGTATCGTCCGTTGCCGGCCTGGTCCACGATCGTGCCTGGATACCACATATAACCCGCGCCTTTTTCTAGTTTGTAGCAGACGACAATCGTACGATCCTTCAGATACTCGATGTTCATTTGATCGTCTGTAAGATTATCCACCAGTTCCCATCCGTCCGGGGCCACATACTTCTTTCCGAAACTCGCCTTTTGGGTGGTGCCGGGAAACTCTTCCGCGGCGAGAGGCGGTGCGGACGGTCTTGGGTCCGACGCATCGTCCTGGTCCTCTCCGCCCGCAGGCCCACCTTCTCCACCTTGCTGTGCTCCACCTGAAGCCAAATCAGCGCGCGCATTCGCCTCGCGCAGCTGCTGCCGCAGCTGCCGCTGCATGGTTTCGAAGTCGTGCTTGCGGACGAAGCCATCGGGCTCCGCGGTCTTGTCCTGCACAAAGTAGTAGTGCCGACAGAGACACTCGAGCGCGTAGTCGATCTCGACCTGTGCCGCCAGCGGGAACATCGCCTTCGTCTGCTCGAGCTTCTCGCCGAGCGCGGCCTTGCACCTGATCTGCCGCGCGAGCGTGTGCGCCGTGATCAAATTGCCCGCGCCAATCATCTTGAAAAACACCGCGGGCGACGACGCGCTCGTTGGGCGCGTCCAGCCGCACTTCTGCTCGAAGAACGAGGCGAGGTCGTTGTCGAGGTCCATTTCTATGTTCCGCTGACGACATACATACGCGAACAGCGACGTGCAGTTGCTCTTGAACATGTGCATCGGATTCTTGACGGTGTCCCTGCTGTTGATCTGCGTCGCGTGCTTGCGCGTGAAGTTCACGTACATCTGCAGCGTGTTTGCGCTGTTCCTGGCGACCGTGTACGACATTGAACTCTTCAACTTGCACAGAAATCCGATGTTGATCCACAGCCACGGCATCGCAAACAGCACGTGCCCCTCGATGCCTTTAGAAAACCTCGTCTGGTCGGCCCTCGAGATCAGGCGCGTCGAGTCCGAGTGCGGAAGCACCGACAACGGCACTGCAAACGAATCGCTCTTCAGCGGCCTCGGGGTCAGAAAGTTGTTCATCGCATCCGGTTTCAATGCATTCACGTATGCATGCACGTGCATCGGATACCACATGCCCGCGCACGGATGCTTCTTGTCCTGTACTAGCGCAAGAATGTCTTTCGGGTCCACGCGCGGGACCGCAAATATCACCACAGGAATGCCGTCTGTGGTCGTACTGATCACTCTAGCCGAAAAGCTTTGGCGCAGCAGGCCGTCCGCCGCCTGCTCTCTCACGTTGTTGATTTTCGTGTCGAGCTTCTCTCGGCCGCCCAAAGTTCTTCGCCACGCGAGCACGCTCTCAAAGTCGTCGCCGTGGTTCCGTTCGTCGCGCTTCTCATCGCTGGTCATAAGGTCGAAAGACTGCCCCACGTCCGACTCGACCGTCTGTCGCGCGTCCACGCGCTTCGCGTTGATCCAACAAAAGAAATCGAATTGACGTGTGTCTGACTTGTCCTGGTGCATTTCCTGCAACTTGCGATGGATCGAGCTCGTGTTGCGGTTGTTGATGTACTGCATCAGCTGCTCCACCAACGCGACGTGCGCATACAGGAATTTCTCCGACCACGCGGAAAAAGTATTGAACTTATCTCGGTCGTGCTTCCACAGCGCAGATGTTATAAAGAGCGCAGGGACGCTTGGGTTGATATCGTGACACAAGGACGCGCCCTGGAACATCTTCTCGTGCATGAACATCCCGCTCTTGCTCTTGCCCTGGTCGAGATTGTGTCCGTCGCCTTCGAAGCAAATGCACACCTTCCGCTCCGTGTCCGCACCGCTCAGCTTGAGCACACTGATGCTGTCCGGGCGCTGTGTACCCTGAATGTGCATCGGCGGATTGGCATCCAAGTCTATGTTTCGCGTCGGGAAGTAGGTAGCCAGGTGCTTGGTCTCAAATTCGCCCTGATCCTTGTAGAACGTCGACAGATTCTTGTCGTCCTGCACGGAGAAGCGCACAGATTCCGACGCCCACGGCGTGAGCTTGAATTCCTGCTCGCCCTTCTCCGCCGACCGCGCCACGACCCCGAGCGCGCGCTCCATGACGCCGCTGATCCACTGGTCCTTGCTCCAGCCCTTGCTCACCGTGTCCCGCACCTGCTCGTCCGCGTCGTTCTGCTGCACTTCGCGCACGGCGCACTCGCGCACGCGTGCCTCGGCGGCCGCGGCTGCCATTCGTCGTGCGCGGTCTGCTTTTATATCTAACTTCCACAATCCTCGGGCTGTGGTCGGGCGCCGCATGTTCTGCGTGTCCTTCGCTCAAGTCTTCGACTCCGACGACGTGCGAGTCTTCCTCGCGCAATTCGACCTCGCGCGCTGTCTGCGGGAGTCTTTTTTACAGGCATTTTAGCCAGTCCGTTTGGGATTCTAGCCTCCACGTATGATGGGCCGTGCGCAGATCGCGCTCGGACTCGCGCTCCTCGCGCTTGCGCTCGCTGTACGAGCGCACAAATCCAAGCAACCGCACACGTTTGTTTGCACGCCGCCGCCGCACATCCTGCCCGGCCTTCGAGACGCCACGCGAGCCGACACCTGTCTGGCCTGCCACGGCACTCCTTGGCCTGTGTACTCAGCAAACGCCACGCGCCCACGCCTGCATCCACACCACGAGACGCGCCGCCAAGAGCGCATCCTCAACGAGTTCTTCTCCGCGCTCCTCGAGGCCGACGACCTCGCCCTTCTCGAGCGGGAAGCGCAGCGCATGGGCCTCACGTACCTCGACACGAATTTCAGCATGTGTCGCCGCCCTCTTCTCGTGCGCAACAGCGTCCGCGACATCATGAGCAAGTACAGCATGCCGGTCACCCCCATCGAGCGCAAGTGGGCGCCCGTCAAGACCGAGTTCCTGCCGTAGTAGACACCAAGCGCCACACGTGCGTCTCTTCGTCGCAGCACTATACGTCGCAGCACTATATAATGCAGCTGCCGAGTGCCTCATGCACACAGAGGCTTTCCACGAGCAAAGCATGCCCAAGCGCAAGATCATTCTCTCCGATTCAGACTCTGAGATCCCTCCCGTGCCCTCTACACCCGACACACCACCGCCCGAACCCACCCCAAAGCCGCCATCGAAACGCTCGCTGCAGCGCGCGCGTCAACAGGCCAGTCTCGAGAAGATCAGGCGGTGCGAGTACATGCGGCGACCCGAGGACCGCTCGATGCGCAAGTTCCGCGCATACTTTATGCAGGACGAACTCCAACAGAAGCAGCAGCAGCTGCCACCGCCGCGCACGCTCAAGCGCTTCAAGCTTTACGACAGCAGGATGCAGGAGCTGCGCGCCCAGCAGCGCAATGAGCGCAACCTTAACGCTGCGCCGAAGAACCTGGACTTCGCCTGTCACGTCTGCGGGGCCACCGGCCGGACGCACTTCCAGTGCCAGATGCGCATCTCCAAGCAGAAGGCATGGCGCGGCAGGCCGCCCGAGGGTCATACAGGTAAGACATGGTGGCGCAAGGCTCGCGCTAACGCCGAGCGGTGGGTGCTCCGCGCCGACCGCTTGCGAGGTGTCTTCGCCGTGCTCAAGAGCAACTGGCTTCAGTACAAGCGAATCAGGGTCATGGACGAGCGTGCCATCGCGCTGGACGCAGTGCCGCTCGATTTCATCTCCGACTTCTACAATCCCGCCGCGTTTCTCCTTGTGAAGCCCATGACACGTTCGGAGACGAGCATGCCTTCCGCAACACTGGCGACCATCGCCTTTCTTCAAGAGTGCGGCCAGTACATATGCACGGACTGCTGCGTGCGCGAGCGCATGCCGCGCAACCTTGACCTGACGAATAACTCCTTCTGCCGCTCGTGCTACCACCGCGGCACGCGCCGCGAAGACTACGCGCGCCACGAGCAGGCTCAGCTCGAGCACAAGTCACTCGCGTACCGCGAGAACAGGCCGGCTCGCGACGAAAAGGAATCAAGCCTTCCCAAGCCCTCGACACTCCTCACCGACCGCAGCACAAACGCTCTGTGGTCAGGAGGCACAGGAAGACAGCTCATCCGCCGCGAGCCGTTGAACGGGTCCGCGTATACACACTCCGAGCTCAACGGTCTGCTCAAGACCGTCGAGAACTTCTTTTACAACCGCACCGCGAGCTTCCAGGTCATGTACACCGTCGAGTCCGACAATTCACGGCCGTGGGCCCTCACGCGCGGCGAGTGCATCCACCACTTCGGCATTTCCGAAGTACGCAGCCTGATGCTGAACTTCGAGGTTGATCCGAACGACACCTTTATGTCCTCGGAGCAACTAGCACGCTACACTACTATCGCAGAGCCAGATGAGGAAGGAGACTCGGATTGCGAGCTGTCAGACTAGACAGCCTGTGTTGTAAGCGTTTGTGTTTTTATTAAACAAGTACAACGTCTTTCACTTTCTTCAAAAAGCCCATCGTGTCATCGCTGGGCGACCCCTCGAAGCTGCGTGCGCTGTGCGGAGGCGAAGCTGCGTGCTCTGGTTGGACAGCCTCCAAATTATTGCACGCAGCCTCAAACTCTTTATCAAGCTCCGCCTGGAAGGCCTCCTCCTTCTTGCGGTTCCGCTCGACCAAGCGTGTGACGCGCTTATCAGCGGCAGCAAACGCGCGCACATTCGAGATGACAAGCGCGGCGGTCCTCTTCCTATCCCTAAATTCCTGAAGGGCGTACTCATGACGACGTTGCTCGCGGACACGCTTCAGCTGCGCGTCGAACCCGCCCGAGTCCGCGGAAGCCGCGGACGAGGACGAGGACGAGCGGGCCAGCAAGCGCCTCCTGCCCTTGGCGATCGTCTTCTTCACAGAAGGCGAAGAGGCGGCGGAGGAACTCGAGGAGGACGAAGGCGAAGAGGCGGCGGAGGAACTCGAGGACGACGACGACGAGAACGAGCTGGCGGGGACATAGTCTATCCGCCTCGTTTTCGGGGCCGGTGGGGCTCGTGGTTTCTTGATGAAATTGCAAAAAGCCTTGCAGAGAAAATACTCCTTGCCGTCAAGGACGACTGGTGTTACCTCTTTCAGGATGTATTTGCGATTGGATTTCACCGGAAATTTTTCCAAAAGGAACTCTTCGTTCTTGAGAAAACCCCACTGAGTCTTCACCGTCTGTTTAACACGCACCATGATGATGGTGCGCAGATGACGAGCTCGACGACTTCGTTTATACTGAAGCTTGAATTTCCGCGTGGAGTGATTCTCTTGGAATTCAATGCTTCGAGCGAGACACTTCGCGTGCTTATATAGACGAAAATCGCGTCACGTGCGTCTTTTTTTTACATTTCGCCCGATTTAGGGCGTGCTTCCGGTTCCGTGCGTTGGAGTAGAGCGGTTGCGATGTTGTTCCATGACTCTTTTATCATGATCCAGATATGATTTTTTTATTTTTAGTTGGTGTTCGAGCATCTTTAAGAAGTAATTCCGTTTTTTGTTCCTTCTCATGTTGCTGACATATAGAGAAATCATGCGAACAAGCATTATAAGTAATACGTTTTTGGGCACCTCTTCCCAAAAAATACCACCGTGCTCATTTCGTGGCAGAAGGGTTTTGTCAAATGTTTCCAATTGATTTCCTCTCCAGTCCATCAGTTTGGATGTACTGTCGGGTATGTACTCGTAGTCTGGGTTGAACTTCTTTGCATGATCTCCGGAGTCCGAATTCTCATCTTCTGAGTCACTTTCAGAATCTGATGGGTCCACCTGCTCCACACGTTCTACCTCGGGATCCGGATTGTCGAGGTCCCAGTCATTGTATTCAGCTTCTTTTTCTTGGGTTTCTGTTGTATTTTCTGTTTCTTCGTCTGGATCTTCGTCTTCTTCGGATATCTCAGGTTTCCCCGCATGCCTTTGTCTTTCCCTTTCCTCCTTTTGTCGCTTCTTCGTATCCTCGAGTTCTTTCCGTTTTTCCACTCTTTCATCGTATTCTTTCCACTTTTCTACCTTAAGACGAGCCGAAGACAAGAAAGTCTTGAGTCTGTAACGGATATCTAAAAAAATATCGGGGTCACGCGGCTCCAAACCTTGAATAAATCCATACAACCTGGTCAGAAACTTGAAGTGTTTGTGTGTTCTGTCCGTTTCGATTGGTTGATCCATGTAACGTCCAGTGGCCAATTCATATTTTAACCAATTCGGAGTAAAATAATCTCTCGGTGCGTATATGTCTGATAGACCATTTGCCTTCTTTTCTTTTGGATACCAAAATTCTCTTTCGAATCGGTCCGTGTTTTCCAAAAAACCTTCGTTCTCCATTATACGATGGAGAAGTGATGCGATTATCCACGTGTTACATGCCCTGATAAGACTATTTACATAAAAATCCTGTCTGCGTGTAAAACGTAATCTTTCAAATTCGTCAATTATTCTCGCTTGCGTCAAATTCATACACGCGTAGTAGCGTTGAACTCGATCACTTGGGTCTGTTGCAGATCGCAAATCACTCAATTTGAAACTTCTCAGTTCATTCAGCAAGTCTTCGATCACGTGTCTACATTCCTCTTCACTCGACCATGTCCATGCTTTGACATTCTTCAAATTCTCCATGAAAATAATTTGATCTTGTTCTACATGCAAGTCGTCTCGATTGTCATCAGATGTTATATTGCCAGGTACGTAAGGTTCTGTTTTCGATGTATGGAATGAGGCCGGGTTATGGTCATGTGCCCACGGCTTATTGTTCGATTTGCGCTTCGCCGCTCGTGCCCTATCTTTTCTCCAGGTATCTTCATGAAAAGGGCGGTGCGGTCGATTTCCTCCTTGTGGCATAAAGAAGTTGTAAATGTCTTTTATACGATCCATCACATTCCCGTACACACTCATCCTTCCACAAAAAACCGCTTCACCACCCGATCGTCACACTCAAGCAACCGACAAAGTATCACCGCGCACGCAAACGCGTCCGTCCGCGCGTTATGATGTCCCTCCAGCGGCGTCGAAGTCACTGACTCGTACACCGTCGGCAGCCGGTAGTTTGTGAGCCGTTGCGAACCGACTCGCGAGCCAAGCAGCACGCACTGTTGCCACGTGCAGGTCCACCGCCGCGGATTGCGCAGTTCCCGGCGCAGGTCCATCAGCCGCGTCGTCTGCGCCGTATGCGCTGCGTCGTCGGTGTCCGCGTCGAGCATATCGACGAGCCGGTTGTCGATGCTCTCCAGCAGCACGCCCCAGTCGTGCTGCGCGCAGTGCGCCGCGAATACCACGCTTGGGTACTGCGCGATGATGTCCTCGAGGCGGTCGTGCAGGTCAGCCAAGTCCCGGCCGCGCGCCAGCGTCCCGGGGGTCAGCCCGTGCACCGCCCGCGCCGCAGCCGACGCCTTGTGCTCCACCGTCGGCCGGTACTCCGCGTACTCGTCGGCGAGCACGTCCATCGAGCGCGCATACATGTCTTGCTGACACACGACTATGGCGCACGCCACGATCTCTGAACTGAAAAACGCCCGCAGCACCTCGCGGACGTGCGCTGGATTGGACAGATCGAACGCCTTCGCGCCTTCCTTGCGATGCGGCACAAGCGCCGGCGGGCTCCGCTCGCGACAGAAGACCCACGCATCGCGCGTCCGCTTCAGGAGAATCGGCTTCCCTTCGGCCGCGCGCTGCCGCGCCAGGTAGGCGACCGCGAACTTGGTGAAGCGCTTCTTGTGGTTCTTGCCGTCGCTGTCGAGCCTGCTCCAGTACTTGGTGAAGGTCCCTTGGTTATAGTGTTCGAGGCACTCCGCCGCAAGCGGAACCTCTTCGTGCGCGCGCTCCGTCCGCCACGTGCCGAGCTCGACGAGCTCTCCGACGCACCACGCGCAGGCGCTCTCTCGTTCCTTGCCGACAAAGCCCTCGCTCTCCGTGTCGATTACGGCGTATACGACGGGCATGTCACTTTGATCTATGGCTTATAAACGACTGCGGGCCGGGCATACAAAACGAATGCAAATCGTTTATATGACATACGTGTATACTGTATGGCAGATACAGAGACAGCGCGAGAAAATGAAGAAGATGATGTTCCATTTCAACCTGTTTTGTCCCGTGGGGACAAACAAAATATAAAGAGAACAAAAATGGTATCCACATACGGTTCACCCACACTGGAATGGATGAGTGAGCAGTACAACAACTACTTTAAAGCCATGTACGGGAAACAACTCGATTTTCGCATTACTCTACACTCACAGCCGTACATGACACCTATGGAGAATCGACGACAATTGGACTCTGTCCTGCAAACGCAGTTCTGGTGTAGGCCCAAGATATGGGACCTTATGTGCGGAAGCGGCGCCGACGGCTTGTGTGCATTGATGCATTTGAGACCTGAACATCTGACTCTCGTCGACTCGAACAACAAAGAGGGATGGGACACGCTACTACATAACATCCAGGAAGCCCCGAGATTATATCCTCGTCATTTCAAAACGCCAGACAATCTGTTCCAGACCTACAAAGATTTAGAAGACGATAGAACACAAATATCAGCACACAATTTATCCGCAATCTCGTTCATCAAAAGATATGCACGCGATCATCAACTGTATATTGCTACACCAGAAAAAAAACACGCCCCAGAACCACACATAATCCACCTCGTGTATCTTGATCCGCCGTGGGGTAGACAAGCCATGGAGCATCTCATCAAGGAGTCCGCAATCATGGGTGACGCCGCGGAGAACGCATACATTACGAGCGCAAAGGAGAAGAGAGAAGCCAATGGAGGAAAATCTGACCCGAATTCCGACCACATTATTGAACACGAGGTTAACTTTAGTACAATGATACGATATGTTGAAAGTATCCTTCAGACCATGGCAGCATACAACATAGAGTGTTCTGTCTTGTGTTTCAAAAATCGTTTCCATGTTACCCGTCAAACATTCGCAGAGAACACAAAAGGCAAAAAGGTCGGGAAAGACTTCAGCGTCCTCTATTCAGTGGAGGCGACTCCGTGGATGGATTTATATAGAACAGAAGATTTTCAAAACGCTCCACCAGAAACTGACCCATATCACGCCCAAAAAGGTTTATTTCACTGGGCTGTTTTAAGACACAAATATTGGGAGCACATGAGAGATGGACGCCACAATTGGTATGTAAGAAGTTTAACAAATCGACTTTTTGAGGAACGTCCCGGACATTATTGGGTCGAGACTGCATCTCAGATCAAAGAACCATTCGAGCCAGAATACGGCAAACAAATGAAGTATCCAACTATAACATGGACGCGTCCCGCGGCAAACACAAGCGATCAATACATGATGATCACCAGAACTACATGTCCACCACAGGAAAAAAAAATGATTTGGAACCTAAAACATCATCCGAATTCAAATCCAAACGCAGTGTTCAGACACGAGGATCAGAAAAGAAAAAAAGCACTGTACAGAGAAGAGGATCAAAAAAATATGAGCGGAAACAAGAACAGGAAAGTCAGATCATCTCTTCTCGAGCTCCTACAACAACTGCAACTGACCAACGACTGACGCGCGAAGAAGAACGTAAAAAAACGAACCTCGCGCGAAGAAGAACGTAAAAAAACGAACCTCGCGCGAAGAAGAACATAAAAAAAACGCTAAAATATCTCGTTTGCATGAATCTCGAGATCCTCGTTTGCCCTTCGCTGGGCGAGCAACACCGACTGCAACACCGACTGTGTCGTTTGAATGAATCAACACCGACTGTGTCGTTTTGGAGCAACACCGACTGTGTCGTTTGCATAAATCAACACCGACTCGAGATCCATGAATCTCTATTTAAACACGATCAGAATCTTGTAGATCCACAGCCAATTTTGCCATGTCGGTCGCGAGCAAGCCCATGATCACCTTGCAGATGCACGAAGAGTATGACCAGAACGAAGCCTTCCTAAGTGCCATTTCAATTTCCGACATCCTCCCAGAGTCTTCTCTGTTCTCGAGGCCTTCCACGCCTACCGGAGAGGCCGCGACCGCGCTGCCTTGCGCGTCCGGCAGTCAGGCTGTCGTCGAAGCTTCCGCTGTAGACACGCGCGTCCTGACGCCAGAGGAGCAGGATAAGGCGAACATCAACTTGATCGTCTCGATATATACCCACGAGCGCCACTTCCTCGAACACCATAAAGTCAAGCACCCCAACGTCCCGTTGACCGCCGCGAGGCGGGCCCGCATCAAGAGGGACGCCTTCGTCGCAGCAGAGTTTGAACTGTCGAGCCACGCCGCCGACTTTGAGGTAACAGGCAAGCCAAAGAACTACAAAGGCTGCCGCGAGGCGAGGAACGTGCGTGCATACTACAAGGCGACAAAGGCGGAGCGCAGGTCGCTCGCGGCGCGGCTTCTCGCGTAGTCTCTTTTGTTGTTGATAGCTTGTAATAAACAAACGAAACAAAGATCTACAGTCTCAGTTGCCAAGAAGGCCATTCAAAGCCTGTGTGTGCTTGCACTGGTCTCCGTGTTCAGCGCCCCCGGTCCTCCTGCAGGTCCTGCAGCAGTCGCCGGGCTGGCCGTTCCACGTGAACCGCGTCTTGCAGCAGTCACACTTGGGCACCCGCGCCGCCGCGCCGCCCGCGCCGCCCGCGCCGCCCGCGGCCGATTGGGCCTGAGGCGGGACTGGCGCGCGCGCGGAAGCCGGGGCCGCGTGGACCTCGACTTTCACGCTGATGGCAGGCGGAGCCGGAGCCGGAGCCGGCGCCGCAGGCACAGCTGCGAACTGCACACCGACCACAGGCGGAGCCGCGGCAGAGGCCGCGACTGGAGCCGGAGCAGGAGCCGGAGTATTCAGTTTGACAGTAGCCGCATCCACGATACACGAGCAGGCACAAACGAAGCCATGCTTCGGCACGGAGAACTGAACTGCAGGCGTTTGTAAGGTGCTGTTGTAGACAGCACCTTTGCCAGTGTTATAGTTCTCGCACAGCGCACGAAGATTGGGATCCAGTGCCTCAAGACACAGAGAATACGTCCTTCCTATCTTGATGCACTTGAGCACCTTCATGGAAACGTACTGTCCAAAGGAGTAACCTTGATGAGCTTTTCGGTTGAGTGTGCAGCAGTGCAGTTGCACAGTATCTCCGACGGAGTACTTTGTATTCGCAGATGTACACGAGTCAGTGATGGTGACGTCGGGCGGCGTCGGCGCCGCTTTGGCCGCAGGCGCAGCCGCAGACGCAGCCGCGCCGTTGCCGCCGGACGGTCCAGCGCCAGCCGCAGCCGCAGCCGCAGCCGCTCCGCCGAACGGCCCTTGGAGGACGTTCTGAGCCGGCTGTGCCGGCTTGTGCGAACTGGGACCCGCTCCGCCGAACTGCGCAGTGAGGGCCTGTCCGAAGCCCATGATCGCGGGCCGCTTCTGCGGGGTGGGGGCCTCCTCGGCCGGCCGCTTGCCGGCAGCGCCTTCATTCTGCTTGTCTTTCGCCTTCTGCGCCTCGATCTCTTTGTGCTTCTGCTGTATATATTGAACCTTGAGCATTTTCATGGGTCTCCCCATTTCTGAAACCCGGTGGATCTGATCAAACGGAATTTTGTCAAAGCAATGCTCAAACACAAGAATACCCACAATGTGCGCTTCTTGTGAATTGGGTTTTTTGACAAAGTACGTCGCGTGTTCTTCATACTTGCTGTTGATCAACGTGTCGACGCCCTCCGGGTGTATCTTGCTCGGACTGCCTTCCTCGCACTTGCCGATCAGGACATTGAATATACACACAATCATCCATTGTTCGTGTGTACGGACGTAGTCCATCGAATCCTTGACATGCAAACCATAGTAGATACCTTTACCAAATTTGTCCCTTCCTGGGATGACAGGATACTTCAAAAGTCCACCATCCGCGACGATTCCCGCAATACCTTCTAGGCTAGTTGCATGGTACAACTTTACCTCCTTCATCTTTGTACGAAAACGCTTTTCCACATTATAGTGTGCTTTTAGGCGACGCTCTTCATCACCAGAGACGATACAGAACATGACGCACTTCATTCCGGTCTCCTGTATCAGGACTTCATTCGCCGTCGTTGTATCTGTGGGTCTCTTGTTCGGATGAAGCGTATTTAACACGAGATTCACATTGTGGTCATACCCTTGTGAGAATTCAAGCTTGTCTTCATTGTTGGCCCGACCAACGCAGGTGACGAAGCCTAATACGTGCTCGGTCGTCTGGCCCAACTCTGTGGGGAATTCGAATGGCATCTCGAGCCACTGAATTCCGGTTGCTGGATACAATCTGATCGCTGGTCTTTTATACCACTCGCAAAGATTTCGGGTGGGTTCTTTATTCAATAAACGAACGGTTAAGCTGTCCTACTCACCAACCTCCAAATCCATGCCGATCGACTCTTTCAGCCCCGCATTCCGCTCGAGCTCGAGCTCGATCTGCGCACGCAGCGCCTTGTTAACCTCCTCGATCTCGGCGACCCGTGCCTCCATCTCAAGCTCGCGTGCAATCCTGCGCTCGCGCGACACTTTGGCAGAGCGACGGTTTCTCGCGAGCCTCGTGAGCTTCTTCATTTCCTTCGCCGTCAGCGCAGGGAGCGCGGTCGACTTGAGCCACTCGGGCGAGCTCGGAGCGGTGGTCCACGCCGAGCCCGTCGGCGAGCTCGGTGCCGTCACCCACACGCTCGCGCTCGCGAGCGTCTCTTTCGGTGAGACAGAAACCTCAGCCGTCAGCACACTGCCCGCAGCCCCCTCGAGCGTATTCACCCACGATATTTCCTCCAGTGACAGCGCGCGGCTCACTGCGGATTGTGCGCATGCGTGTGTCTTCCAGAACATGCTCTTGTTTCACCAGAGGCCGATTTCGCTGGCTTTTCTAGACTTTCTCGGCCGGGCCCGTCCCGGATTTGGCGCGCATGCATTTTTTTGGATTTGTGTTTTTTTAAGCTTTTTAGCGCAAGGATGTCTATATAAGCATACCCGGGGCGGCGGACCGATGCTCGCCGCTGTGGACGAGACCGCCACACCCGAGGCCGTGCTCTCGCCACACGCCGCGTGCTGCTCCTGCGGCAGCGACCAGGATGTACAGCCGAGTCCATTCTGTGATTGGTGCCAGCTGCACGAACACCTTGAATATTGCTTCGAGAGGATCTGCCTCGGTCTCTAGTCTCTGAAATCAATCGGACGCTTCGGATGTATACATGCGGCGCGAGCGCGGCGCATGCGGCGCGGGGTCCCATACACGCTGATCGGAGCACATGGAATTGCCGACGACAGACGGTCGATGCCAATCAAAATCGCGGCACTTGTTGCGCTGGTCGTCTGGCTGCAGTATTACTGCACGCAGACTCCAGACGCGCCGGTGATCGCAACCGAAATTCAGACTCGCGGCATCCGTGCGCCTACACAAGGCTTCGTCATCTCCATGCACAACGAGACGGGCTGGAAGGTCGGCGAGCGGCTGAAGCGGGCCTTCGGGATCACCGACATGCACGTGATCGTCGGTCACGTCGGCAATTACTCGACGCTGTCCCTATACAACCGCCACCTGATGCGACACGGCCGGACGGACGCTCTACAGATAGGCAATCTGCCCATGCTCGGTTGTCTTGAGACTCACCGCGAGGTGTGGACTCGAGTACAACAGGATTCGTACGTTTTCGAGGACGATGCAGTGCCAACACAGAACGCCCTGCGCATCGCGAAGACGCTGTTGCTGGACAACATCCAAAGACATTCGTCGGTGATACACTTGGATATTCCAGGTGGCTTCGTCTCGGGAAGTTATATCTGGCCAGACAGAGCGCAGTATACAAAGATCGGAAAACTCACAGAGACGTGCAGAGATTGCGTATCGTTTAGCACTCGGGCATACATCGTCACCAAAACAGCCGCACAGATATTGCTGCAAAATTACGAGCCACCCGTCGTGCAGGTCGACGCGTACATGAGCCTGCTGAATGCGTACCATCCTCAATTCAAGCACGTGTGGACGCGTGTCAGTGCAGTCGATGAAAACCCACACAAATCTTCTATCCAAGATTACATGGAGCCCATCTCTGTCATTCATTCAGTTCTTAATTTTCTAATACCACAGCACTAGAACGTTTCAAAACGACCGTGTATTCTTATAAAAGAAAACGCACACATGTTCATGTCTGAGATTTACACAGGTATCATCAAAGAGGATCTCGCCATAGAGCTGATTGACTACATGGATCGCCATCGACCGATAGATTCCAAAATGCAAGAAACTGAACACAAAAAAGCACTCTATCTGCTTGAAAAAGTCCACGAATTCAATAGAATGAGGTTAAGATTATCCGATGAAAGTCCATTATTATCTCAAGACCTCCTTCCTATTATGATGCGACGTCTAGCCAAGATACTCGAAGATATAGACTCAAAAAAAATTCCTGAAAATCACCCGTTTCTTGTTATCGAATATGGAATCCATACATATGCATTGTATGATGTTGTCCAGGTTCTTGCACCATTATACTGCAGAAAGAAATCAGAAGCTGATAAACGTGTCCATGCTGTCGAAGAAAAGAAAAATCGGGAAATTGATTTTGCATCAACTATGATAGACCCCGAAATGCAACTGCAACTGGCATTATTCGATGTTTTGCACCCAGATGTGATTCTCGCCCTGACTTCTCGTGAAATTTACAACTTGCAACAACTCACGAAGCACGGAATGAACGTGCTGGGCAAGATCGGGAAGAGTCGAGACAATCTGTTGAAACACGCTGACAAATCGCCAGAGGGAAGACAGGACATCATAAACAAGTACAAATTGGTCACCGAAGAGCAAGAGGAAAAACTGTGCCAGCTCATCGATAATTACAACGTGCACACCTTCGGCTTAGGCATAAACGAACGGATGCCAGAAAAGCGCCTGTGCTCTCTGCTGGAGCAGCTGCGTTTTATGTAATACATAGCCTAGAACAACAAGCGCTGGTGCAGTCCCGCAATCAGCCCCGACCACAGCCCCGGCACCACATGCAGGCCGATCGGGTGCCACGTCTCCCACAGCTCCGGCCGCACGGTCGTCGCCGCGTACGTTCCGAGCGTCCCACAAGCGCACAGCAGCTCGACCGCAAACACGTCCGTGGAAGGCGCAAACCACGTCTGCACCGCGCCGTACGCAAACAGCGCGTGCGAAAAGAGGTGTTCGACTTTCGCCAGTCTGCACTCGCTCTCGTGGTTGTAGTGCCAGATCAGCGACAGCACCACCACCACGCTCTGCAGCGTCACGAGCTCGAACAGCGGCGGCGTGCGCACAGCCGCTATGCAGATCGCTGGCAGCAGCGCAATGTGTGTGCACATCTGTATGTCGCACCAGGACCTCTTTTGCCCGGGAACGCGCTGGTAAGACACCGCATGTAGACACATGTCACTCGAGCAAACACCTTTAATACCAAAACAAACGCGCAATCAAGCCTACACCTGTTTCGCCTTCTTTGCCGCCCTCGCCCGCTCCTCCTCATCCTGCTCGAGCATTTCCTGCATCTGCTTCACGCCCACCAGTCGCTCAATGAGCTCGTCGAAACAGATCTCGCGCTGCTCGCACTCCGGTGACGGACACTCGCACTCCTCCAGTGCCGGCTCGTACACCGTCCGGTACTGAGCCAGTGTGCCCTGCAGGCCGAGTCGCTCGATGTCCTCTTGCTCGATCAGCGCGAGCATCGCGCGCCTCCGCATGCCGTTCTTCAACAGCTTGAGAAGGTCCTGCTCCAGGCCGAGGTTCGCGAGCGCAGCGCGCAGCTTGGCCGTCTCTACCCGTCGCTTCAGGATAGTCTCCCGAGGCAGCACGAGCGGGTACCGCCGCGTAAACTCTTCCAGACTCTGCTGTGCCGCGGCGTAGCGCGCATGGTTCCATCCACCGACAAAGTCGAGCTTGAACTCTGCAAACTCGACCGTGTACATGCTGTGGACAACGGCTTCAAAATCTCCTCGAAACATCCGCTTAAATAGACAAAGCCAGTTTAGATTTGGGTTGTTTAGTTTTATTCACAGCACGTTTTTGAATAAACTCGGCATAGCTAAGATCTTCACGTCCATATCCTACATGCACTTGCAATGCGAGTGCAAGCTGCCGTGCCGCAACGAGCCGGTCAACGAGGCCGACGCGTTCTTCGTCGCCGCCTTCCTGTTTGTGTGCGCCGCGGTCACCGTCTTCCTCCTGAACGCAGGCCAGCTTGAAGAGGTATGGCTGCCGCTCGTCGGAGGCGCGGTGCTCTGCTCGCTGATAGGCGGCCACTACGATGCCAAGCGTTTGGGACCACGGCCCCGGGCCTTCGACGCCGGCCCAAGCTGAGGGCCGGTATCCGCCTGAGCCACCAGCTCCAGATGGAACCTCTGGCACCTGATGTGGTGGTCCGCCTGGCCGGGATACGCCTCTTTCCCGCGCGCATGCGCACGCACGACCTGCTTCGAGATCTCGGCGTCCTCCTCGGCCAGCTCGACGTAGAACAGCACGAACGACTGCAGCGCGATGCCGCGGATCACGCCCTCCTGGTTCTTCGCAAAGTGCTCGTACGCTCTGTACGGCTTTACGATGCGCACGCGGTCGCCCACGGCCAGACCGCCGTGCGCGTCAAGAACCATGCCCGTGAGGTAGCTCGCTGCGGCCTTCGCCTGGAAACGGAGACCACTTGCGTCGTCATCGCTTCGATCTGCCTCAAAGAAATCAATGTCGCCGCTCTTGCGCATGACGCCGCGCAGCCTGAAGGCCAGCATCTTCTCCAGGCAAGCGGGTGTGAATAGCGGGTGTTTTTTCCAGAGCTCTGCATTCGTGTGCACAGAGAACGCCTTCACCGGAAACTCAATGTCTTGCGATTCGTTCACCGTCACAAGCTTAAGATCGACATCCACGTTCCATGTAAGATAGCCCTGGCCCGGGGGGTTCTGTATCATCTGCTGCACCTCGATCAAGAGCTTTCCCTCGAACGCGCGGTAACTCGTCTGCTCGCGCCATTTGAAACCATCGTCCTGCTCGCCCGTGCTCGGAAACCCTTTCTTGACTCTGATCGGGCCGAGGAGGAAGGCGGCATGGTCCCTGACCTCGTACAGCTTCCCAAAGTCCGTCAGCTTCACAACATGCAGCCCGCGCTGTCGCTCCTCGAGCAAGTCGGCAAGCGTCACCGAGCCGAGCTGGAGCATGATCAGCTGAAGGATCTCGCTCGGCAGCCAGCAGGGGGCGGACCCCTTTCGCGTGCTGCTGACCTGGTCCGCCAAAACCACAGCGCTCGCCGCCGCGCGCTTCCTCGTTTTTTTCCCCTTGCTCGTCGAGCTGCCCGCTGACCCGGCTTCTGGAGTGACGTCTCTGTAGTGTACGCGCAGGAACAGCGCGAAGATTCTCCCTTTGTCCGCTAGAGCCTTCGCTTGTTTCTGCGCGTCCGAGTACACGTTGTAGTTCGCGGTCGACATGGTCCTCATCATGCCAGCGTGGCCTGAGTCCGATGCGTGGCAACACTGAAGCCAGGCAGGCCCTTTTATAGACTTCCACTCGCGAACCAAGCCAACCTCAAATTCGACCAAACAGAGCAAAACCAAACAAAACAAAAAAGCGCCAAGCGCCGCGCCTCTTCGCAGCAAGGCAAAAAAGGCCTATAAAAGCCCAAGTCCACTCGCCTCGCGCCACACGCACGTCTGGAAACATGCTCCATGGGTTTCTCGACGACTGCGACTTCCGCGCGCTGCCGCAGGAGCAGATCGCGTGGGAGCCCGAGTGGGACGCCCCGCCCGAACCCTTCTACCAATCCTACACTGACCTACCCGTCTTGCCCAACATTCCCGAGGTTGCTCCACCACACACCCTAGAAGGAAAGTACGCGAGGATGTTGCTGGACAAGGAGGAAGCAACGCTGTGGGATTTCAAAGAAGCCGAACTCGCCGCCATTAACCTCGTTGGCTACGACGAGCACGAGGCCGAGGTCAACCGCGTCCTGGGCACGACGTTCGAATGCCTCCAGCGCAAGGACAACACCGACGCCCGCTCCACGAAGCAGCTCATCACCGAACTCGAGGACAAAACCAATTACACTGTCGAGGAGGTGGTGCGTGTAATGAATAAGGCACAGTACTACATGCACCGGGCCGTCGCCGCGAGCTACAACCTCAGCGGAGGGACAACAACGTACCACGGCACCAGCAAGGACATCGCGCCCTTGATCGCCAACACAGGCTTCAAGGGCTCTGCCTGTGAGCGCTCCATGTACGGCAAGGGCGTGTACTCGTCGCCCAACGTCTGGGTCGCACTCGGGTACGCGCAGCCGTTCGAGCAGGACCGCCAAATCTTCTTTGTCGTGGATTACCACAAGGGTCCATACGCGACGGGACACCAGGGCCAGGTCAACTTTGGCGTCGACGGGTATGGACAGGAAGTGCTCACGCTCACCAGCCCCGACGGCAGCATCCTCTGTGCCTCGCGAGAGAACCAGCTGCTCGCGACGTACCGCATCACGGTGCGCTACCTGACCGACCGGCCCTTCACGCAGCGGATCAAGGACATCGTGCAGTGCGTGCACTACGGCATTGGAACCCTCATCAAGTCCTGGGGCAAGCCCACTCCGCCCGTCGCGCCCGCCGCGCCCACCGCGCAAGGAGGTGCCCCTGCCCCCGCCCCCGTCTACTCGAGGTGGGGGAAGTCCTCCGCAGAGGTCGACGCGACGCACATTAAATACAAGGTCGGCGACGCCGTCGTCGTCACGGGCGCGCTCAAGGCGTACCAGGACTCGGTGGGCCAGACCGGTGTCATCAAGCGTATCGTGCAGGGACACCACTACTACTTCTGTATCCTCCTCGACTGCCCCAAACAGCGCCCGTCCGTCAAGGACGCCAACTCGCTGAGCGGCAATAAGGAGCGCTATCGGTTCCTCAAGCCCGACGAGCAAGAGCTCCTCTGTCTCAAGGTCGGACACATCGAGAAGCGCAAGCCGCAAGACGCACCGGCAGGTGGCGCGGCCTCGGCAAGCGCAAGTCTCGGCAAGCGCAAGGCAGAGGCAGAAGCAGATAAAGATGACGTTTAATGTTTTGAATAAACATCACCAACTCATACACGATGCATGTAGTCCTCCTCGACTAATCCCAAGTCGCTCGTACTTCAAAAAAGTTGCCCATGATGTAAGGGCGCCGGTTTGAGGGCATCCATACCTCCTGCACAAACTTCTTGGGCTGACTTGTGATTGACAGATCAACTTCCCATGATTCTTCATTGAAAGGTCGTACTATCACCGTGAAGTGGGCCTCGGTAGTGTGTACCTTGGTACACACTTGATCCTTGCGGTGCAGCGTGAAGCTAGGACACGCTTCGACGAGCGTCTTGAGCTCGAGAAGGTCGAACAGATTTCCAGAGAGGTGGTTGCAGTTTTGGTGCTCACCGAGTCCGGGGTTCTTCCCGCAGTCGCCGTGACGACTGCATATCTTTATGAGATAGCTCCAAGAGTGATGCACGGATGTGATGATGAACTTGTGGTCGCGCAGGAGCCGCGTGGCACCACGCAACACAGTCTTCATGTGCTCGACCGGCACCGTCCCTACTTGGAACAAGAACCGACGGTTCTCCCTCAAGCTTATCTTAGCACCCTGGAAGACATCGAGTTCACGCACCTTTTTCGAGACCCGCATGCACATCAGCGCATTGTCACTCTCCTGCACGATCACGCGAAGAATGTCATCAGGGATCACGTGGAAAACGGACATCCCTGACATTCACTTGATGCTCCAGCGCGGCGCCTCTTAAATACTAATTCCAAAACAAACGCTTCGAACCAATGTGTCTCCTCGCGAAAAAAAAAGAAACGAATAAGCACGAGTCTCTATATAAGAACAATGGTACGCCCACATCGTGGGAGCAGCATGCTGGACTTTCTCGACATAATGTGGCTCGTCGAGCTTTTACTGTTTCCTAAGACTACACCCTTTCTAGAGCCTACTCCCGGGAAAGACATGAAGAGAACAATTGTTCTCATCGACCCGAGCGAGTTGAAATTAGCGCTCGTCTGCAAGAAATGGTACAAAGAAAGCTGGAACAAAAAGCGTATTTTCAACGAGTTCTACAGACGTACGAAAGAGCATATTGACGGGACATCCAAGGAAAAAGCTCACATTCATTACCGCAACAGCTACCAACTGAGGTATGCAGACAAGAACTTGTACTTCTTGTCTGCGGATAAGCGCGAAGACGAAAGGTCGGAATTTTTATGTATCTTAACTTTTTTTCATAGGCATCAGCCCAACCGTAAGGAACATCTTCGCTTCGTGGTCGAACTGAGCTATCGCCAGAGCTTCGAACACATGATGAATGAGCCGTTGCGCCACGTGGATCCTAAAGCCATAAAGAACTGTCCAATGACGTACGAGGAACCTCTCGTGTGTCGTACTCGTCCTGAGGATCGCACTGAGGAGCAGCGCGAGGAAGCACATGTCTGGCTCGAGGGTGTGTTGTGTGCGTTTGAAAAGGAGATGCTCCTGTGCAATGAGTCTGTTAAGAAGATTTAAATCTTTAATAAAGATTCCTACATCTTGGTCTTGAGTTGTTCTAGTAGACCGTCTAACGGGGCACTCATTGGTTGGAGGAGTACTTC
>Ga0209550_10000901_pt1 | contig 28563 bp, 23 predicted proteins | sample LauGreSuBDMM15SN_2_FD_187567 | JGI IMG/M metagenome (GOLD analysis project Ga0209550, IMG submission 187567) | Freshwater lake microbial communities from Lake Michigan, USA - Su13.BD.MM15.SN (SPAdes) (version 5) | ecosystem: Environmental > Aquatic > Freshwater > Lake | place: Lake Michigan... | reverse complement strand
AGTTGCCCGATGCTAGCTGCCATAAGCCCTACTCCAAGGACGAGCTCAGTGACCGGGAAATAATTGAAAGCCAATAGCCTTAACGAACGCCGTTTGTTGAAGTATGGTGTAAAATAAACCCATACATATCTGCGGCATCTTCTATGAGCTTTGTAGTTGGTTTCCCTGCTCCGTGGCCTGCTTTGGTATCAATCCGTATTAAAATGGGTTGATCTGCCGACATTGGGTTTTCTTGCAAAGTTGCTGCAAATTTAAATGAATGTGCCGGCACCACACGGTCGTCGTGGTCTGCTGTCATGATTAGTGTTGCAGGATATTTAACACCTGATTTCACATTGTGTAAAGGTGAATATTTTATGAGGTAATCAAACTGTTCCTTTTTATCACTTGAGCCATATTCAACCGCCCAACCCCAACCAATAGTAAATTTGTGATAACGTAACATATCTAGAACCCCAACTGCTGGAATGGCTACTTTAAAAAGCTCTGGTTTTTGGGTCATACAAGCCCCAACTAATAAACCGCCATTAGAGCCGCCATGAATGGCTAAGTGCTCACTGCTGGTATATTTTTCTTTGATTAAATATTCTGCTGCTGCTATAAAGTCATCAAAAACATTTTGTTTTTTTTCTAGCATACCCGCTTTATGCCAATCTTCACCATATTCTCCACCACCGCGTAAATTGGCAATGGCATAAACACCACCTTGCTCCATAAACATAATTCTAGAAACACTAAATGATGGGGTAAGACTAATATTAAATCCACCATAACCATATAACAAGGTTGGGTTCGAGCCATTTAATTTTACACCTTTTTTGTGCATGATAAACATAGGTATTTTTGTGCCATCTTTACTTGGATAAAATACTTGTTTGGTTTCAAAATCATTGGGGTTAAAAGCATAACTTACCTCACTCATCCAATCTTCCTGCTTTTGAGTTTGGAGATTGTAGAACCTGATTTTTCCTGGCTCGGTAAATGAAATGAAATTATAAGCAACTACATTTTCATCTTCCTTGCAACCACCTGTGCTGGCTGTTCCAATCCCAGGCAAGTCAATCTCTTTAACCAAAATTCCTTTTTTAGTATAGTGACGCAAACGTGCGCTTGCATCAACCAAATAACTTGCAATTAGGCCATCTTTACCAGCTGTTACAACGCCCTCAAGTAAGTCTTTTCCTTCTGGTATTATTGTTTTCCAAGATTGTGGATCGGTATTATTTGGGTCAATAGCAACTAGCTTATATTTTGGTGCATCTAAATCTGTGAGCACCAAAATTTGATCACCATCATTGCCTATTACATTGAAATTATTTTTAAAGCCTTTGCATAATAAATGAAAGGGACTAACGCCTGTTTTGGGTACAAATTTAATCGTAGGAAAATTGTCTTTTATCAATACCTCATTGCCAGAAGTACCTTCCGAAATATTGATGAAGGTAAATCTTTCATCTTCTGTTAATCCAGCATTGAAATACCTTAATGGGTGTTGTTTGTCTTCATAAATTAATACATCTTCTTTTTGGTTCGAACCTAAAGAATGGTAATAAATTTTCATGAATTCATTCTGGTTGCTAAAGGCTTTTCCTTTGGCTGGTTCATCATAGCGACTATAATAAAAGCCATCCCCTTGCCAGCTTGCACCACTAAATTTAACCCATTCTAGCTTGTCGTTTGTTTTGGTTTTAGTAGCAACATCCATCACAAAAATTTCGTTCCAATCACTGCCAGATTTTGCAATTCCAATGGCCACAAATTTGTGGTCTTTACTAAAACTTAAACTTGCCAACGAAACTGTTCCATCGTCAGAAAGTTTATTTGGGTCTAAGAATAATTCTGCTTCATTGGGCTTAAATAAATCTTTGGTTCTGTACAAAACACTTTGATTTTGTAAGCCATCATTCTTATTAAAATAATAGTAATCACCTTCTTTGTAGGGAGTACTATATTTGGCGTAATTCCAAATTTCGGTGAGGCGTTTGTGGATGTCTTTTCTAATTTCTATTTGATCCAAATAATGCGCTGTGGCCTTATTTTGTTCAGCTACCCAGCTTACTACTTCTGCTGCGGTGTCGTTTTCTAACCAACGATATGGATCTGCAACAATGGTTCCAAAATAATTATCTTGAACCGAATCTTTATGCGCAACACCAGTGCTTAGTAAGCTTAATTTTTTATCCGACATATTAGGTGAGCAAGCCCCAAGGGCTATCAATGAAAGAAGCAACAATTTACTTTTCATGCATTAAAATTTTGCATAAAAATACAAAAAAATGGCCACAAAGGCTCCAAGGCACAAAGATTTATTTTTTAGTGTGTTGTTGTTGTAAAGTAATGGATAACAAAAAAAATTGCCACTAAGGCACAAAGATTTATTTTTTAATTTATTGTTTTTGGATAACAAGCTTTAAAAAAAACTTTGTGCCTTTGAGTCTTGGTGGCAAAAAATGGCCACGAAAGTTTCATGACGCAGAGTTATTTTATTTCCTAAAATTAAAAAAAACTTCTTGGTGCCTTCGAGCCTTGGTGGCAAAAAAAATTATAGTGCAGCTTCGTAGCGGCGGGTTACTTCGTCCCAGTTGATTACATTCCAGAAAGCGGCCATGTAATCTGGTCTGCGGTTTTGGTAATGCAAGTAATACGCATGCTCCCAAACATCACAACCTAAGATTGGCGTGCCTTTGCAATCTGCAACATCCATCAAAGGATTATCTTGGTTTGGTGTTGAACACACACATAATTTTTTATTAGCATCAACACATAACCAAGCCCAGCCAGAACCAAAGCGAGTAGCACCAGTTTTGTTAAAGTCTTCTTTGAATTTATCCCAACCACCTAGTTCATTGGTAATGGCATCCATTAACTTACCAGTTGGTTGACCGCCTTTATTGGCACCCATGATGGTCCAAAATAAACTGTGGTTAAAATGTCCGCCACCATTGTTGCGAACTGCAGCAGGGTATTTGCTGATGTTTTTGCAAATGTCTTCAATACTATGGTTTTCGCCATCTGTGCCCGCAAGCGCAGCATTGAGGTTGGTAACATAAGCATTGTGGTGTTTGCTGTGGTGAATTTCCATGGTACGTGCATCAATGTGCGGTTCCAAAGCTGTGTACTCGTATGTGAGTTTAGGTAATTCGAATGACATATTTTTATTGTTTTGAGAGGCGAATATACGACATAACTAATAGTTGGAGAAGATTGTTTTTGATTTTACCCGTATTTTCTATTTTAATGATAAAAGTAAGACAAGGGTTAGTTTTTTCGAAACCTAAATCCAAGGATTTTGATAGAATTTTTATTATTCTTTGATAATAAATTGTTTACATGAGTTCAAAACAGTTAAATTTGTCATTAAATTTAAAATTATTTGTATGATTTTCCATAATGCACACACCAAGTATTGGTTCAAAACGAGTTTTCTACTTGTTTCAATTTTACTTTGTCAATTTGTAAGGGCTCAAACACTCAGTACCACTGGCACCTTTTTAAATAACAACGGCTCCGGAAATGTTACCTTTAACCTTCAAAATTCTAATAGCTATCCAATTATTATATCCGAAATTAGGGGTGTAATTGGTACAACCGGAACTTCAGTTGTTTCAATGTATTACAATCCCACCCCAATAAGTGGTGCGCCTGCGGCAATTACTACTGCCAATGGTTGGAATTTGGTTGCAACAAGTTCAATAAGTGCCACTGGTAATACTACAACCACTACAACACAAACATTTCTCTCAGGTCTTAGTTTTATCATTCCTGCAAATACCACCTATGGAATTTTAATATTTGGAACTAGTCAAAGGTATTCTTCCATTGCTGCAGGTACCACAACTATTTCGCAATCTGGGGTTAATCTAATAACAGGAACAAGTATTGGATATGGTGGAAACACGGTTCCTACGGCTCCAACAATTACGCCAAGAGGATGGATTGGGCAAATTGTTTTCGCTCCCGCAATTGCATGTAGCGGAACCCCAACACCAGGTAATGCTGTTGCTTCATTGGGTTATGCCTGTGCTGGTCAGAATATAGGACTAAGTTTAGTGAACGACTCAATAAGAACAGGTTTAACTTACCAATGGTTGCGCTCTACAACTTCAGTTGCAGGACCATATTCAATTATTCCAAATGATACCAATAGGTCTACTATAGATACACAATCTGTTAGTACTTGGTATAGGTGTTTGGTAACTTGCAGTGGCACTAGTTCTGATACATCCACTGCTGTGTTTGTTAAAACCACCACAATACCGCTCTCTGGTACCTATACCGTTAACTCCGGTTTGCCGGCAAGTTCAACCAATTACAACAGTTTGAGCTACCTTGCCTCTGAATTGAGTTGTGTGGGTATAAGTGGCCCTGTTACTATCAATGTAGCGGCAGGTTCAGGCCCCTATTTAGAACAACTTTCTTTTGGAAATATTCCGGGTACATCAGCAACCAATACTGTTACTTTAAATGGAAATGGCAATACCATTAGTACGCCTCTATCGCCAATGATTTCTTTTTTAGGTACCAAACATTTTATCTTAGATAGTTTCAATATCATAGCAATTGGAACCACTTTAAGTGGTTTTGGAATATACATGGGCAATCAAGCTCAAAACATTATTATCAGGAAAAACAAAGTAGATGTTGGAATTACTGCAACAGCTACAAGCAATGCTGGTATTGTTATATCTGGCTCTGCAACCGCACCTACTACTGTTGGTAATAATGCCCAAAATATTCAAATTCTAAATAATGAAATTATTGGTGGATATTACAGTATTACCGCTATTGGAAATGCTTCATATTTGAATAATAGCGGACATATAATTCAAAATAACACGGTTAGAGATTTTTATATTTATGGAGTTTATTTAAATAATGCAGATTCATGCTTAATTTTAAACAATGACATACATCGCTCAGGTAGGGCAACCATTACCACCTTTTATGGTATATATTTAGGTACCGCAAAAAACATCAAAGTTAGAAACAATAGAATCAGAGATGCAGGTTCTGGAGCATATACCGCCTATCCAATCTATGTAACTGTTTCTGCCAATACCGTTGGCTTTGAAACTGAGTTTATCAATAATGTAATTTATAACATAAACACAACCGGTACCGTGTATGGCATATATTTTTTAGGTGCTCGAACCAATATCAAAGTTTACCATAATACCGTTGCATTGGTTAACAATGGCACCGGAGCTGTTAGGTGCTTTTCTGCCAATGCTGCGCCTGATGGGCACGATTTAAGGAATAATATTTTTAGTATATCAGGATCAGGAACAGGCATCAAGCATGTTATTTATGTTACAACTGTTTCTGCATCTTTTGTATCTAATTACAATGTCTTGTACATGGGAGCTACTGCAGGTACTAATAGCGTTGGTTTTTGGGCTATTAACAATACCACTTTAGCAGACTGGACAGCAGCCTCCGGAGGTGATGCCAATTCAATCAATGCAAATCCTGTTTATGCAAATTTACCTGGTGGAAACTTTACTCCTCTTTCAATAAATATTGATGATAAAGGCACACCACTTACCAGTGTTTCAACAGATATTTTTGGTAATCTCAGGTCAACCACTACTCCAGATGTTGGATCTGTTGAATTTTTACCTGTTGCTGGTGATATTGGAATTAGCAAGGTTGAATTGCTTAAGTCGAGTGTATGTTACAGCGCAAATGATACCATTAAAGTAACCTTGCAAAATGTAATTGGAGCACCTATAGATTTTAGTATTGACCCAATTACCATTGTTTGGAATCAATTAGGCCCGTTTATAAAAACAGATAGTATCATCGTAAATTCAGGAATCCTTGGCGTTGGTTCAAGCAGTGTTTTCTTTGCATCTAATGTAAATATGTCAACCCCTGGTTTCTACAGCGCACGTGCGTTTATTAGAAGCTCAACAATTAATACAATAGCATCAAATGATACTTTGCAAATGACAGTGCCGTTTGAAGTAAAGGCCATACTTTCTGTTTTGCCTAAAACCAGAACGGTTACCAGTTCTACAGATACGGTAACCATTGAAGCTTTTTCTCCTTTGTTCCCAGGTGGCAATTTGTTTTTTAGTGAAATTGCCCATTATAAGGTGGCAACTGGTGCGCCTGTTGGAGGCTGGCCTGCCTATCTTATTGCCGATGATTATGTTGAATTGACTGGCATTCCAAACAGCAGCATTGCCGGTTTTACTATGGAAGAATGGACCGGAACCACTTTACAACATAGCGTTACTTTTCCATCGGGAACGGTATTTAGTCCTAGCGGAACAATGGTTTTAGCAACCGGACAATTAGGAGCCAGTGCGCCTAGTCCTACTAACTTTTATTACCACACTGGCAATACGGTTACACATAGTTCAACTGGTGATAATAGAGGATATTTAATCAAAAATTCTTCGGGTATCATTATAGATGCAACTGTTTATGGAGTTTATACATTTCCTGCTGCATCAGGTGTAACTGCTGCCATATGGATCGGCAGTACTCCTGCGGTTTCTAGTTCAGGAAATAGGTTGAATGCACCTGATAACAATACCTCAACTTGTTGGGTAAATTCTGGTGTTACGCCTCAAAATCCTAACGCTTTGAACGGGGGTGTATCTTTGCCAGTGCTAGGCTCAATGGCTGGCTTTAATTGGAGTTATTTAGGTTCACCTATTGATACCAATGCTAAAATTAAAGTTGGACCATATACAGTACCTGGGATTTATAGGTATGTAGCAACTTATACCACTGTTTGCGGAACTTTTAGAGACACCGTAACAGTAACTGCTACTTCAACTGTTCCTGTTACCCTAACAACTTTTGAAGGGGAAAAACAAAATGAGGATGTTTTACTTTCTTGGAAAACTGTAAGTGAAATAAACAATGATTTCTTTGAAGTTCAAGTTTCAACTGATAGAAATGAGTATGAGAAAATTGGAATGGTTAAAGGTGTTGGCAACTCAAACAATGTAAACAGCTACACCTTTAAGCATGAAAATGCCTTTAGTATTCATCCAAATAGTGAGTCGTTGTTTTATCGTTTAGCCCAACATGATTTTGATGGAAAAATTAACTATTCTACTACCATCAGAATTGCAAATACACTTGAAAACAATGAATACTTTAAAGTAATTCCAAACCCTAATCAAGGTCAATTTACGTTAATGGTTTCAGAACAATTACAAAATAATGTTGGTTCATTGCAATTGGTAAATAGCCTTGGAGAAATTGTTTGGACACTTAATAAACAATTCAACTCTGGATTATTAAACATTGATTTGGATCTTCCAAATGGCATTTATTTTATGCAAGCTCAGGTGAATAATAAATTGGTTCACACCAAAATTTTAATTGCCAAATAAAAGAAATAGTATAAAAAAAAGGTTGACCATTGGTCAACCTTTTTTTTCACTTTAATCATATAGTTCTTCAATATTTTTATTCATCTACCTCTGGGGCTTTTTTCTTCTTTCTTTTGGTTGATTTATTTTTAAATCGTTTAACAATGGCTCTTAAGGCAATCTTGCCTAATAACAACCCAATCGCTGTAGGTGAAGTATTTGCTGTTAAAAGACCAATGTCGGCGGGCTTTAGTCCTAATACTTGTGGTGAAACTACCGACAATAAGCCATCAATGTAAGGAGATAAGCTATTTTTTTCTCCTTTCACAAATGGATTTACCTGAGCCCAAATAATGGAATATTTGTGTTCACTAAAGTAAGTATTGAGCGTTTTTAATTGCTCCTTTTTTTGCGAAACCGACTCCTGTTTTCTTTCTTTATAGGCAATTAAATCTGCTAGTGTTTCCATGATGATTTATTTTTAAAGGATGAATACAAACGCTACTTAGCGCTACTATTTTTTAAACTTTTGGGGTTTTCGACATGATTTGTTTAACCACCATATTCATAATGGGTCCTTCTATTTTCTTTCTCAACAATATGGTTATGAGGATGAGCAATAAATAGAAACAAACCACTACTAAAAATCCCAAGGTTCTGCTATTTAACAAATCGCCAAGAAATAGGGCAAATAGAATGTTTATAAAGAACAAAGCAAAAAGTCCGAAGGCTATTACCATGGCTGCAAAAGAAAGCTTGGCCGTTAAGATGGCCGTTTTTTCAACTGCCGATAATTGCGCCAATTCCATTCTTTCTTCAATATAATCTGTTAACAGATTTTTATAGCTAGAAAAGAACTCTGCATTTAGTTTTTCCTTACTTTCAGTTTCCATTTGTTTCTGTTTTAGTTTTGTTTTCTTCCACCATCGATGAATCGTTTTCATCGACCATTAAATCTTCTATAAAATCAGCAGCCTTAGCTTGCCAATCAGTCATTGTTTTTTTACCGTCCTCACTCGTAAGTAACCAAGTAAGTGCAGCTCCCGCCGCCGCTCCCAAAAGAAACGGCATCCAATTATTTTTCTTTCCCATATCCTAAATATTTTTTTTGTCATCCTGGATTCGACAGGCTCACCATGACGATTCACCTCGTTACCCTGAGCCTGTCGAATGGGTCACTCGGCCTTCCCTACCGCAATTTTTGAAAAAATGCCTTCATCAAACTCGCCGCATCTTCTGCCATTATACCACTCTCCAATTCCGTTTTTGGATGCAGTAAATGCTTCCCTTCCTTCATAAAACCTCGTTTAGCATCAGATGCTCCATAAACCAATTTGCCAAGCTGACTCCAATAAATGGCTCCAGCGCACATAATACAGGGCTCTAAGGTTACATACAAGGTACATTCTGTTAAATATTTTGCCCCAATAAAATTAGCCGCGGCAGTTATGGCTTGCATCTCTGCATGTGCCGTAACATCATGTAATTGCTCAGTTAAGTTATGGCCTTTGCCAATTATTTTATTTTCATAAACCACTAATGCACCAACCGGAACTTCGCCCAAGTCAAATGCCTTTTGCGCCTCCTTGAGCGCCTCTCTCATAAACCAATCCGAATTAAAAATAGTATCCATCATCTACGTCAAATTTAAGTGGTTTTTAGATTCAAACCGAATAAAAATATGCCTTTTGCCTTACTTTTTGAGCCTAATGATACAATTTATTAAAAGATGCTTGCCTTTCTATTTTTTTACACCTCACGCTTTCTTAACTTGCAACCCCGTTTAATTGTTTTAATTTTAGCGGTTTGAACCAAAGAAAAGATGAGTATTTATAGAAGTAATACCTGCGGTGAATTGCGATTGAGCGATGCAGGAAAACACGTAACCTTGAGTGGTTGGTTGCAAAAAGGCAGAGATTTGGGTGGCATGACTTTCATTGATTTGCGCGATCGCTATGGCATAACGCAGTTGGCCTTTAATATGGAAACTAATCCTGCTCTTTGCGAACAAGCACGTAAATTGGGAAGAGAATTTGTTTTAAAAATTAGTGGAACAGTTAAGGAAAGAGAAAACAAAAACCTTCAAATCGCAACAGGCGAAATAGAAATTGTAGTAGATGAACTCATGGTTTTAAATGAGTCCAAAACGCCTCCATTTACAATAGAAGACAATACAGATGGTGGTGATGATTTGCGCATGAAATACCGCTACCTCGACCTGCGCAGAACGCCTGTGAGAAACAACATTATGTTGCGTCATAAAATGGCACAACAAACGCGTGCATACCTTGATGCACAAGATTTTACTGAAGTTGAAACGCCAGTACTAATTAAATCTACGCCCGAGGGTGCCAGAGATTTTGTGGTGCCTAGTAGAATGAATCCCGGTCAGTTTTATGCTTTGCCACAATCGCCACAAACATTTAAACAGTTGTTGATGGTGGCTGGTTTAGATAGGTATTACCAAATAGTCAAATGTTTTAGAGACGAGGATTTGCGTGCAGATAGGCAGCCAGAGTTTACCCAAATAGATTGCGAAATGAGTTTCGTGGAGCAAGAAGATGTGCTCAATATGTTTGAAGGTTTGGTGAAGCATTTGTTTAAAAATGTAAAAGGTTTGGAAATGCAAAGTGTTCCGCGCATGACTTACGCCGATGCCATGAAATACTATGGTTCAGATAAGCCAGATACACGTTTTGATATGAAATTTGTGGAGCTCAATGCTGCAGAAAACAATGTAGTTGGCGGGAAGAATTTCAAGGTTTTTGATGAGGCTGAATTGGTGGTAGCTATTAACGCAAAAGGCTGTGCAAGCTATACGCGTAAGCAGCTAGACGAGCTCACAGATTTTGTTAAACGTCCTCAAATCGGTGCCACTGGATTGGTTTACGCACGTGTAAATGAAGATGGTACCATTAAGTCGTCTGTAGATAAATTTTATGATGAAACCGCCTTGCAAGCTTGGGCAAAAGCATGTGGTGCCGAAGCAAATGATTTAATACTCATTTTAGCCGGGCAAGCAGATAAAACAAGAAAAGCCATGAACGAACTGCGCTTAGAAATGGGCACTCGCATGGGCTTGAGAGACAAGGATACTTACTCATGTTTATGGGTATTGGATTTTCCATTATTGGAATTCAATGAGGAGGAAAACAGGTACTTTGCCATGCACCATCCGTTTACATCGCCCAAGCCAGAAGATCTTGTTTTATTGGATAAAGGGGAGCTAGGTTCGGTTCGAGCCAATGCTTATGATTTGGTAATTAATGGAGTAGAAGTAGGAGGTGGTTCTGTGCGAATTTTTAACAAAGACCTACAAGCCAAAATGTTTAATATACTTGGTTTTACACCAGAGCAAGCTCAAGCTCAATTTGGCTTTTTAATGAATGCCTTTGAGTATGGCGCGCCGCCTCACGCAGGTTTGGCCTTTGGTTTTGATAGGTTGTGTTCTCTTTTTGGAGGCGAAAATAGCATACGCGATTTTATTGCTTTCCCTAAAAATAATTCTGGCAGAGACGTGATGATTGATGGTCCTAGTGAGATTGACCAAAAACAATTGGATGAGTTGCATATTGCCTTAAAAAAGTAGTTTTTTAAAAAGGTTGAAATTGTGTGGACTTTTTTCCTATAAATAAGATTTCTTTTTATCTGGTCGGAGAGCATTGTTTCTGTTGGGCTTAGCTTTTTTTGGTTCGAACCAAACCTATACAAAATGGGGTTTTACCTAATTGGTCCTTTGAAATGTTTGAAGGATGGGTTATTTTTAACAACTAAATATAACGAATGATATGGCTTTAGACATTACTGGCAAGATTATACAAATAATGCCAACTACAACAGGTACCAGCAAAGCAGGAAAAGACTGGGTTAAACAAGAATTTGTGTTAGAAACACAAGAAACCTATCCCAAAAAAATATGTATAGGTGTAATGGGTGATAAAACCCAAGAGCTTAAGAAATTTGCAACAGGAAATGAAGTAAAGGTTTCTTTGAACCTAGAATCACGCGAATACAATGGTAAATGGTATACCAATGTGAATGCATGGCGGATTGAAGCTGCAAGTGCAGGTTCTGCTAATTCACCATCTGAAGAAACTTATGTTGACAATACAGAGCATACTTCCAGCGCTGATGGTGGTTCAGACGATCTGCCATTCTAGTTATTAAATTATTTTGATAACTTATCTCCGCCATGCCGAGATAGATCAGGCAAAATGGGATCTATGCATGGAGCAATCCGTGAACTCTATGGTGTACGGATATAGCTGGTATTTAACTAATGTTTCGCCGGGCTGGGAAGGTTTGGTGCTGGATGATTACCTTGCAGTGATGCCATTAACTTGTCATCGCAAGTATTTTATTTACTATTTAAGTCAGCCTTTTTTTACCCAGCAGTTGGGTGTTTTTTCAAAACATAACATTACGCAGGAATTGTTGCTTCAATTTTTAGCCGCAATCCCTAAGAAGTTTCGCTTCATAGAAATTCAGTTGAACGAGCAAAATCAAATACTTGATGACAAGCTAAAAGTTAAGAAAAGAAAGAACTACGTACTTGATTTAAATCGCAGCTACGAAAAAATAACAAAAGGCTATTCCTCTCAAGCTAAAAGAAACTTAAAAAATGCTCATAAAAGTAGTTTGGAGCTTAAAACCATTTCGGTAAAAGAAGTGGTGCAGTTTTATAAGTTACACAAAGCTGTTACCACTAAAGGTGTGAAACAAACAGATTATGCAAACCTGCTTTCATTGATGGAGCAAGCTTTGGTTCATAGAAAAATATTAGCCAAAGGTGTATATAGTAAATCTGGCGAACTGCTTGCTGCTGGTGCCTTTTTAGCACATAAAAGTAGGCTAATATTTTTAATTGGTAATGGGTCAGAAATTGGCAAAGAAATGGGTGCCATGACCATGTTAATGGATACCCTCATTTTTCAATTTGCCAATCATCAAATGGAGTTAGATTTTGAAGGTTCAGAAATAGAAGGCATAGCTAGATTTTTCAAAAGTTTTGGGGCCGAAAAAAGAAACTACTATAAGTTAAGAAAAAACAATTTGCCTTGGATTTTAAGGCTATTCAAAAATTGAGTATATTATCATGAAACTCGCTGCAATAGATATTGGTTCAAACGCCGTTCGTTTACAAATTGTAAGAACAGTTGAAAACGATTCTTTAGAACGATTTAAAAAAGTAGAATTTGTAAGAATCCCTATTCGATTGGGCGACGATGCATTTAAAGAAAAGCACATCAGCAAAGAAAAGAAGCGAATTTTCATAAAAGCCATGGCCGCCTTTAAATTAACCATGGAAGCATTTGAGGTTGATCACTACATGGCTTGTGCTACCAGTGCCATGAGGGAGGCAAAAAATGGACAGAAAATAGTTGATAAAATTCAAGAATCTTTTGGTCTTAAAATAAATATCATTGATGGCAAACGAGAGAGTGAATTGATTTTAGGGTCAATTGGCGATTTGTTTGAACCCAATAAAAATTACCTCACCATTGATGTTGGGGGAGGCTCTACAGAAATGACTGTAATTTCGGATCAAAATATCATTAATTCTGATTCTTTTGATATTGGTACGGTTCGAATGATGGATGGTGCAGTAAAAGAAAAAACTTGGCAGACTATTGAACATTGGGTGAAGCACAAAACCGCCGGATTAGATCACATAAACGCAGTGGTTACCAGCGGTACCATCAATAAAATATTTGGCATCTTAAAACAAGATAATGGAAAGCTTACTTTTACGATTCATCAGTTAAAAGACTTTCATCGAAAGGTGAGTAAGATGTCGCTGCAAGAGCGAATGGATGTATATAAATTAAATCCAGATAGGGCAGATATCATTGATGTATCGGCTGATATTTATTTGCGTATTTTAAATTGGGCAGGTATAGAGACCATTCTCAGCCCAGATAATACAGGCTTAAAAGATGGCATCCTTAACGAACTTTATAACAAGCACGCTCAATAATTTTTTTTGCCACCAAGGCACAAAGGCACCAAGGTTTTATTTTAATTGATAAAGGTAATTTTTGCCACCAAGGTCTCAAGGCACAAAGTTTTTATTTTACCTAGTAATAGGTATAAAACTTTTGGTTTAAAAAGGAATGTTTTTTCTCTGTGCCTTGGGGCCTTGGTGGCAAAAAAAAGGCACGAAGAAATTAATCTCCGTGCCTAAGAGCCTTTGTTGCTAAAAATTATTTTACGCCCATTAATTCAACGTCGAATATTAATGTGGCATTTGGTGGAATTACGCCTCCAGCACCGCTGGCGCCATAAGCTAATTCGCTTGGAATGATCATGCGCATTTTGTCGCCAACTTTCATCAAGGCAATACCTTCATCCCAACCTTTAATTACTTGTGCTTGACCACAGCCAAAACTAATTGGCTCACCTCTTTCAATGGATGAATCAAATACACGTCCATCCATGAAGTAACCTGTATAATGTACATCTACCGTTTTACCAGCTTCTGCTTGCGCACCATCACCTTTTTTAATGATGATGTATTTTAAACCACTAGCAGTTGTTAAGGTATCTTTTCCTTTTACATCAAATGGCACCGCTTTAATTGGAGCTACAGCATCTAATACTTCAATATCAAAAATCAAGGTACTATTTGGTGGAATGGTACCCATATCTCTATCGCCATAACCTATGGTAGGTGGAATGGTAAACACTGCTTTATCGCCAACATTTAACAAGCGCAAACCTTCGTCCCAACCTCTAATAACTTGGTTACCGCCAACCTTAAATGAAAACGGTTGGTTGCGGTCTTTTGAGCTATCAAATTTAGTTCCGTTGGTTAATTTGCCTGTGTAATGCACAGTTACTTTGTCTCCAACTTCAACTTTTTTTCCTTTTCCTAATTCAGTAACTGTGTATTTTAGTCCTGATTCTGTTGTGTATTCTTGATTCACTTTAATGGTTCTTTTGGTGTTCGATTTTTGTGATTGATTGTTGTCCTTTTTTTCAGCAGGTTTTTTGCTTTTGTTTTGGGCAATGGCAGGAATAGTCAAGGCTATACATGCCGCTAAAAATAATTTCTTTATCATATGATTAATCTACTTTAACAAGTTCAACGTCGAAAAGCAAAGTTGAGTATGGTGGAATTGGGCCACTACCTCTTGGTCCGTAACCTAAAGTCCAAGGAATAATTAATTTTAATTTGTCGCCTTGTTTCATCAATTGAAAGCCTTCATCCCAACCAGCAATAACTTGACCAGCCCCAACGGTAAATGTAAATGCAGGATTACCTTCTTTGGTTTCATCAAAAACAACCCCATCCAGTAAAGAGCCTCTATATTTAACGGTTACTTTGTCTCCTTTTTTAACTGCTTTGCCATCACCTTTTTGGATAACTTGGTACTTAAGTCCAGTGCTAGTAGTTTGTATATCATTCTGTCCACTCAAATAGTTGCTCAATGCAAGTGAATCTTTGATGATGAATTCGTTATTTTGATCTTCAATTTTCTTTTGCATTTCTTGTGCATTATAAATGTCAACCAAACTAGTATAAAATGTAATCATATCACCAGGATTAACCCCAGGAGGCAATCCTTCACCAAAGTTGCCATAAAGGGTGTCTGCCATTACTTTGAAAACAACACTGTCTCCTTTTTTCATCATGGCAAACACATCCTTCAAGGTAGGCTCACCTGCAGGAATATAATAAGGCTTGTCGTTTTTGTATGAATCAAATAAAGCTGAATCATTTTTATCTAATACACCCTTCATGTGAATGTGTAAATTATCTCCGGCTGCTACCATTCTGGCATCATCGCTGGTTTTAATAATTTTGTATTCAATTCCATTGGTTGTTTTTTCGAATCGGTTACAAGATGCAAGCATCAAGATTGCTGCAACTCCGGCTAACATTTTTTTCATGTTGTTTTATGTTTTATTATAATAAATTTTTGTAAGTAATAAGGGCTTCTTTAAATTTTGTTTCTACCAATTCTATTGGTTCCATGCTTTCGCCGCCTGCTGCATTGAAATGGCCTCCACCATTAAAATATTTTCTGGCAAATTCGTTCGCTGGAAAAGTATCTCTAGACCTGAAGCTCATTTTACGGGCCACTGATCTATCAATGATCAAAACAGATAATTTCATTCCGGTTATTGAAAGACCATAATTTACTAGGCCTTCACTGTCGCCAGTAATGATTTGAAAACGCTTTAAATCTTCAGCTGTTACAACAATTAACGCAGTGCTATACTCTTTTAATATTTGTAACCTTTCACTCAAACAAAAGCCAATAAACCTGGTTCTGCTTTCTGAGTAATTATCATATATCGATTCAAAAATCCTATTTGATTTGGCTCCTTTTTCTAGCAGCACGGCCGCAACTCTGTGGGTGGTTGCAGTTGTTGAAGGATGTTTAAAAGAGGCTGTATCGGTCATGATTCCGGCATACAAGCAACTAGCAATGGCCTCATCAATTAAATCTACATGGCCCATTATTTCAATTAACCAAAACACGAGTTCTGAGGTAGAACTGGCCTTTGTGGTCCAGAGCCTATAATCTTCAAATCCTTCAGGCTCTAAATGGTGGTCGATTAATACTTTTTCTGCGTTCGATTCTGCCACCAATTTCCCCAGGTTGTTGATTCTTTTTAGGGCATTAAAATCTAAACAAAATATCAAATCTGCGCTGGCTACTAACTCAGCACTTTTATCCTCAAATTCCTCAAAATTAACTACCTCATTTTCTTTTGGCATCCATTTTAAAAATTCGCCATAATCAGTTGGGGTGACTACATGTGAGGTAATACCTAACTTAAGAAAATAATGATGTAAGCCCAAAGAAGAGCCCAATGCATCGGCATCTGGTTTATGGTGAGTGGTAATGACCACCCTTGGTTTCACAGATGCTGTTAGCAGCGGTTTTAGCTCGGTAATATTATTTAGTTTTTTCAAAGCGGGTGCAAATATCTAACAATGAAAGCTTTTAATTTGCATCTTTCAAAAAAAGTTGATAAAAAATTACTTTGGCTTGTTTTAAGCTGATTTTTGTGTAAGTGTCAGTTAATGTGAATTTTAACACATTGCTTTTCTTCTACTTTAGGTTTTATTTATTTTTTCATCCTATAAATATTAGCTGAATAAAGCCTTGCTGAACCCAAAATTAGCAATAAATTCATATAAGCGCTTAATTTTGCACCCCGATCCAAAGAAGATTATGAGCAATATTACATTTACAATGATTAAACCGGATGGAGTAGCCAATGGCCACACCGGAAAAATTATCGACCAGATTTTAGAAGCTGGTTTTACCATTCAAGCTATGAAGTATGTGCGTCTTTCAAAAGAGACTGCAGGTAATTTCTATGCTGTACACCGTGAAAGAGGATTTTTTGGCGAATTAGTTGACTTTATGACCAGTGGAACTATAGTTGCTGCTGTTTTGGTGAAAGAAAATGCAGTGGCAGATTTCAGAACTTTAATTGGTGCAACAGATCCTAAGAAAGCAGAGCCAGGCACTATCCGTGCACGTTTTGCAGAATCTATTGAAGCCAATACCATTCACGGAAGTGATAGCGATGAGAACGCAGCCATTGAGGCTTCTTTCTTCTTCAGCGCTTTCGAAAGATTTTAATCACAACTTTTTAAGAAAGTCGATAGGCCGTAGACCATAGTTTTTAGCAATTGGAATTACTTTCTAGTGCTTTTTTTACTATGGTCTCTGGACTACGGACTTTTTTTTATTTCACTATCTTAAACTCTACCCTGCGGTTTTTTTGCCTGCCTTCAGGTGTTTTGTTATCTGCAATTGGTTTCTTTGAGCCAAATCCACTTGCTTTTAGCCTACCAGCTGCTACCCCATTTGAGGTGATATATTTCTTTACAGCTTCTGCTCTTTCTTTACTCAATTTAGTGTTTTTAGCAGCATTACCTACATTATCCGTATAGCCATTAATCTCTAGTTTATAATCTGGTTTTACAACCATTAGCGCTGATAATTCTGCCAAACTTGCCAAAGATTTCTCACTAATTTTTGCAGTGCCTGTTTGGAATTCAAGACTGCTAAAAGCTTCATTCAATACTTTCTTTTCCTCCACAGTTAATACCACCAAACTAGGATCTAACGCAGGACAGCCAGCGTTTTCAATGGTTCCAGCCTCAGTAGGGCAATTGTCATATTTGTCTGCAATGCCATCTCCATCTGTATCTGGGCAGCCAAATGTTGCGGCCGGACCGGCTTCTGCAGCACAACTATCGTATTTGTTGGCAATGCCATCTTTATCGTCATCTGGGCAACCATTTAATGCAACTGGTCCTGCAAGAGTTGGGCACTCATCTGAGGCATCTGCTGTAGAGTCTTTATCTGCATCTGGGCAACCCTTGGTTATTAGTGTACCAAACACATCAGGGCAGGCATCTGCTTTGTCTAAAATGCCATCACCGTCTATATCTGGGCAACCATCTCTGCTAACCATTCCAGAATCTTCAGGACATTTGTCGTATTTATCTGCAATGCCATCATTGTCTTTGTCTGGGCAGCCATTTAATTTGGCACTGCCTTTTTCATTCACACATGAGTCTTGCAAATCTTTCACACCATCGCCGTCAATATCGGGGCATCCATTGGCTGCAACTGTACCTTTAACATTTAAACATTCATCTTTATTATCTGGCACACTGTCGTTGTCTGTATCAGGGCAACCATCAAACTTAACCAAACCAGGTACCTTCTTACAAGCATCCTTTCTATCAGGTACACCATCATTGTCACGGTCAAATTTTGCGCCAATATTAATATTAACGCCTACTCTAAAATTGGTATAATGTGAGTTCAATTTCAAAGTTCCATCTAATGGAGCCCAGCCCAAAAGGTTATCTGTTACCGTATAGATAGCCAGTGGTCCTAGGTTCAAAACCAAACCAGCTCCTACATTTTTATATTGGTCTCTAAAAACATTATAATTTACTCTCAAATCTAATAAACGCCAAATCCTTTGGGTGTAATTAATGCTTGCTCCGGGGTAAAATTTCCCTTTCCACATTTCTCCATATCCTACAAAACCAACACTTCCACTATTATAGAGATTGTATTGTAAACCAAAATACAATTTAGGACTAAAAGAGGTCCTATATGCACTAATAGGATCTTGGTTGGGTTTAAATAATTCTATAACCGAATCTTGTAAATTTTTTATTGTTGTTGAATCTATGTTGCTTGGGTCGTCTGTGATAAAACCTTCAAATACAAATGTGGCTTTCTTATTATAACTTTTGGCTTCTTTCCAATTCATAAAACCTACGTCTAATATACTTGCCGAAACACTCAAACGTTGGTTAACTTTATAGTTCATGCCAAAATCAACAGAATAACCAGAGCCAATTGGCTTATTGAAATAGTTTCTAGCAATAGCTAAAGGGTCTAGATTATTTTTGTTAATAATACCATCTATTCTATCAACGCCAGCACCTCTAATTTCATAGTCTGTAGTAGCTGTTAATCTTAAAGCGTTGTTATTGCCACTATCGGTTTTAAAAGTTGTTGTATTTCTTAGCAACTCTCCATCATAATAGCCAATATGGTATTTTCCTTTTATTCCTAAAGTAAGTTTTTCATTGATGTCTCTAGCATAGGATACGTACAAAGATGAATAAGCCGATACCCTTAACTCAATATCACTGATAGAAACATCTTTGCCAAAAGTATTGTTGGCATTGGCGTTCCCAAAATACAGCATGGTCAACAAATCTTTTGAAAATCCAAAGTTGTGGTTTAAGGTATTTTGGATTCCAAAAGAAAAATAGTTTCTTTTAACCCTAAACCCAAAAAACAAAGGATTTACCTCATTGTAAATTTGTATGTTTTTTAGATTATATGCATCATTAGTTAAAATTTTATCTAAGGTTTGATTTGCAGTTTCATCTTTCCTATAAATATCATAGGCAGTTATTCCAGGTAAATATAAATGGTTGTAACTATCAACCAATCCTAATGTAAAGGTTTGCTTGGAGTTAATAGCAGGATTTAAGAAATTGGTTTGGCCTACACTTCTAAAATTATAAAATGTAAGATTGGTTTGGGCATTAACTGAACCAGCCAATAATAGTAAACTGATGAATAGAATTTTTTTCATGTTGTTAATATTTGGTTCAGTAATTATTTGCCTTTACCTAATTTGAATTTCAATTTAACCTTTGCTGATATGCCAATTTTAGATACATAATCAGAGTATATTTTTACTGGTTGACTACCATTATTATAGGTTTTAATTTTCATTCTCACCACCATATTCACTAAATTCTTTTGCCTTATAGCATCGAGTTTTTCCCTGAATAACCTAACATTTGTAACACTTGAAGTATTTTTAATGGTTCTTCCATTTGCATCTGGAATTGCAGATAGCATAAAGCTACCAACAGCTATCGTATCCATAATTACGGTGTCTTTGTCTGCAAAAAACATATCTAACTCCACGTCTAATGGAATAGCGTTTTCTAATTTTAAAATTAAATCAATATACTCTATTGAGTCCAGGCCTAATTTGGATTTTACAATTACCCCGTCTTTGATTTCAAATAATGGATTTTCAGATGTTTGTTCAATTACCAGGTTATTTGTTTTTAAACTTAATGGCATTTCAATTTCATACCCTACTGCAAAACCGGAGCCCTTTGCAATAAAATCTTTGTAACCAGTAAATCCAGCAGCGTTGAGGCTAGCCTTTCCTCCAAATAAAATCTTACTTGGTGGTAGGTTCAGCATTTTAACTAGGTCAGAATTATTTTTATCTATTATTTTGGTATCCTTTATTACTTGGCCTTTTTGCGCCAAGGTAGGATAGCCTATTAAAATTGGTGGGGCGTTTAAGTTCTGGGAAGCACCTTTAGCTGAGGTTCCCTTGGCATCTAATAGAACAGTAACGGGAACACCAATCGAATTAGAGGTAAATATCTTAAATTTAGGGTCATCTAGTGGAAAACCATTATTAAATTGATCCAAAAAGTCAAATGTTTGTTCAGATGGTTCTATCACAATTTCTCGTGATCCCAAATACCCATTTAAATCTTTAAGTTTCAAAGTGCCAAAAGTAAAGTTAGCATTCACATAATTTGATGAGTCGAAAGATTTCAAGGTGTTCGATGAGATAATAGAAGGCTCAACCGAAATTTGCATTTTATTGTATGGTTGGTTTGCATCCAATGTCAAATCAAGTAGCACGTTTGATAGGTCTATTTGTCCTGTTTTAGTTGTATTTTTTATAGAAATGTTAATTGGTGCCATTGGGCTACCATTTTGCTTTGCGCCAACAATTTTAATCTTAATATCGAGCAATTCATCAATATTGGATGAAATTGAATAATTAATCAACCCACTTTCAAATGATATATCTCTAATTCTTACAGTTGGATCATCAGCCTTGAGGTCTATTTCTAAATTTTGCGATTCGATAGTTTTCGAGGGGATTACAACCACTCCACCCGATGCTTTTAAATTTTTAACTTTCACATCAAAGGTTAATCCATCATTTAAATCTATTAATACAGGACTAGAACTTGCAAAAGTCTTAAGAATGGGTAATGAAAAGGCTAATTTACTCGACAAGGTTGAACCCGCTAGGTTAATCGAGTCTTTTTTACTTGAACCCGCCGCAACATTGGTGTAAATTAATTGTCCAATCAAACTCTGGAATGGAGGGGAGGTATTGAAAATGTTAACGGATATTTGATCTACGGTTACTTTTAGTTGATTTTTAAATTCTAATACCAAAAATCCACTGGAAATAGACACACTCGAAAATTGAGTTGTGTCTAACCCAAATGAGGTAAGATTCGCATTTTGATCATTGATTGAAGGAAAAATAGTGGTGGTACCATTTGCAGCTTGTAATGCTGTTCTGGTGGCTAAGGTAAAGTTATTCGACATTTGGTTTAAAGACTGCGTTTGGCTGGCAGCGATATCAGTGATGCCAATTAAACCAAGCTTATTACTAACATTAACGGGATCAAGCGCTGGAATATTAACGAAACTATCAACAGGAAAACTTGCAATTGAATCTTCGCGAATAATAAATCGAATAAAGCCGTCGGGGTCATATACAATATTCGAATCTTCCTTGAGGATATTACTCATCTTCATTTCAATCAAAGCCAATGGAATCCCAAACTCTGGGCTTAGAGTTAAATCATTGAACTTATCAAAATTCAAATCCTTTTTGCAGGCATTTAAAAAGCCAACGGCAACTAACAAGAGAAGTAAATATTTTTTAAGCATAATCATTATTTATTTTATTGGTGGTGTGTCATTAATTGATTCGAATTCTTGATTGATTAATTTCTTTATCAGTTATAACTTTTACTATATTGGCATTAATCCTAATCTGAATTTACTTAAAACAGATAGTTTTCTTGAATGGTTGTTTCCTTTTCCATTGTTTCAATTTACCCTCTTTTGATGAATCCTAATGCAGCTAATCTATAAAGAACTAGCAGCGTTTATGGTTAAATAATTGAAATTAGCTAATACGCTTTTACAGGTAACCACCAGATATTGAGGTATATCTTCGAAGAAAAGCCAACTATTTTTCAAATAGTTTTTCACCACAATTCGAATATAAATAATAATTTTAATAAATAGGTATTTTTGGATTTTTAATATAGGTGATCGGATTTTATCTTTTTAATTGAATCATTTCTATTTGTTGCCCAAACTCTATGATTCTCCCCGAGATTTATGGTTGAAAAAGATAACCAGGAATTGGAATATCGTTTACTCATTTTTTTTAGTATTGAGTAGGCTCGCTAGCCATATAATAGGAGTAATTATCGGAAAGTAAACTAGTTGGTTTTCTTGATTTTAATATCCCTTTTAACATATTCTGACAGCACCTCAATTCCTTCTTTTCAAGCTATTTTAAATTCCTTAGTACATCATAATGTTAGTTAATATAAATCTTTAAAAAATCTTTTTACTTGCGCTGTTATGATACTATTTAAATAGCAAGAAAAAGGCGCAACAATTAAAGAATATTACCTTCTTTATCAATAAATTGCGTGCCCAAAAAGTGACCATGTTTAAAAACTTTCACCAAAATATTATTTTGCAAAGGTGTTACACTTGGTATCCTGAGGTAGGTGTTCATTTGTGAATTGGGAATTATCTCTATTTCAAAGTAAGAAACACCATTGGGCAAATTTCTTTGCGTTTTTAGCGCTAAGCGCTCGCTATTCATTAAGTAACCATCAATTACTTCAATGCCCGTTATGCCCCCTTGGCCATCTTTCTCAAATCCTACGTAGACTTTGTATGGGGTTTTTAACTCTTCGGTTTGTGAAGAATTGCTTTTTTTGTTTAAGGCAACAGTTGGGGCGTTCATGTTAATAAATTAATAGGACAAAAATAGGAGTGGTTTGTGAATTAAAGATTACCACCTACTCAAATTTTCCTACCACTTACTAATTAGAAATTACATAACACGATAGGATGCACCTTCTTTTCCATCTTTTATCTCAATCCCAATCTCTTTTAATTGGTCTCTAATAAAATCAGAGGTAGCAAAGTCCTTTTTGGATTTAGCATCAGCCCTCATGTCTATTATCATTTTCATGAGTCCATCCACTTTTTCTGTTCCACTATCGTTTTCATGCTTCAAACCAAGAACATTGAAGGTAATTTCTTGCATGAACCCACTCAATTCTTCCTTATCTGCAGCAGACAATTGCTCTTTTCCATCGTTCACCGAATTGATTAACCTTACCGCATCAAACAGGTGTGCAAGGGCAATTGGCGTATTAAAATCCTCATTTAATGCGTTATAAACATTGGCTTTTATCTCAGATACCGAGAAACTTGAACTTATATCTGTTTTAAGTTGTTCAATAATCTTAACGCCACTTAGTAACCTAGCAAGTCCCTTTTCTGCTGCTTGCAAAGCATCATTCCTAAAATCTAGTGTACTCCTGTAATGCGCCTGCAACATAAAAAACCTCACCGTCATTGGACTATATCCTTTATCTAGTAAAGTATGGTTTCCACTAAACAATTGATCAGGCAAAAATGAATTGCCCAAACTCTTGCTCATTTTTTGTCCGTTAACAGTAAGCATATTGGTATGAACCCAATACCTGGCTGGTTGGGTATGGTGACAAGCTAAATTTTGCGCTATTTCATTGGTATGATGTGTGGGCACCAAATCCATTCCTCCTCCATGTATATCAAATTCATTGCCCAAATATTTACTGCTCATAGCAGAACATTCTATGTGCCAACCAGGGAATCCCTCTCCCCACGGACTTTCCCATTTCATCAAATGCTCGGGTTTGGCCTTAATCCAAAGGGCAAAATCCAATCTGCCTTTTTTCTCATCTTGCCCGTCTAATTCTCTTGTATTGGTTAATAAATCATCCAAATTGCGATTGGATAGGGCAGTATAATTTTGCTCCTTAGAAAATTTTTCTACATCAAAATAAATAGTGCCATTGACCTCATAAGCATACCCGTTGGCAATAATCTTTTTAGTCATTTCTATTTGCTCAATGATATGACCAGTTGCTGTTGGTTCAATGCTTGGAGGTAATGTATTAAATTGGCGCAATACCTCATGAAAATCTAAGGTGTATTTTTGCACTATTTCCATGGGTTCAACCTGTTCTAGTTTTGCTTTTTTGACAAACTTATCTTCCCCTTCATCTCGGTCTCCTTCAAGGTGTCCGGCATCTGTAATGTTACGAACATAACGTACTTTATAACCCAAATGTAACAAATACCTAAAAATTATATCAAACGAAATATAGGTTCGAGCATTCCCCAAATGTGCGTTGCTATATACCGTAGGGCCACACACATACATGCCAACATAACCCTTATGTATAGGTTCAAAAACAGATGTTTCTCTGCTAAGCGTATTGTATATTTTTAAAACAGAAGTCATGGTAATTTGCTGAAACGCAAAAGTAAACATTTATTCGAATAAGCTTTCATAAACCTGCTTCCAATCTGCCCATCCTATACTTGAATCAAAACTAGAATTGTGCCAAATGGAGATAAAATTACCATTTACTTTTTGAACCGACTGTTTTAGTTGTGCAATTTTTTCCTTAGCCTGCTGTGGTGTTAAAGCAAAGCTATTTTTCAAAGTCACATCCATCACACACGGCGAGTTGACTAATATATTTAAAGTATAATTTTTATGTAAATTAAATAGGTAGAAAGGTAATGAGGTAGACGCCCTAAAACCAACTGCTGTGGCATAAGCCATTGTATAGTCCTCTGTTAGCCCATTCTTAAACATCGTTTCATAGCTTTCTGGTACCTTGGCTTTTAAAAAGTGATGCCTGCTTAGTTTTGGTTCAAAATTGGTCAGCGATTTAAAAATTTGGTGCTCATATAAATTGGCTTTACTCTGCAAACTTGCCTTATATGATGGGTGTATGCCAAGCCTATTATAGGGTAATAATTTTTGAACCAAGTCCTTCATCTCTTGGCTCAAAGGTGAGATGTTTTTATCATGACCTCCATAGTCTGCTAACAATAAAAAAAAGAGTGTTTCAATGTTTTTTTTCTTAGCGGTTTGAACCAAAAAATCATAGGTATCATAAGGATCTTTTTTTGGTGCAACAAGACTATATTTATCTGGTTTGCCTTTTAATAAAGACCCTAAAAATTTTCTGAACAGTGGAAAATAACCATGACCTTTATATTTGTATGCAAAATCCACATCTACGGTATTCAATTGTTCAAACACCTTGTTTTTAATAGGTATTTCGGGATATTGCTTTTTGAGTGTTTCAGTAAATAGTTGGTGCCAATGATCAACCAATGGAAACTCCAAAAAGTTGTTTTCAAAGGCCAAACTATTCATTGGTTTATACCTATTGTGTTCATCTTTTGAGCCTGGTAAATACTCTTCGTACCTACTCAATAAATAAAAACTTGCAGCAAATAAATCAAAGTTTAAATGGGTAGTGTTAATCTTAAAATCAGGTAAGTTTTCATAAGGCAAAATATAGAATTGACTATGCCATTTTTTATCTTTTTGAACCGAAATTTTTTGTGTTACCAAAGTTTCTTCAAACAACAATGGTGCACATGGAATGTTTAAACATCCTTCAATAATAGTATTGCCATAATGAATTCGCTTGTTGTGCGATTTCATAAAATATTCTATGCTATCTGTTAACTTGTATGCTAGGCCAAGTCGGTGCAAAAGAAATTCATCTAAAATATATTTTACTCTTTCTGTGAGGTGCGGAACAAAAACCAACATGCTACGAAGTTACTAAACTTATTTTTTGGAATACCGAATAACTTCTAAAATATTCTTTGGGTTCAGGGCTTTTAAGAATATGGGAAGACCCTCTCTTGGTTTGTAAATAATCAAGATGAAAAACATAGTAAAGTATGACCCAATTAACAACGCGTATACAGCGCCAGTAATACCCATTCTTGGTATCAACATATATTCACTTACTAAGGTAAAAGTTGCGTTTATCAATTGCAAATAGAACAAGTATTTTTGTTCATGCATGGCCAACATCCACATGCCCCATGCTGTTCCCCAGAAAATGGGTAGGCTCAGCCAGATATGTATTTTAAAAATATGTGGTGCAGCCGGAAATTTAGCACCATACAAAAAGCCAATCACCAAATCCCCAAAAATCATACCTCCAGCTATAATGGTTAAAGAGCCCCATATCATTAAGCTGTATAGTTGGGTCAGTCGTTTTATTTGTAATTCTTTGTTGTCTCTGTTATTTACAATTCCTGGGAAAACCGCAGCACAAATAGCTACTGGTATAAAATAACTAGCCTGACTAATCCTTGCACCTGCGCCGTATTGTCCAACCTGACCCATGTCTCTTAAAAATCTTGCAATTAAAATGGTATCGGCATTTTGATACAACATTTGCACAAAAGAGGAGAGTATGAGTGGTATGGCAAGGTACAAAAGCAGCTTGGCTTCCTTCAAATTAAAACGCCAATACCTAATCATTTGCCCTTCTTTTTTATAAAAAATAAATTGGGTAAATGCCGCAAAACCAGCCTCAAAAGCAGCCATGGTGGCAAACCATTCTAAAGGTGCTTTGATAAAAATAAACACCAATTTTATGATAGCAGAAACAAAAAGCGTAATTACCTGAGATATGGCGGTAAACTTACCTTTTACCTCCGACTGAAAGTAGAAATCTATGACCGTAAAGGATTGGAAAATAATAGAAATACTTAGCAGAAAAACGATAAAGGTAGTTTGGGGAGGATCGCGCATCAATGAATAAAAACAAGCGCCTCCCATAACAATTAACGAGCCTACAAAGCGCATCCAAAAAGCAGTGCCAATAATTTCGTATTTGTTTTTACCTCTGGTAAGTAATTCACGCACCACTAAACTATCTAAACCCAAAGTAGAGAAAATTGTTAGGATGGCTATTACACCTAAACCATAGGTAATCACCCCAAATTGTGCATCTCCTAAATAACGCACAACAAGAACCCCAACTAATATACCCGAAATAACCCTGGCAGATTTTTCCAACAGCATCCAAAAGGAATTGCTTACATAATTGTTCTTTTCTTTAAGGTTTACCTCTTCCATTCTTATTTATTAAAATCGTTCATTGTAGCTGCCAAGCCACGTAATACAAAGCTTTCAACGGCCTGAACCGATTTGTTAATGAGTATAGGAATTTCTTTTAACTCCTCATTGTCCCATTTCCCCAACACAAATTCTACTTGCCTGCCTTTAGCGTAATTGTTACCTATTCCAAACCTTAAGCGAGGGAAATTTTGGGTCAGCAATAATTCTTGTATGCTTTTTAAACCATTGTGCCCAGCATCACTGCCATTTCCTCTGATTCTAATTTTATTAAATCCAATAGCCAAATCATCCACCACTACAAACACATTTTCCACAGGTATTTTAAGTAATTGCATCCAATAACGCACAGCTTTTCCGCTTAAATTCATGTAGGTATTGGGTTTGATTAGAAAAACTTGTCTGCCCCTTAACGAAAATTCGGCTAAATCTGCATACCGATCAGGCTTAAAACTTTCTTTATATTTTTCTGCCAAAGCATCGGCCACATCAAAACCAATATTGTGACGCGTATGTGCATACTCATCGCCAATATTGCCAAGGCCTACAATCAAATACTTCATTTAAGGCAAAAGTATAGAAAATTGTCCATAGTCCATAGGAGTCGATAGTCGATAGGCCATGATCCATTGCAAAAGGTAGTTTCAAACAACGTTTAGGATCTGTTTCTCTTCAAGTTGTTTTGGCGCTAAAGTAAACAATCAATGATTTGCTGAATTATTGAGAAATGAATTGCTTTTATTCGGTAGTTTGGTGTGTTGAATAATTTGTTAGGTAGCTGTTTTTCTGATAATTAAATTTTTTTGCGTATTTTTATAGAATTAAATTCCAAAAAAATACAGAAAAATTGGTCCTATTATTTTTGTGAAAAAAGGTTAATTTTGATTAATGGAAGTGCGCGAGCCTGATTTGAGTTTTTATGGTTATACCTACGCCGATTATTTAACTTGGACCATCCCAGAAATGGTTGAGCTGATAAAAGGTAGGGTATTTAAGATGGCTGCTGCCCCGCGGCGCCGGCATCAAAAAGTTGCAGGGGAGGTTTTTAAACGAATAAGTTACTATTTAGAGGAAAAAAAATGTGATGTATATATCGCTCCATTTGATGTACGTTTACCAGTTCATTCAAAAAAGAACGAAGATATTTACACAGTTGTACAGCCAGATGTTTGTGTTATTTGCGACCCCACAAAATTAGATGATGCAGGTTGCATTGGCGCGCCAGATATAGTGGTTGAAATATTATCGCCAGGCAATAACCGCAAGGAGCTGCAAAACAAGTACGAAGTATACGAAGAAAGTAGTGTTTTGGAATATTGGGTCGTCCATCCAGATGAGCAAACCTTGCTTATTTACACTTTGGTAAATGGCAAGTACCAAGCCTCTAAATTATTTACTTTGGGTGATTTTATAACCACACCCATTTTACCAGATTTTGTGCTGGATTTGGAGCAGGTTTTTGCGGAGAATTAGTTTAGTTTTCACTACAAAGATACCAAGTAACAATTTTTTTTAATCACTGTAGTTTTGGCACTTGTGCTTGCCAATTTTCAAGTGCCTATGTCTTTGGCGAAGATTTTAGGGCTCTCAATGGTACCAAGCTTTTTGAATTTGATTGAAGTTGCATTTTAAATGATTCAACTTAACCCAAAGCCTTCCAATGCATAAGGCC
>Ga0209550_10000899_pt1 | contig 28577 bp, 24 predicted proteins | sample LauGreSuBDMM15SN_2_FD_187567 | JGI IMG/M metagenome (GOLD analysis project Ga0209550, IMG submission 187567) | Freshwater lake microbial communities from Lake Michigan, USA - Su13.BD.MM15.SN (SPAdes) (version 5) | ecosystem: Environmental > Aquatic > Freshwater > Lake | place: Lake Michigan... | reverse complement strand
TAGTGAAAGCTACACAAACCGGAATCCTTTGGTCCCAGGTTCAAGTCCTGGTGGGCCCACCAGAAATGAAAATACCAACCTTCGGGTTGGTATTTTTTTGAGCGTTACTTTAAGTAACGCTTGCTAATGAGAGATCTTTTGCGACCTATCGATTAAAAGGCCTGGTTAGACGCTGACACGCTCAACTTAATAAGGGATTTAGGGGTAAATAGTAATGAGAAATGTAGGCACCCGCCCGTTGATTTAGGTTCAATGTTTAAAGTGCTGATCTTACTTGCGCAGATCTATCCCATAAATTTGGGGTATGAGATGACGAGCACCCAGAAACGAAATTTTTCTTCTCACCCGATTCTTGATCATAGACATGCCTTTTGACGGCACCAATATTTGCACCATATACATGTATGCTAATTGAGCTTTGATCTGGCATGGCATTGCTGACTACATGAATATCGCTAACTGATCGACTCACAGCTTCAATATCCCCAGGTTCAAGAGTTGTTGGGGGTCGATCTTTTATTTGAACCCTCTCATTTGTGACTAACGGATAGGTGCTCCCTTATCATGCTACCCATTTAATCAGGAAATTAGGATTTGTTTTTTTCAAGGGGAGCTCTTGCATCCGACTCGAGTGCTGTTGTAAGTAAATTTAAAAATGCAATAAATTGCTTGCCTTGAGCGGGGTTCATCGGCGCCATAATTCTGTTATGTGCTCTATTTGCGGGTATTTGGGCTTTCTTAATTATTGACTTGCCAGATTTTGTGAGTTGTAATGAGAAACGTTTTTTATTATCTGGCAGTTTGACGCGAGATATCAAACCCCGACGCTCTAAGTTGCGAATGATATGGAGTGTGGTTACCTTATCTAGGCCAACCAATCTTGCAAGCCTCGATTGATCTTTCCCCGGGCTGGAAGATAAAACCTTCAAGACACTATATTGGGGAGGTGATAAGTTGAGGTCTTTACATTCTTCTTCAAAAATTCCCACGAATAATTGATTCATCCGTCTAATCAGGAATCCAGGGCGATGATATAAGTCTTGAATTAATCTTGATTCTTTTATAGGCATAAAAAATAATTGTAGAGTTGCGATGACATTTTATCTGTATCCCATCATTTATTGCATTGCACTAAATTCTTCATCAAGGGTTTCTCCTGATATTTAAATACCTTTTATAGTTAGTACACTAATAAATAGTTCGGCCTCAGATGTTCTACAAATTATCTTTTTTATTAAAGGGTTATAAAAAATGAATTTTTTTAAACGAATTTCTGTATTTATTACCTTGGGCTTGCCCCTTATACTTCTGTTTTCACAGAGCGCAGTAGCGCAGCCTTATCCGACTAAGCCAATTAAAATAATCGCTCCTTTTCTAGCGGGTGGTCCTGCTGATAATATCGCTCGAGAGGTAGCTAAATATTTACGCGATAGTCTTGGGCAACCGGTAGTTGTGGAAAATAAGGTGGGTGCGGGCGGGATTATAGCTGCGACCTTTGTGGCGAAAGCACCGCCAGATGGGTATACCCTAATGATTGGTTCTACTGGGGTACTGTCAGTAAATCAAAGTCTGTATAAGACTCTAGCTTATGACTCTGTGAATGATTTCACACCTATATCACTACTAGTAGCAATGCCAAGCTACTTGGTTGTCAATGAAAGTGTGCCGGCAAATTCAGTGAAAGAATTAATTGATTTAACCAAAAAGAATCCAGGTAAGTACTCATACGGTACGGTTGGTAATGGAAGCTCGCACCATACTAATTTTGAGTTATTTAAGAGTATGGCCAATGTTTCTATAGTCCCTATTGCCTATAAAGGTGATGCTGCTTTAATCCCTGATCTTGTTGGAGGCCAAATTCAAATGGCTATGGGCTTAGGACCATCTATTTTGCCAATGGTAAAGAGTGGGAAACTTAAGGCTTTGGCAGTTACCACAGCAACCCGTTCTTCTCAAATGCCCAATGTACCAACAGTTGCTGAATCAGGTCTTCCTGGCTTTGACGCTTTCACATGGTTTGCATTATGTGGGCCGCCAGGGATGCCCCAAGCAATAGTTGCACAGCTTGAGGCTGCAATGGTGAAAGCTTTTGCCGATCCAGTAATTAGAGCTCGATTTACTAATATTGGCGTAGAGCCAATAGGATCATCTGCAGAAAAGTTTGCACAATTTCAAAAAAGTGAAATTCAAAAATGGGCCTTAGTAGTAAAAAAAGCAAACATGCAAGTTGAATAGTAATTTTTGAGTCAAACTAAGGAGTCAAATATGTTTTCTGACATTATTGTTGAGCGTAGTGACAGTTGGGTTGAGATTGCTATTAATCGGCCAGAAAAATTGAATGCCATTCGTGAGCAGACTGCAACTGAGCTACTGACTGCGATATCCGATGCTGAAGCTGACGTGAGTATAAAGCTAATTCTCATCAAGGGCATTGAGAAAGCCTTTTGTACAGGTGTCGATACTAGTGAATTTAAGCAAGACCCAGAAGAAATTTTTGAGTTATGGCGTCGGCGCAAAAGAAGCAGGAAGGTTAATCAACTCTTTCGTAATTTGCCTGAGGTGAGTAAGCCAGTAATTGCGGCTGTGGAAGGCTTTGCGCTTGGCGGTGGTTTTGAACTGGCTCTACTATGTGATTTCATTGTTGCAGGTGAGGGGGCTAAATTTGGCTTGCCTGAGACAAAAATTGGCTTGATGCCTGGTGGTGCCGGAACACAAACTTTGGCGCGCATTGTAGGTAAGCCCCTAGCCAAAGAATTAATATGGACTGGCCGTAGATTGAGTGCTGCTGAAGCATTGAGCTATCGGATTGTTAATCATGTTACGCCTACTGGCGAGGCTATTGTTAAATCGCGTGAAATTGCTCAAGAGATTGCAAATAATGCGCCTTTATCGGTCATGTTCTGTAAGCAAGCAATCGAACGAGGTTTTGAGGTAAGCCTTACTGAAGGCATGATGGTTGAGGCTGATTCATTCTTTGCCTTAGCTTTTTCAAAAGATAAAGAAGAGGGACTTGCTGCATTTCGCGAGAAACGGGTGCCTAAATTTAAGGGCTTCTAGATTGAAAACTAATAATTCCTTTCTGATGACTGCTTTTAAATTATGAAGTTTTCTACCTACCTAGCCCAACACGAGGCAGTAAGGGGGGATAAGTTGGCGATATCTTGTAATCAGAAGCAGCTTAACTTTCGTGAATTAAATCAATCCTCAACGCAGCTAGCTAATGCGCTGCAAAAGTTAGGAGTTGCTATTGGAGATCGTGTAGCTATCTATTTGCACAATAGCATTGAATTTGTGCAAGCATTTTTAGCAGTAACAAAGGCGGGCGGAATCGCCGTACCTATTAACACTATGCTAGTAGCTACTGAAATCGAAGTTATTTTGAATGACTGTACACCTAAAGTGGCGTTCATTTCTGAAAGAATCAGAGAAGTGTTTTCAAATGCCTCAAAGGGTATTGTCGGCATTAAAAAAATATCCATTGATAGTGTTTTCGATGATGAAGCTTCATTTACTTCCTTGGTTACGTCTGGAGATAATGTATTGCCAGAATTACCTTACGATTTTGACGATTGCATGATTTGTTATACATCTGGGACGACTGGTAGTCCTAAGGGTGCAATTTTGACTCAGGCTAATTTTATTGTTTTAAATAATTTTTTGAATTTACAAATTTGGGGGCTTACTGATCAGGAGCGGCATTTGGTTACTACGCCTCTAGCCCATAGAACTGGCTTTGCTCGTGTCATGAATATGATTTTTCATGGTAGTAGCCTATTTGTGATGCCTCGCTTTGATCCTATATTAGCTAAAGCATTAACTCATGACCATCAAATTACAGTGATTGGTTTGGTGCCAACCGTTGGCAGGATGTTATTGGATTATATTGAAGCTGAGCCAGAATTATTTTCGAGTGTGCGAGTTATCTTAGCAACAGGAGAATCTTTTCCAATAGATATAAAGAAAAGATTAGTCAAGGCCTTACCCAACGCACGTATCTATTCTTTTTACGCTATGACTGAAGCTGGTGGCATTGCCCATTTAGATCATGACGATCAGTTTTCTCATGCCGAAACAGTTGGTATTGTAACCCCAGGTCTAGAACTCAAGCTGGTTGATAAGGGTGGGCGAGAAGTTCCTAAAGGCGAGGTTGGAGAAATCGCTGTGAGAAGCGGCATTCCTGGGAGTTTCTTAACAATGCGGGCTTATTTCAATAAGCCTCTTGAGACTGCTGATGCTATCAGGCAAGGCTGGTTTTATACAGGAGACATGGGTAAGTTTGATGCCGACTCCTACTTGTATCTAGTCGATAGAAAAAAGGACATGGTCTTATCGGGCGGTTATAACATTTATTGCAAAGAGGTTGAATTAACAATACTGCAGTGTAAAGGCGTAAAAGATGTTGCAGTAATTGGTGTGCCAGACCCTAAGTTTGGTGAAGCTGTGGTTGCTGCAATAGAGGGACTATCGAATCAAGATATTAGCGCTGAAGATGTCATTCAATTTTGTCGTAATCATCTAGCAAGTTATAAAAAGCCTAAATATGTTTTCTTCTTGGATTCGCTCCCAAGAAATTCAACAGGCAAGGTACTAAAGACAGAATTAAGAAAAAAAGTAGCAATACTGTTAAGTGATCAACAATAATTATATATCGCAAGATGAAAAACCATAAAAATATTATCCCTATGTATACGTCACCTTGGATGACTCCCGAGTTAGAGATGTTGCGCGATTCCGTTAAAAAATTCTTTCTTGCTGAGTTTCTTCCGCATGAAGAGCGCTGGCAAAAAAATGGCATGATTGATCGTGATGCTTGGGTTAAGGCTGGACGGATGGGCTTGTTATGTGCCAGCGCACCAGAGGAGTATGGTGGAATTGGAGGAACCCTTGCTCACGATGCAGTAATTTTTGGTGAACAAGCGCGCGCACTTGCCACCTCATTTGGAAATATTCCACACAGTGGTGTTGTCGCTCAATATCTAATTAGTTACGGAACCGAAGAGCAAAAAAAACACTATCTCCCTAAAATGATTAGCGGAGAAATTGTAGGTTCAATTGCGATGTCTGAGCCCGACGCTGGATCAGACTTACAGAGTATTCGGTCTCGCGCTGTACTTGAAGGTGACTACTATCGAATTAACGGCTCCAAAATATTTATTACCAACGGCTTTCATGCCGACTTACTCTGTATGGCAGTTAAAACGTCGGATGAACCTGGATATAAAGGTATTTCGATGATCTTAGTTGATACAAAGGATCTCAAAGGCTTTAAGCGTGGACGCTTACTCAATAAAATGGGGTACAAAGGTACGGATACTGCAGAGCTATTCTTTGGCGATGTGCTTGTACCAAAACAGAATGTATTAGGTGGGATTGAGGGCCAAGGCTTTTATCAGATGATGGGCCAACTGCCACAAGAGAGACTCTATATAGCGATCAATTTCCAGGCTCAAATGGAAAAGGCGATTGAAATTACGCTTGAGTATGTAGAAAACCGACTTGTTTTCGGGCAAAAATTATCTGAACTACAAAACACGCGCTTCAAACTGGCTGAATGTGTAACAGAGGCTAAATTAGCGCGGGTATTCTTGGACCATTGTATTGTTTCTTATCTTAATGGTAGTTTTGATGTTTCTTCATCAGCTATGGCAAAGTGGTGGATCACCCAAAAGGCCTATGAGGTAGTTGATACATGCCTTCAGTTACATGGGGGCAATGGCTATATTTTGGATTACCCTATTGCTAAGATGTTTCAGAATGTCCGTATTGGCAGGATTTACGGAGGCTCAAATGAAATTATGAAAGAAATTATTGCCCGCAGCTTGTTCTCTTAGAAAAGTTTGAATCAAATTAAAACGGAGTAGAGATGGATAGAAATAAAGAAATCGGTATTGTTGCATATGGCGAGACAAAGATTGATTTTAAAACTGGGCGCTCTGCTTATGATTTGGCCTCAGAAGTATTTGAGCAAATTCTGAATAAGACAGGTCTGGAGCCAAAGGATATTGATGGCTTAGCTGTTTCTGAAACCATGAGTGAAACTAATAATCCTTTTTATTCTGTGTATATGGCAGAAATGCTCGGAATTACTCCGCGCTGGAATCAGGTCACTGGTTTAGGCGGGGCATCGACCATTGCCAATATTGCTAGAGCGCATTCTGCAATTCGTGATGGTTATTGTGAAACTGTTTTTGTAGTTGCTGCAGATGCCCAGTCTTCAATGAAAGGTGGCGGCGCAGAGCAAGGAGCGCAACGATATGAGTTTCAATACCCTATTGGCCTGAGAGGTCCGGTCGGTGTGTTTGGTTTACTCACCCAGCGCTATAGACATTTATATAACTTAAAAGATGAGGCCTTGGCAAAGCTGGCAGTCACGCAGCGCAATCATGCTTTGTTAAATGAAAATGCCTATGAAAAATTACGTAAACCCATAACAGAGCAAGATTATTTAAACTCTAAAGTGATTTCTGATCCTTTAAGAATGCTCGATAGCGTGATGGTTTGTGATGGCGCAAATGGCACATTGGTCACTACCAAGAAAAATGCTAAAAGATTGGGTTTAGATAAGATGGTATTTCCGGTAGCGTATTCTGAGATCAGTAATTACAAGGGTTCTGATTTCTCAGCGGAGATTACAGATACCGGTTTTGAGGTTGTTGGACCTGAGGTCTTGAGCAAAGCTGGTATGACAGTAAAAGACGTCAGAATGCTGCAGGCATACGATGATTTCTTCATTGCCTTGATGTTGGTGATGGAGGGCGTTGGCTTCTGTGAGCGGGGCTGTGCGTCCGACTTTATTCTTGCTAATGATTTTTCATTTAACGGCACCTTACCCCTCAATACGGGCGGTGGACAAATATCTTCTGGCCAGGCAGGATTGGCAGGTGGTGGCACCAATTTTGTAGAAGCAGTAAGGCAAATGTTTGAAGAGGGCGGCGCACGTCAAATTACAAACCCCAGCAACGCTCTAGTTACCGGAATCGGAATGATTCCTTATGGCCGTAACTGGGGTGTATCAAATGCACTCATTTTGGAGGCTTAAATCATGAAAACATCTAAATCAGCACAAAGTAGTTCAAAGCCAGAAGTGATTAAGGTTCCGCGCCCGATGCCACGCCCTAATGTCTATATGAATACAAGCCCATTTTGGGAGGGATGCCAGGAGAAAAAATTATTGATACAGCAATGCCCCAAGACTGGTAAGTATCAATTTTTCCCGCGCCCCGTAAGTTTATTTACCGGTAAACGGGATACGATATGGAAAGAGGTTTCAGGTAATGGCGTTATTTATTCATGGACCAATACCTTTTCTGCCTGGCCTGGTCATGAAGAGCGATTACCTTATATCTGCGCCTACGTTGAATTATCAGAGGGCGTAAGAATTTTATGCAATATCTTTAATTGTAGTAGTGCTGATATGCACATCGGAATGCCAGTCAAAGTTTATTGGGAGACATTAGAAAACAATACCCTCTATCCGGCGTTCCAGCCAGCATGAAAAAAATAACTCAATTACTCCTAGGATTGACACTATCACTGCTTCTTAGTGCAGTTTGGGCTCAGTCAGGCAATGCGAATCAATATCCCAATAAGCCAGTTCATCTCATTGTGCCATTTCCACCAGGTGGTGCAGCTGACCTGATTGGTCGCGCCGTGGGGAATAGCTTGCAAACTCTTTGGGGTCAACCTGTGGTTATTGAGAATCGACCTGGTGCTGGCGGAATGGTAGGTGCTGAATTGGTTGCGCGAAAAAAAGGCGATCCCTATGTATTGTTTTTAGGTTCGATCGGAATTATGTCTGTCAACCAAAGTCTTTATAAGACGATGAAATATGATGCAGCCCGAGACTTTACGCCAATTTCGATTTTGGTAAAAACGCCTAGTTATTTAGTGATTAATTCAACTATTCCCGTTAATAATGCAAAAGAATTTGTAAATTATGCCCGTAACAATCCAGGCAAGCTGAATTTTGGCTCTGCGGGCAATGGTACAACAGAGCATACCAATGCAGTTATGCTTGCTCGGATGACAAATTTAGATGTGATCCACGTTCCTTACAAGGGAATTTCTCCTGCAATGGTGGATTTTTTAGGGGGTCAGATCAATTTCATTGTTGAGCAAGGCGTTGCAATATTGCCGTATATACAAGCTGGGAAGGTTAAGGTCTTAGCAACTACTGGGATGCAGCGCTCTGCTGTGCTGCCAGATGTGCCGACTCTCAATGAGACTGTGGCTCCTGGTTTTGATGCTTATGCTTGGTATGCACTATATGCACCATCTGGAATATCACCTGCTATACAAAAACAGTTAAATGCTGATGTGAATAAAAGCTTCACGACTTCAGAAATTAAAAAACGTTTTTTAGATATTGGTGCTGAGGTTGCAGTTTCCACATCAAATGAGTTAGCAGAGTTTCAAAAGAATGAAACTGTTAAATGGGGAGCAATCGTCAGAAATGCTGGTATTCAGCCTGATTGATATACAAAATATAAAGCCGAGTCACTAATGCGCATAACTGATTTTTTTGATGCTGCGGTCGAACGATATAAGGACCAGACTTGCCTTATTTTTGGGGAAGAAAAACTAAGTTACAAAGAAGTTCAATCTCTATCAAGTCGTGCAGCAAAGGGCTGGCAATCGATTGGGGTTAAGCCTGGCGATCGAGTAATGATTTGGAGCCCAAATAGCGCACTTGCTTATATTGGAATGTTATCGCTCCAAAGGATAGGGGCAGTGATACTCCCCCAGAACCCGCGTACTAGCTTCGCTCAAATACAAAATATTGCCCAACGCTTTAATTGTGAGTTTCTGCTGGCTGATCAGTTATTGTTAGCTGATGTTTCAGAAATTCAAGCTTCCTTACCTTTGATGCGTTCAGTCGTTTTGACAGAAACAACTAGCAATAATTTCGTAAGTCTGAGCCAGTGGTTTTGCAAGTTTGATGAGTCATATGAGCAGATCTTGCCTGACAGGGATCGCGAAGTACGCATTAGTACGACAAGTGGCACTTCTGGGGAGCCTAAAGGAATTGTGACTACAGAGTTATCTCAGGAGATTGTTGTCGCTACTATCCTGACATCACTTTTATATTCTAAGGCGCCTGTTTATCTTGTGGCTGCACCAATATCACATGTTGCAGGCCATTTAATCATGGCACATTTAGTTTTGGGCGGTACCATCGTTATCATAGACCGCGCTGATCCTGATGCACTAATTACAGCAATCAAAAAGTATTCTGTAACAACAGTTTTTATCCCTCCGACAGTACTGTATAGATTGCTAACTAAACCAGATCTTCAAAAAGATAGTTTTGTATCGATGTGTTACATGATCATCGGCGGAGCACCGTCAGCAGTAAGTAAATTAGCTGATGCAATCCATCGAATAGGGCCGGTTATTGCTCAGTTTTATGGTCAAGGTGAGGCGCCTGCAGTCGTTACCTTAATGACTTCACGTGATTATCTTGATGGTAGTGGCCGCGTTGATGAGTCCCGTTTAGCAAGTTGCGGTAGGGATACGTTATTTATGCGTACTGCGATATTAGATGACACAGGCAAGATTCTAAAAGTGGGTGAAGTGGGTGAAATTGCTATTAATGGTAATAATTTAATGAAAGGCTATTTAGATGCCGGCCAAATTAGACCAGCTGAACGTACCGATGGATGGCAGCGTACTGGAGACATTGGTTATAAAGACACAGATGGCTTTCTATTTGTTGTAGATCGTAAGAAGGATATGATTATTTCTGGGGGTTTTAATATATTCCCAACTGAAGTAGAGGCAGTTTTGCTCAGCCACCCAGATGTTGAGGAATGTGCTGTTATTGGCATTCCAGATGATGAGTGGGGCGAAACGGTTAAGGCGGTCGTTGAATGTAAATCCACGATGAAAATTTCTGAATCAGAATTAATAGAACAATTGATTTCGAGATGTAGATTAGCTTTGGGGCCAATTAAAACCCCTAAATCATTAGAGTGTTGGGCTGAAATACCGCGTAGCCCTGTTGGCAAAGTGCTTAGACGGCAAGTCCGAGATCATTTTTGGCGTGAAGCCTCGAAGAGGATATGAATTCAGTGCAGAAAGAAAAGTGGCCACAACTCAAACTACCGGCGATATGTGCGCCAATGTTTCGCATATCTGGCATTGACTTGGTGATAGGAGCTTGCCGTGCTGGTGTCATTGGCGCATTTCCTGCATTAAATGCCCGAACCAGTGAGGAGTTAGATAGGTGGTTGACTGAAATTGCAGATAAATTAGAGAATAAGCCCCAAAATCTGCCCGCTCCCTATGCGGTAAATTTAATTGTGCATAAAAGTAATTCTCGGCTGCAGACTGACTTGGAATTATGTGTTCGACATAGAGTTCCTTTGGTAATTTCTAGTGTTGGTAATCCTGCTGCAGTAGTGGATGCGGTACACGGATATGGAGGGTGCGTATATCACGATGTATCCACAGTTGAACATGCAAAAAAAGCAGTTAGTGCAGGTGTGGATGGCCTCATTTTGTTATGTGCAGGTTCCGGTGGTCAAACTGGCACCCTTAATCCATTTGCTTTTTTTACAGAAGTGCGTAGTTTTTGGGATGGCGAAGTTATTATTGCAGGTGGCATATCCAGCGGACATGCAATTCGTTCCGTTCAAAATCTAGGCGCAAATTTAGCATATATCGGTACTTACTTTATGGCTAGCCAAGAGGCTATGGGCGGCGATGAGCGAAAAAAATTACTTATTGAATCAAATTCGAGTGATGTGATAGTTGCTGCAGGTCGCTTTGGCGCACTCACTAGCCTCATTAAATCTACCCTTGAAAAAGCAGGGATCACACCCCAGATGCCCTCTAAAGAGCTTGGTATCAATATGCTTCCATCCGAGCAAGAGTCTGCACGTTGGGCTTCAGTTGTGACTGCAGGACAAGGGGTTGGTGCAATTAAAGATGTTGTTCCTATTGGCACTCTGATCGATCGGTTGTCGTCGGAGTACTTCTATCTGAGGTAATGAAGTTTAACTTTTTAATTCTAATTTGGAGAAAATATGAAGTTTCTTACTACTGTATTAGGAGGATTTTTCTTAATTGCTGCACAACTTGGGCAAGCACAAACACCTTCAGCAAATGATGTGGCGACTTATCCAAAGCGAACAATTCGTATTATAGTGCCGTTCACCGCTGGTGGCGTTACCGATGTTCTCATGCGACTAGTTGCTCAAAAGATGTCGGATGATTTTAAACAGCCTGTCATCGTCGAAAATCGCCCAGGTGGTAATGCCATGATTGCTACTGAGATTGTCGCTAAAGCGCCGCCGGATGGATATACAGTCGGAGCAGTTTCTGCTGCGCATACAGTAAATAAAGCTTTATTTAAGAAGTTACCATATGACCCAATAGAGAGTTTTGTGCCAATATCAGTTCTTGGTTCAACACCCCTAGTGGTAGTAGTGAATGCGACATCCCCCTATAAAGATATTCGTGAGCTGAGCATTGCGTTGCGACAGTCCCCCCAAGAATTAACTTACGGTGCTGGAACGACTGCAATTCATTTATGGACACAGATGTATGTTCGTGGGGTTGGTGGACGAGCGCTTTATGTCCCGTATAAAGGATCTGCTGCCCCACAAATAGATCTCATGGGAGGATCTCTTTCCATGGTCTTGGATACACCTACTGCGCTAATTGGCAATATCAATGCTGGAAAATTTAGGGCTTTAGCTGTTACAGGAAGCCGGCGTTCTGTTGTCCTGCCTGATGTACCAACTCTCAATGAAACAGTATTACCCGGTATGGACAACAAATCATGGCAAGGTTTACTGGCCCCCAAGGGTACTCCACCTGAAATAGTTGCGAAATTGAATGCGGAAATTGTGCGTATTCTGAAAATGCCTGATGTAGTTCAGAAGTTAACTGCACTTGGCATTGACCCTGTGGGAAGCAGTAGCGACGAATTTACAAAGATGATGCAGTCGGAAATAGCGCGCTGGCAAAAGGCCGTTAAAGAGCTGGGTATTGAGCCAGAATAATGTAACTATAAGGATTAAGAAGTCCAGCTTATATTTATCCCCTCAATAATTTTATGGACTCTAGAAAATCAATGATTTAATTCAGTGCGGCAACAAGTTTTTAATGACTTGTTCCGTACTAATGCTTTCCTGTGTAATCCACTTACAAAATGCTTTGACTATTGGGTTTTCTTTTTTAAGAAATCTCGAAACCGCATAATATTTTCTTTGACGAGCGCCAAGAATTCCAAAGGGGGCACATAATTTTCCAGTAGCGATGTCATCTGCAACCAAGAATAAAGGGACTAGTACAATACCTAAGCCCTCGCTTGCTGCCTGCAACGCAAAGTACATTTGCTCAAACTGCAAAATATTTTTCGGTTTAAATTCTTTAAGCTTGCTAGCAGAGGCCCATTCAGACCATTTCATGGGTTCAGTACCGTAGCTAATAGCTGTGAACTGATTGATCTCTTCCGGCTCTTTAAGGGAGGCGCTAAGGATTAGGTCGGGATGACAGATTGGAATGATGGTCTCAGTCATGAACGGGGTAGCGTGCTCTAGTCCTAGATCAACATGGGAGCCCCTGATTGCAATGTCATAAGTAAATTCAAGAAAATTAATAGGCTCAGTTGAGGTAGTGAGCTTAATTTCTGTACCAGGATGTGCTTTTTGGAAGGATGAAATACGAGGTATTAACCAGCGCATCGTAAATGTTGGTGGTGCGTTAACATTTAGTACTGCAGGCGATGTCACACTTTCCATTAATTGCATTGCAGTTAGGGCAATGCGATCAAATGCGGGGGTTATGGCTTCCAGAAGCGTCTTACCAGCAGGGGTGATTTCTAGTTGCGATTGTGTGCGGATAAAGAGCTTTGTATTGAGCCAGCTCTCCAGAAGTGCTACCTGCTTGCTAATTGCGCCATGAGAAACACATAACTCTTCAGATGCCCTGGTAAAGCTGTTATGGCGACCAGCGGCCTCAAAGGCCTTAATTGCATTGAGAGGTGGAATTTTTCTCATAAATAAAGTATATAAAACAATGATTTATAGTAATTTAGTATGAGATTTTCTCATGTGTAGTGAATAATAGTACATTGCTTCTGTGACTTACGCTAGTCAAAATTGATCAATTGATATTAATTGGTTAGCTATGCAGATTAATTTAACCCTTTCCAGCGACATTAAGGAGCCTCGATGAAGGCTGCTGCATTCGATTATGTTCGCGCAGACAACCTGGAACATGCTTTAGGAATCTTGGATGAGGCTGGGTCAGAAGCAAAATTGATTGCTGGTGGACAGAGCTTGGTGCCAATGATGGCAATGCGCTTTGCAAGACCATCTCTGTTGGTCGACATTAATCGCTTAGAAGAGCTCAAAAAAATCAGCCAAGACGAGCAGACTGTGAGAGTAGGCGCTTGCGTACGTCAAAGAGATATTGAATTTAATTATTCGCTTGGCCAAACAGTTCCTTTGCTAAAGAAGGCATTAAGTTGGGTTGGTCATAGTCAAACTCGCAATCGAGGCACGATTGGCGGAAGCTTGGTGTATGCAGATCCGTCAGCAGAATTGCCTTTAGCATCTTTAGTTCTTGGGGCGTCGATGCATTTACAAAGTGATGCAGCAGGCTTGTGCAAAGTTGAGGCAGCTGATTTTTTCCTAGGCCCTATGTTTACAGCTATTTCTGAAACGGAATGCTTGGTTGCGATTGATCTACCCATCTGGCAAGGTAAGCGCATAGGCTCAGCTTTTACGGAAGTCTCTATGCGTAAGGGTGATTTTGCGATGGCATCAGCGGCATGCCAGCTGCAGACCAATGATGATGGGTCATTAAGGCGTATTTCATTCGGGGTGGGTGGCGTGAATAGTGTACCTACTGTCTTTCCGCAAATCGCCCAGAGAATGATTAATAAACCTTTAACACCAGAGTTTGCTAAAGAGGTAGCAGCAGAAGTGGCCAAAGAGTGTGACCCTGGAAGTGATACCCATGTCTCATCTCGATTTAGGCGCAGTCTTGCGGGGACTCTTTTAGCTCGTGTGATGTTAGAGGCTTTAGAAGACTCTATGCTCAATGGAGTAAGCAAATGAATACGGTATCAGTTCAAATAATCGTCAATGGCACGCTTTATGCAAAAGAGGTTGAGCCAAGAATGACCCTAGTAGATTTTTTGCGCGATGAGCTTGGTTTGACTGGCACACATGTTGGCTGTGAGCATGGCGTATGTGGAGCTTGCTCAATTCTCTTAAGTGATGAGCCAATTCGGTCATGCTGTATTTTTGCAGTACAAGCTGATGGCATGGCAGTGACTACTGTAGAGGGACTCGCCCTTGGTCGAGGGCAGCTATCAAAGATTCAAGATGCATTTTGTGAAAAGCATGCTCTGCAATGCGGCTATTGCACACCCGGTATGTTAATTGCTTGTCATGATTTGATTAAGCACACACCGCATCCAAGTGCAGAAGAAGTGCGTGAAGCTATCAGTAGCAACATCTGTCGTTGCACTGGGTATCAACAAATTGTTGACGCAGTTTTGTATGCCACAGACCCTAAGGGTACTACTCATGAGTAATGCTAATTTTAAATATATTGGTAAGCACAGGCGCGCTGTGGAGCATCGTCGTTTTGTAGTTGGCGAAGGAAACTTTGCGGCTGATATTCATTTGCGTGGGATGTTGCATGTAGCAATTCTGGCTAGCCCGTATGCACATGCCAAAATCAAATCGATTGATGTCAGTGCTGCCTTGGCGATGCCAGGCGTTCATACTGTGATTACTGGCGCTGACTTATTTGTGGATACCGATCCAATTTTGCCGGGGGTAGATGCTCCCCTGGTAAAGCGCTACCCAATGGCGATCGATATAGCCCGTTATGCGGGCGAGTGGGTTGCCGCTGTTGTTGCTGATACTCGAGCACTTGCCGAGGATGCGGTTGAGTTACTCGATGTGGAGTATGAGGTATTAGATCATGTGATTGATCCTGAAGATGCCCTGAGTCCAAATTCACCATTAATTCACCAAGCTCACGGTTCAAATATTATCTTTAAGCGAAAGTTCACTTGGGGTGAGGTTGATCAGCATTTTTCTGAATGTGATCATGAAATCTCATATCGAGTGCGCTGGTCTAGAAACTCTACAGTTCCTATCGAAACGTTTGCTGTTGCATGTAATTGGAATGATTCGACTCAAATCATGGATGTTTGGGCTTCCATTCAGATGCCTAAATTTCCAGATCAATTAGCTAAAGCGCTTCGCCTTGATGGTAATGCTGTGCGCGTGCACTTTGATGTGGATGTTGGTGGTAGCTATGGTCTAAAACGAGGATTAAAGCATTCCATTGTGGTTGCTTATCTAGCGCGCAAATTAAATCGCCCTGTTCGGTTTGTAGAAGACCGGCTTGAGAATATGCGCGGTGGAGACATGCAAGGGCCAGACCGAATTTTTGATGTCTCAATGGGGTTTAATAATGATGGGATTATTCAATCGATGCGGATGCGTGCTTTAGATGATATTGGGGCTTATTCAGGGCGCTCTCCACTGCAGTTAGGAAAACCAGTAGGGGCGATTATTGGGCCTTATCGTATTAAAAGTGTGGAATACGAGGCCATAGCAGTCATGACTAATAAAACGCCTCAAGAGGCGGTCAGGGGTTTTGGTCAAGCGCCTACCAACTATGCGATTGAGACTGGCGTAGATAAAATTGCCCGTTTTCTAAAGTTAGATCGTATCGAGCTTCGCAATAAGAATCTCATTGGTAAAGATGAATTTCCTTATCTCATTCCAAGTGGCACTAGCTATGATTCAGGGGATTATGAAACCGTCTTGAAGAAAGCATTAAACGAAGCGCCACTAATTGATCTTATCGCCGAGCGTGATCGTTTGCGCCAGAGTGGATTCTTGGCTGGCATTGGTATTTCTACATGTCTGGAGCCATCGGGCGGTAATTCTTCATTTGAACCCCTCTTTAATCCTAAGAACTTAACCACTACTTGGATGGATTCCTGTTTTATCCGGATCGATCTATCGGGCAGCATCACTGCCATTATGGGCACTTCAACCTCCGGACAGGCTCATGAAACATTAGTCTCAACCGTAGTTGGTGAAATTTTGGATCGTCCTCCGGATGATATTCGTGTGCTCCATGCAGATTCTTTGAATGCCATGCCATCTAACAGTCCTGTAGGTAGTCGCATGGCAATCATGTTGGGCGGCGCTGCTGCTGGAGCAGCAAAAAAATTGCGCAGTAAACTACTAACCATTGCTGCATACAGTTTGGCAGCGTCACCAGAAACACTAGATTATCACGAGGGCAACTTCATTTCTAAACAAGATCCAACAAAGAAAATTAGTTGGGCTGAATTAGTTGAAATTGCACATCGTAAGTTTCATGAATTACCACCATTATTAGAGCCTGGACTGCAAGAAAAATTTGTCTGGGAAGTGCCGACTGGTGGTACCTTGCCTACGGCAGATGGACGGGTCCAGATGTATCCATGTCATTCATTTGAGGCACACGTTCTATTGGCCAGTATAGACCCAGAAACTGGCATAGTAAAAATTCACAAATATATTTGCGGCCATGATTGCGGTGTAATGATCAGTCCTGATGTTGTACATGGTATGACTTATGGAGGCATAGCCCATGGTTTAGGTGCAGCTTTGCTCGAAAAGTTTAGTTTTTCAGATGAAGGGCAGTTGCTATCGGGGACTTTTATGGACTATCTCCTGCCAAGCTCCCATGAAGTGCCTGCAATTACAATCGTTGATCACTGCACACCTTCTCCTTTGACGGAATTTGGTCAAAAAGGATCTGGTGAGGCAGGCTATTTAGGAAGTCCTGCAGCGATTGCAAGCGCCGTTAATGATGCTTTAGCTGAGCGTAATATTTCTATAAATACTTTACCGATGACGCCAGACGCAATATGGACCGCCTTGCATGAATACGAGTTAGAGGCTTAGGGAATGGAAACTAAAAAACTTTTTCTTCCTCGACTTGGAGGTAGCATTGCGGTACATATACAAGGTCAGCAAGGTAATCCCGTCGTGTTGATGTCTCATTCCATTTTGTCATCAAGCGCTATGTGGGATGAGCAAAGTGCTTTGCTTGCCTCTAAAGACTATAGGGTGGTCAGGCTTGATACTCGTGGACATGGCTTATCAGATGCGCCAAAGCCTCCTTATGCCATGGCTGATTTAGTTGCAGACACGATAGATGTCATGGATGCCTTGGATATCGATAAGGCCCACTATGTTGGACTGTCATTGGGTGGCATGATAGGTTTAGGTCTAGCACTGCAACATTCTAGGCGATTTCATCAATTCATTATTTGTGATGCTCGCGCAGATGCACCGCCTGCCTTCGCCGCTCCTTGGGATGAGCGTATGACAATTGCAAAGGAGCAGGGATGCGTTGCCTTGGCTCAATCGACGATTGAGCGATGGTTTGGTAAAGACTTTGTTGCTATCCAATCTACTATTGCAAATAAATTAATGAGCATTGCAGCAAGCACCTCGGTTGATGGTTTTGTTGGTTGCGTTAAAGCAATTCAAGGTTTGGATTATTTAACGCAAATATCGAATATTTCAACCCGCACTACCTTGGTAGTAGGCAGTAACGATGGCCCGTTGCCGCAAGCAATGGCAGATATAGCGCAACAGATTTCTGGAAGCATTTTAGAGATTATTCAAGCTAGCGGACATTTACCCAATATTGACCAGAAAGACCAATTTAATTTTGTTTTATTGAATGCATTGAAATCTTTTTGATGAAATTTTTACTAAATCATTATTGCCATTGACTGGAGAAAATGTGGAAGATCAAATTCTAGTAAAACAAGATGGACGAATTTTACGTATTACGTTTAATCGTCCTGACGACAATGGGGTATCAGATCGTATGGCAGCATCTCTGATTAAGGCTCTCAATGTGGCGCATGAGACTTCAGATATGGTGATCATTCGCTCAATTGGTCCAGATTTTTGTACTGGTCGCGTACGCGGACCCGATTTTTCACCAGCGTCATCAGAGGCTTACACTCGACGTGACGAATACGATTCGATTTTTAATAGCTATAAAGCGATTCGCAATGCTCAAGTGCCAGTGATTACTGTGCTTGAAGGGCGAGTGATGGGTTTTGGTACGGCTGTTACAGCACTGAGCGATATTTCATTTGCAAGCGATCAAGCGACATTTAATATCCCTGAGATAACACATAACGTGATGCCTACGATGGTGATGTCTGCTGTTTATGACCGCCTTAACCGTAACGCCATTCTTTGGATGGCCTATTCAGCCGACTTCATTAGTGCGCAACAGGCTTTAACTTATGGATTGGTTAGTCAGGTTATGCCTCAAGCGAAGTTGAATGCTGAGGTTGATCGCTTCTGTAATTTATTGCTCAGCAGACCAAGACCAGCGATTTTGGGCTTGAAAGAATATATGCGAGTTGCTCCACGCATGGATGACCAAGGTGCAATTGACTATGCGCGTAGTTTGCATTCGATGGTGAATACAGCCCAAGCAATGAAGAAGGCTCATTAAGGCCTTGGTTAAGAGAAAGAGATAAGAGACTTATATGGAAATTATCGGCACACAATTAATTGAAGCGCCTCAGCAATTGGTTTGGGATTCACTTAATAGCCCTGACATTCTTAAAAAGTGTTTGCCTGGCTGTGAATCCGTTGAGGCGGTTAGCACAGAAGAATTTAAGATTGTGCTAATGGCAGTTGTCGGTCCTTTGCGTGTTCGCTTTAAAGGCAAGCTCTCTATTGGCGATGCAAAACCACCATCGTCCTGCCATATGGCTTTTGAAGGTCAGGGTGGAGTTGCTGGTTTTGGCAAGGGTACAGCCGATGTGAACTTGCAACAAGTTGATGGCGGGACACAATTAAATTATCGAGCCACTGCCCAAGTGGGCGGCAAGCTAGCTCAGGTTGGCGCTAGACTGATTGATGGCGTAGCTAAAAAAATTGCTGATGATTTTTTTATGGCCTTCCGTAAAGAATTAAGTGGCGAAAATGCTACTGCACCATCTAATGCAGCGGTTAAGAGGCCATCCGGAAGACTTCCAGAGCTTGGCAATTCTTTAATGGGCAGAGATCTTTCAGCATCAAACCCTGGCAGATTATCGAATGAGGTTCCAGCCTGGTGGTTGATTGTTGCTTTATTTTCAGGAGCTGCTATCGCTATTGGAGCTGCACGACTAATTAATTAATGACTATGGAGGATACATCATGATTAAGATAAAAAATACAAGAAGACAGGTTGTGATTGGTGGAATCTTAGGCGCATTAAGTACCCTTACTTCTGCACAAATCAAATCGAATAGCGGCAAATCCGTCAAGATTATTGTTGGATTTCCTCCAGGCCAGGCTACAGACTCAGTTTCTCGATTGTTAGCGGAGAAGTTACATAATGTTACTGGAAACAACTACATTATTGATAATCGTCCAGGGCAGGGAGGCAGTCTAGCCTTAGGGGTATTGTCTAAGTCGCCTCCAAATGGTAGCGTGATGATGATTGTTCATATGTCAGCGATCGCAACTAACCCACATCTGTATCAAAACGTTCCCTATGATTCCCTAAAAGACTTTGAGTCTGTTGGTTTAATCGGTGATTTACCGTTTGTCTTAGTCTGCAATGCCTCTCTTCCCTTTAAAAACTTAAAGGATCTAATCGATTATGCAAAGGTCAATCCTGATACATTGACAAACGCATCGTCTGGTAACGGTACAGTTTCGCACTTGGCGATGGAAAAATTCAAAAGGGATGCGGGTATCAAGATTACTCACGTTCCTTACAAAGGCAGCATCGCTGGATTAACAGATGTGATCTCTGGAAATGTATCAATTGCTCTAGAGACAGCATCATCAGTACGCGCTTTTGTGGAGTCAGGTAAGTTACGAGCCCTAGCTATCGGTAGCTCCAAGCAAATTAGTGGAATTTTTACAGGTGTACCGACACTGCGGGAATTGGGTTTTAGGGATATTAATGCTGTTACTTGGTTAATGATTATTTATCCTGCTGGCACACCCAAAAATATTATTATCTCGACCTATAGCGCCTTGTCGAGTGTGATGTCTAGTCCTGAAGTAGACCAAAGCCTATTGTCAATTGGATTGATACCACGCGTTAGCAAGAGCCCAGAAGAGGCTGCTAATTATTTGCGTAGTGAATATAAGTTTTGGGGAGAGGCTGTTAAGACAAGTGGCGTAAAGTTGGATTAAACCTTCCAGTTATCTAAAGATAGGAATGCATCTATTGCGAATAAAAAGTTTTACCTTTAAGTATGCTGTTGGCTGCAAAAAAGGCACGTATTTTTTGGAAAAATGCTGTTGAGATTTCTGGAGCAAAAAGGGAATAACAGCCCAAGTTATTTAACTGTGTTTATGTAAGGATGACTTTGAATATTAATGATTCATCAAGTAAAGGTAGAACTGGTGGACAAGTCCTGGTTGATGCGCTCCGTATCAACGGGGTAAGAACGGTGTATTGCGTTCCGGGAGAAAGTTTTTTACCAGTTTTAGATGCGCTATATCTTATGCGCGATGACATTGATTTAATTATTTGTCGACAAGAGGGTGGAGCAGCCCATATGGCTGAAGCCCAAGGAAAGATTACTGGCGAACCAGGAATTTGTTTTGTAACACGCGGCCCAGGCTCCACTAATGCCAGTATTGCTGTTCATACGGCAAGGCAGGATTCCACACCCCTAATCCTATTTGTAGGTCAGGTTGAACGCGGTGTGCTTGGTAGGGAAGCATGGCAAGAGCTTGATTACCGTCAAATGTTTGGCTCTATTGCAAAGTGGGTAGATCAAGTCGATAGCGCAGATCGTCTTCCTGAAATGATTAGTCGTGCATTTAGCGTAGCTACCTCTGGTCGCCCTGGACCGGTAGTATTAGCCTTACCTGAAGATATGTTGTTTGAATTATCTACAGTCAAAGATGCTCAGAAATACAAGTCTAGCCAAGCTGCACCTACTCAAGAGTCTCTTACACAAATGCAGGATCTCATTAGTAAAGCCCAAAAGCCTTTGCTAATCTTAGGAGGTGGCGGTTGGAATGCACAAGCTACTTTAGATATTGCGCAATTTTCTGAAGAATTTGGATTGCCCGTGGCGTGTGTATTTAGGCGTCAAGACTTAATTAACAACCAACACTCCAATTATGTTGGCGAGATTGGTTTAGGAATGAACCCGAAGCTGCATGAGCAGATTGATGAATCAGATTTATTGATTGTTGTTGGCGCAAGAATGGGTGAAACTTCAACAAATGCATATACACTGCTTGATATCCCCAATCCAAAGCAAAATTTCATTCATATCCATAGCGATGCCAATGAAATAGGACATGTTTATCAGCCGACGCTGGGAATAAATTCGGGTCTAGTTACATTTTCAGCTGCTGCGAAGAAGCTCAATGCACCAGCTATCTCATCTGATAAAAAAGAAAGAATTATTAAAGCAAGACAACATTATCTAGACTTTATAAAGCCATTGGAAACAATTGGCCCCATTAACTTGGGTGAAATTGTTTCTTATCTCAATAAAACGATTCCTGAAGACTCTTATATTGCTAATGGTGCTGGTAATTATACCTTATGGGTACAGCGATTTTTCCAATACAAAAAATTTAAAACACAATTAGCGCCAGCGAGTGGGACTATGGGTTACGGATTACCTGCAGCCATTGCCGCTAAGATTGAGCGTCCTGAACGACTCTCCATTTGCTTTGCCGGCGATGGTTGTTTTTTAATGAACGGACAAGAGTTGGCTACGGCAGTTCAATATCGAGCTAATGTCATTATTATTGTTGTCAATAATGGTATGTATGGCAGTATTCGGATGCACCAAGAGCGCCATTACCCTAGCAATGTTTGGGGATCAAGCTTATCAAATCCGAATTTTATCGACCTCGCGAAAGCTTATGGCGCCCATGCGGAGCTAGTCGAGAAGACCGCAGACTTTCCTGCAGCCTTTGAGCGTGCGGAAAATGCAGGCCGTCCAGCATTAATTGAACTGCAAACCAGCGATGAAATATTAACCCCGCGTCTGACTGTAAGTGATTTACGTCGCGCGTAATAAGCCAACTATTAAGGAGAAATTAATGAAACCAGGTTTAGATGTAGGGGCATCCCTTACCAAACGATACGAAATTGATAAGGACAGAACTATTGGCTTTATGGGTGAACATCTGCGCGTATATGCAACACCTTTAATGGTCAAGGATGTCGAGAACGCTTGCCGTGATTTACTGTCCAACTATTTAGAGAGTACAGAAAATACTGTTGGCGCTCGAGTAGAGATTGATCATCTTGGACCAACATTAATTGGTATGTGGGTCGATGTCGTTGTTAAGCTTGCCGGTATTGAAGGGCGCAGAATCAATTTTGATATAGAGGTGCGTGATGAGCTAGACACTGTAGGTAAAGCAAAGCATACCCGTTTTGTAGTTGATTTGAGCAAGCAAAAGGAGCGTCTAGAGGCTAAGGCGCTTGCTGTTAAGAAGCTGCGGGGAGAGTAATGTATGGCAATCAATCCTAAGCCCCTCAGAAGTACTCGAAAAGTTGTGCCGGTTTACTGCAACCAATGTGTTTGCGGCCCTGATTTATTAAAAGTTGAGGTAGAGAATGGTGTAGCCATTCGTATTGAGCCAAACTTTGATATTGGTTCTGCGCATCCTGCACATGGTCGAGTTTGCATTAAGGCTTATGGGATTGTTCAAAAAACCAATAACCCTAACCGTATTACTCACCCAATGAAGCGCACGAATCCCAAAAAAGGGCGTGAGCAAAATCCTGGTTTTGTAGAAATCTCTTGGGATGAAGCATTCGATATCGTTGCCGCCAAGATGAATGCGATTCGTGAAAAAGGCTTAACAGATGAAGAGGGCTATCCAAGAGTTGCTGCAAGTTTTGGGGGTGGTGGTACGCCAACTCGCTATATGGGGACGTTCCCAGCATTTTTATCTGCTTGGGGTCCAATAGACTTTGGTTTTGGAAGTGGTCAAGGTACAAAGTGTTATCACTCGGAGCATCTCTATGGGGAATTTTGGCACCGTGCATTTACTGTTACAGTGGATTCTCCAAATTCTGATTACATTATTAATTTAGGCAATAACCAAGAAGCATCTTCTGGAGTAACCGGAGTGTGGCGTCAAGCTGATGCCCGTATACGTGGCCTGAAGCGCGTTCAGGTGGAGCCGCATTTATCAGTCACTGGGGCATTATCAGCTGAATGGGTTCCGATTAAACCGAAAACTGACTCTGCTTTTTTATATGCGGTCATCCATCACATCTTGCATGAGATGGATTGGAAAAAGGTTTGTGATGTTCGATTCTTAGCAGAAGATACCAATTCACCTTATTTAGTTGGCCCGCACGGTTACTTTTTACGAGATGATGTGTCATTAAAGCCGCTTATTTGGGATTTAAATGCAAATCAGGCAAAACCATTTGATGCCTTTGCGGGTAAGGCATATTCGGATATGGCTTTAGATGGTAGCTATAAGGCATCGGGGATTGAAATTGGCCCTGATGGTGAGCAATGGGAGCATCAATCATGCATCGTTCATCCATCTTTTCAATTATTGCGCGATCACCTTGCAAGTTGTACACCAGAGTGGGCGGCAAAAGAATGCGATGTTTCACCTGAGTCAATTCGTAAAGTGGGTAATGAGTTCATTGCCCATGCTACTGTTGGCGCCACTATTGAGATTGAGGGCCAAACACTGCCTCATCGTCCCGTTGGAATTATGCTGGGCAAGGGAGTTAATAATGGGTGGGGCGGATATCAAGCTGTATGGGCAAGGACATTGCTTGCTTGCTTAGTGGGCGCACTAGAAGTTCCTGGCAGTACTTTGGGCACCAAAGTACGCATTAATCGTCCTGCAGATAATCGTTTAAAGAGTATCGCAGCTGGACAAGATGGATTTATGACTTATCCATTTAATGGCACAAGCAAAGAAGAATGGCAATCAAAGCCGCATATCCGTAATGCTTACAAAATGCTTGTACCGCTAGCTGCCAATTCTCCATGGTCTGCTGCTCTTGGCCCAGCCCATTTACCTTGGTTGTTTCAAAAGAATCCACCAAGCCCATGGCCAAAGCAAACTCTGCCTGAAATGTGGATTTGTTATCGTACTAATCCTGCAATTTCTTCTTGGAATGCGCCTTTTGTAGCGGAGAGGATTGCCGAATTTCCATTCACATTGGCATTCACATACACCTTAGACGAGTCTAACTACATGGCCGATGTTTTATTTCCTGAGGCTACCGACATTGAGAGTCTGCAACTCTCTAGAATTGGCGGTACTGGTTCAGGTGAGCAATTTTGGCACCATCAAGGCTGGGCTATACGCCAAGCGGCAGTCGAGGCAGCTGGAGAATGTATGGATATGAGCGATATCTCTTCTGAGCTAGCCAAAAGAACAGGTTTACTACGAAAATATAACGAATCAATCAATCGTGGTGCCGCTGCTATCTCACTAAAAACTGATGAGTATAACTATGCGTTAGATCCAGAATTGCAACATAGTGCTGAACAAATTTGGGATGCCATCGCAAAAGCTGCCAGTCATGAATTAACTGATGGCAAAGAAGTCGTTGGAATCGACTGGTTTAAAAAAAATGGCTTTATGTTGCGAGAGTTTTCACAATTGGATTGGTATCTATATCCTGAGATGAAGCGTCAAGGTCTGCGCTTTGAAATGCCTTATCAAGAAAATATCAAACGCCATGGCGCCCAGTTGGCAAATCGTTTACATGAGATTGATATTGAATGGTGGGATAAGCAGTTAGAAGAGTACGAAGCGCTTCCTGCGTATAAACCGTTCCCGGATATTTGGGCTGAGCAAGCTCAGGAGTTTGGCAGAGATCCAGCGGAATTTTCGTTTTGGGCTTTGACTTCGCGCAGTATGCAGTACGCCTGGGGTGCAAACGTGGGCTTGCCATTGATCCACGAGATGGCTCAAAACGTTGTCGGTCACGACGGCATCATAATCAATCGAACTGTGGCACAAAAAATGGGCATTGAGAATGGCGATCCTATAATTTTGGAATCTGCTACTGGAAAAACACAGGGCCGTGCAACTTTGCGCGAAGGGATTAGGCCTGATACTGTTCTGCTGATTGGGCAGTTTGATCACTGGGCAACGCCTTATGCAAAAAATCTCGGTGTAGGTAGCTTGAACTCGCTTACCTCATTATCTTTATCAACTACCGATGCCACTGGAAGCGGAGCAGACTTAATGCGAGTTTCTGTGCGCAAAGATCCGAATCCGCCGGCTGACGTGAAGAGGGCTTAATCATGACAGCACGCTATGGAATGGTGGTGGATTTAAATCGGTGTGTTGGTTGTCAAACCTGCACAATCGCTTGCAAGCAAGCAAATGACACGCCACCAGGGGTGCAGTGGCGAAAAGTATTAGATGTTGAGTATGGGAAATTTCCGAGTGTTGAACGTTTATTTCTAGTGACTGGCTGTCAACATTGTGCAAATCCATCTTGTGTCCCTGTATGCCCAACTGGTGCTACAAAACAGCGCGCTGATGGGTTGGTGACGATGGATTACGATACTTGTATTGGTTGTGGCTATTGCGCAGTCGCATGCCCATATCAAGCAAGAACGATTGTTCATGAAACTAAAGGGTATTACGGCGAGCCTACGCAGCAAGAAGTTCAAACTTCACATGCAGATCGAGTTGGGGTTGCTAATAAATGTACTTTTTGTATTGATCGTATTGATGAGGCACAAGTGCTACAGCTCATTCCAGGGGTTGATCCTGAAGTGACTCCAGCCTGTGCAACATCATGTATTACTCAAGCAATTACGTTCGGCGATTTCGCTGATCCCGCTAGCAATGTAAGTAATCTTGCTAAAGAAAATAAATTTTTCCAGATGCATGCAGAACTGGGCAATGATCCACAAATTAAATATCTCTATGAAATACCAGCAACCTTATCTGGAAGCCCATTGTCTGATGAAGACGCTAACGAAGAGTCGATGTCTGACCTTTCCAATCCATTAGTGGGCAAACCTCAGGCATTTTGGGATTACCGGGCTGCCATGAATTTTATTTTAGGCGGAATGGCATCTGGCTTTGCATTAGTAGCCTTCCTGTTATTTAGTTTTGAAGTGATTGACGCCAATGAATTAGGAGTCTTTAATCTTGTGGCCGGTATGATTATGGCGTGCGGACTATTCTTTGTTTTCCTCAAGATTGGTCGCAAGCTTCGGTTCTTAAATGTATTGCTTAGACCGCAGTCATCGTGGATGACAAGAGAAACTTGGTGTGTGGCAATTTTTTATCCTGCAATCATCTTGGGTTTTCTCTTCGAGAATATCTATGCTCATACGATTGCAGGTTTCGCTGCTGGCGGTTTTTTAATTTCGCAAGCAAGAATTTTATTTGCTGCAAAAGGTATACCCAGTTGGAGGGCACCTTTAATACCTTGGATGATTACTTTTTCAGGAGTCTATGAAGGCATTGCGCTAATAGGATTGTTTTCCCCCCTAGCAGGGATGCATTTGCAATCACATCTCTTATTGATGTGCAGTACTGGCATTATTTTTGGTCTTATTAATGCTTTGTTATTTGCAATGTATTGCCAGAGAGCAAAGTCAGATGGTATTGGCCCCTTATCAAGACGAGATATTCGCGCCCTGAGACTGCCAGTAATCGGATTTACACAAATACTTCCAGTGTGCCTCATGTTTTTTACTTTGTTAACTCCAGCAATCGGTTTGTTCTCATTTTTACTTGGAGCTGCTTTGATTGTTATAGGAGGTGCCTATTGGAAATTAATTCTAATTACTAAAGCCTGCCATGTTCAGAGTTTTGAAATTCCGATGATGCCAAAACGAGGGTCTGGTGAAAGGGCTGCTCCAGAGCGGATGGGTTTGAATTTATCGCAATTGGCTAACAAGGGGGCTGCTCGTTGAGTACATTGATTTCATTGCTACAAAATACTGCACAAAATTTCCCAAACAATCGAGCAATTTTTTGGGATAGCGATAGCAATCCCCGTTTTTTGTCGTGGTCAGAATACTTGGAGCGAATATCTAAGACTGCTGGCTTACTGACGCATTTGGGGCTAGAGGCTGGCGATCGCTTTGCACTAATAAGTAGAAATATTCCATATGCAGCTGAATTGATTAATGCTGGCTATTGGACGGGCGTCATTCCTGTGCCTATCAACTATAGACTCTCTGCTTTGGAGATCGGGCAAGTATTGATTTATGCGCAATGCGAGACTATTTTTGTAGAGGAGGCTCTGATTAACTTAATAGAGGAAAGAGTCTCATCTAATTCAGAAATTATTATTTTACCCAGTGCAGATAAGATGGCTGGTAACTTATCTGGTTATCCTCGTATTGAAAATCTTCGTGAACAGACGGAAGCGGTTAAGGCCGTTAACGTGCAAGATGAAGATGATGCCATTTGGCTTTTTACTGGAGGCACTACAGCGCGTGCTAAAGGAGTTAGATTAAGTCATCGAAATATCATTTCTAATGCACTGCAGATCGCAAATCTAATGAGGCCAGATGATCAGGATGTGTATTTACATACATCTCCTATGTTTCACTCAACAGATTTGAAGGCAACAGTGGTTACGATGTTTGGAGGGGGCCATGTATACCATGCGGAATACTCCACTCAAGCAATATTAAATGCTATCGAGCAATATAAGGTGACGATTTTGAGTCTAGTGCCCACAACGTTAATACGCTTTCTGAAAGAAGCCAATTTTGAGGGACGAGATCTTAAAAGCTTGCGCTTAATTAGTTATGGCACATCACCTATGGATGATAATTGGCTTAGATTTGCGCTAGAAAAACTACCTCAGGTTGAATTTCATCAATGCTATGGTTTAACTGAAACTACTCCTTATCTTTCTATCTTAGATGGAAATGATCATAAAAAAGCTCTTCTAGAGTCTCCTCATTTACTTTTTTCTGCAGGAAAAATTTTGCCAGCAACCCAAATGAGGATTATCGATGACAAAGGTTTGGATATTCCTGTTGGTGAATTAGGTGAATTAATTGTGAAAGGCCCTCAAGTTTCTAAAGGTTACATGAATGCACCTGAGGAAATGAGAAGTGCTTTTGTAGATGGATGGTTTCATACTGGTGATATTGCGCAATTAGATAAAGATGGATATTTATATATACGAGACCGAAAAAAAGAAATGGTCAAAACAGGAGGAGAAAATGTTTATACCCGTGAAGTTGAGATTATTTTACTAAAACACCCCAAAGTCATGGAATTAGCGGTAGTAGGGATTCCTGACCTTCAGTATGGAGAGGCATTACTTGCAGTAATTGTTCTGAAAAATGGAGTTGATCCAAAAGATTCTGATATCTCTCCAGAGTCTTTAATTAATTTTTGCAGAAAATATATAGGGGGCTATAAGATCCCCAGAAAGTACCTATTTGTAGATCATTTGCCTAGGACGGCATTAGGAAAAGTCAAGAAAACAACCTTAAAAGAACTATATAACCATGAAGGAGTGCATTGATGAACGCTATCTCATACGTAAATAAAAAATCAAGTCGTCTGATTATTGCTACAAGCTTTGTTTTTTTACCTTTGTTT
>Ga0209550_10000898_pt1 | contig 28578 bp, 23 predicted proteins | sample LauGreSuBDMM15SN_2_FD_187567 | JGI IMG/M metagenome (GOLD analysis project Ga0209550, IMG submission 187567) | Freshwater lake microbial communities from Lake Michigan, USA - Su13.BD.MM15.SN (SPAdes) (version 5) | ecosystem: Environmental > Aquatic > Freshwater > Lake | place: Lake Michigan... | reverse complement strand
GCCAAGGCGCTGGCACAGATGGAGTCAGCCAAGGCGCTGGCACAGATGGAGTCAGCCAAGGCGCTGGCACAGATGGAGTCAGCCTAGGCGCTGGCACAGATGGAAAAGGAAATTTACTCAATACAGACCCAGAACAATTACCAATTGGGGGTGGCACTTTACATCTATTGAATGAGCAACTTGCTTCTAATAGAGACACTTTTATATTTAAATTACTCAATATAAGTGGAATATATAGTCAAATTAAAGAGTCAGCAAAGTTATCTTACTCTGAACCTTCGTCTCCGAAATATACACAAAGCATGTCGCTTCTTAGCCTACCCATCCTTGAAGATCTTTCATTAGGGGAAATATCTAGCCGTGCAATTATATTTCTTTTTGTGCCGACACCTGGAAAAGATAATGGAAGTTTGTTCTTGAATTTGCAATCGCTTGAATTTCCATTCTGGCTATTAATGTATATGGTAATTGGAGCTTCTCTCTTTAGAAACTTTATTGAAAAGAAATTGCAATTAGACATTCTAACTGTGTATATCTTTATGTTCTTTTTCATTGGAATTAGTTCGATAACAGAAATAAACATTGGAACCGCTTTGCGCCATCGCTCTATTCTTCTTATTCCTTCGATGTATCTATTAACTCAACTATGGCCTCAAAAAGATAAGAAGATAAGGACCTACGGAATTCACACAGCGAAAAGAAAACTTAAGGAAGATTAAAATATGGAACCATTGATTTGTATTCTAGCAACTTGTGAATACCTCTAATGAAACTGACGAATAATGAGCACTAGAATTATCAAAGTTGAGAATGAGAATTTTACTATTTCATTACCAAAAAGTGATCTACTTTCAATTATAGAATTCTACAAGATTTCAAGCCTTAATTTAGTCGGATCTAAAATTCTTATAACAGGAGCTACAGGTTTTGTGGCTTCACATTTGGTAGATGCACTTCATATGCTTAATGCAGAGTTAAACTTAGGAATAGAGATATACCTTAATAGCCGAAACTTGTCTCGCTACGCTCAACAGATATCGCAGGACAAGAAAGTCAAGAACCCTTTTTTAGTTGAAGGCAATATTGCAGAAGTTAGATTACCTAGAGTGGAGTTTTCTCATGTGATTCATGCTGCAACTCCGACAATACATAATTTACGGACAAATGAAATAGCAGATATAGAAAAGGCATCAGTGGATGGACTTTCGAACATTATGTCACAAGTTATTTTACTGAATAAAGAGGTAAGAATTCTAAATCTAAGCTCTGGTGCGGCCGATATCAACGTTGAAGTGAATGGAAAGGAAACTAGTTCACTTCAATCTGTCTACGGTCGAGCGAAATTCGCTTCGGAAAAGATTCTAGAAAGTGGACATTCTGGGGAAGTGCCACATGGGATTAATGCGCGGCTTTTTGCTTTTTACGGGCCAAGACTTCCACTTGGGGATCATTATGCAATTGGAAATTTTATGCGTGATGCGTGGATTGGAAATCAGATTAAAGTCAATGGGTCCGGCGAATCAATTAGATCATATATGCACACCACAGACTTAACTTCAAAGCTGCTTTACTTGATTTGCCAGGGAGATGCGGGAACTTTCAATATAGGCTCATCGGTGGGGCATACGATTAAGTATTGGGCTGAGTTGATTTCAAATCATTTTGATGTGCCACTGCTCATGCAAGGCGCTGGTAACACCAGAGAGACCACATATGTTTCTCCCCTCGAGCAAAGAATACCTGTCGGCCCGAACGAGAATTCATCGTTTGTTTCACTTCTCGAATCATGGTACAGATGGATAGATGTTAACTTCAAAAAGTCGGATTTTAGTTAAAAGAGTCAATATTTCTTTGAAGTACACCATTGGGCCACATTTCGCTTAAATCATCAGACACAAGCACACCTGCAGAATTCTTTTTGCTTTGTATCGAAGGCATTAGAACCTGATTCTCTTGACATAAAACTTCAACAAGGAGTGGTCCTTGTTGTTGAACAACTTGTTGCATTTCCTCCTCTAAATTTTCATAAGTTGCAACTCTAAGAAAAGGTATTTCATAAGCATTTGCAAGTAACTCCCATGAAGGCATGAGGATTCCAGATTTCTCAGAAGAGCCGATTAAATTTCCATTAAAAAATGCTTTCTGCGTATTTCGTATTGAAGCATAACCGTTATTATTGATTATGAAGATAGTTACATTCGATTCTTGTTCTGAGAGAGTCGCAAGTTCCTGAATATTGAATTGAGCAGATCCATCACCTGTTACACAGTACACACGGGTATTCTTTGTAACACCCACTCCAATACTTGCTGGAATCGCATAACCCATGGCACCAAGCCCACCAGAGACGATATATCGTTGGTTCTCCTTCAATAAAAGGGCTTGACCCATTACGTAGTAACACAATCCTGCATCAGAAACGAACACGTCCCCAGGTTTACTTTCCCTCGAAAGAGCATCGACGAAATTGTATAAATTGATTTCTGCCATTGATTGTTCGTGTGGCTCTAAATGTACAGATAAAGCGATTTTTCTCGCCTCATTTAAATGTAGCCAAGATTTGTGTTTTGAGAAACTTGAGCTCGTTTCGCTTATCCGCCTCAAAAGATAAAGGATAAAAACACTTAGATCTTCTTCAATATAAGTAGTATTTCCGAAATTCAACTTCTTCGATGAAACCGACTTATCATAATCCAGTACATACTTCTTCGCCTCTGGAGCGAATTTGCTAGAATCATATCCAATTGATTGCTGCTGTAAACTTGTTCCAATTGTGATTATTAGATCTGATTCTTGTAAACAGTGATTTCCAGCCCTGTCCCCGCGAATTCCTGGGTGTCCGATGAAAAGAGGATTTGAATATGAGATTAGATCTTTTGCCAACTGCGTAGTTATTACAGGAATCCATAACTCATCCACTAACTGCATGAACATTTCAACAGAATTCGAGCTGCGGATTCCGTGTCCAGCGACTATAACCGGTCGGGTAGAATTTGATAGATCCTGTAATAATTCTGCGATTTTGGATTTATTCACATCGCTAAGCTCTAAATTATGTGAAGTCGTTTTGGTTAGATTCAAACTAGTCCCAGTTTGACTTGTTTTAAGGTATTCTTGAGATTGTAAATCAAGAGGAAACTCCAGATACACAGGTCCTGGTCGTCCCGAATAGGCAACCTGAACTAAACGCTGAGTCTCAAAAACAATGTCATCATTTTGATGAAAAAGAACAGATTCTTTAACAATTGGAGAAACTATTTTTTTTATGGGGAGTTCAAATGTTCCGAATTGTCTGACGCCGGGTTCCATATCTGCAGTAACCAGTTCGTTACTCTTAGCTTGTCCTGAGACGAAAACAACAGCTGCAGAGTCAAGGAAGGCCCCTGCTACTCCGGTTATGAGATTTGTAGCCCCAGGCCCCGAAGTTGAAATGCATGCTGCAACTTTACTGTTTAGCCGTGCATAAGCTTCCGCAGCCATGGCAGCTGACTGTTCATGATGGAAAATTGTGAATTTAACATTGGATACTCTAATTGCTTCGTTTAAGAACATCGCGTTGCCACCTACAACCAAGAAGAAGTGATCCACTCCAGCGGAAATCAATGTCGAAACGCAAGCTTCTGCATTATTCGGCAAATCAGTTACCAAATTCTGTTGTCAATTGATTTATGATTTTAGTAACTTCATTAACTAAAATTGATTCATCGATTCCAACCACGCGTTTTTCGACTTTGATTGAAGTATAGAAATCTTCCAAAGCACTGTTTCCAATCATAGAAATAAGTGGCTTATTGTACTCTTTGGTCACTCGACATACAGAGCTCAGTAGCAGAATCAATTTCTCTGGTTCTGTAAACTGATTTATGCCAAAGTCAGTACTTAAGTCATATGTACCGATATAGATTTCGTCCACGGAATCTAATTGACAAAAATCTTCTATTAGATCAACAGCTTCTTTAGTCTCAATTATCAGGCACCGCTTAACATCCTTTATGCTAGGGTGCGTAGAATTTCTCTCTAAATATCCTTCAAATCGAGGATGAGTACCCCTTCTTCCGTCAGGAGGGAAGGAGGTAGCCTTCACGAAATCTTGAAATTGTTGTACTGAACGAATTTGGGGAACGATAAAATGTGTCACCCCCATATCTAGTAGCGCTTGTATCCAAGAGTCATCAAAACTTCTGACACGGACATAGACCTGATCTGAATATCTTTGGGCCGACCGAAAATTGGCCTTTAGCTCCTTGAAATCTCTAAATCCATGCTCTAAATCTAAAATAATAAAGTCTAATTTTGCTGCGAGGGATTCAATTACAAGTGAATCTTCAATAACGCTCCATATACCAAACTTTGGGCGCATCATTTTTTAAGCCCCGGAGATAACTTCTGTGTTACCAAGATTTCCATGGAGCCCCACCATCAGCCCAAATCTTATTTAATTCCAAATGCTCCCGATAAGTATCCATTGGCTGCCAGAAACCTTCGTGTTTAAAGGCATATAAGTTATTTGTATTAGCCAGGTTTCGCAGAGGAGTCTCTTCAAATGGACCCAAATCCGTAATAAACTCAAACACCTTAGGCTCTAGGACAAAGTAGCCACCGTTGATCCAGTCATCGACAACAGGTTTTTCCATGAATTGTTGAACCATAGAATTTGAGTCTAAGTCGACAACACCAAATCGGCTAGTTGGATGGACCGCAGAGAGCGTTGCAATCCCATTGTGGCTTCTGTGGAAATTTACAAGCTTCCCCAGATTTATGTTGGCAAGACCGTCTCCGTATGTGCATAGAAAGGTTCTGTCTCCAACAAAATCTTGAACTCTTTTCAACCGTTCGCCAGTTGATGACTCTTTTCCAGTATCAACAAGAGTAATTTTCCACGACTCTTCATCGTGCTTATCTAAGAAACTTGTTTCACTGTTTGAACCCAAGTTTAATGAGAGGGAAATATTTCTGGTGTGGTAATTCAAGAAATAATCTCGGATTAAGTCACCTTTGTACCCAAGGCATATAATAAAATCATTGAAACCAAACGTGCTGAAGTATTTCATGATGTGCCATAAAATTGGCCGATCTCCAATTTCTACCATTGGTTTTGGTCGAAATTCAGTTTCTTCTCGAAGTCTTGTCCCCAAACCTCCAGCTAGAATCACAACAGGCATTGAGTTAATGATTTGACCTTCACTCACGGTAGAAAGCCTCCAATATCGCGGAATAACTTCAGGTGAGGAGATTATACTACTTTTTAGGTGTATTTTATGTAAGCATTCTGGGTACTAACCAGAATTAGCCAAGTATTCGATTGGAAGGAATGAAATGCCGGCAGTTTCAAGGCTTCGTGTAGCCATAATTGGCACAGGAAATATTGGAACAGACTTGCTTTTTAAAGTTCGACGGAGTGACTTCCTTAAATGTTCTTTCTTTGTTGGACGGAGGGAAGAATCGCCTGGCATACACATTGCTCGCGAAAGTGGCGTTCAGGCAATTACGAATGGGATTGATGGCCTATTGCCATTTCTGGAAAACATAGATTTAGTCTTTGATGCAACATCTGCCCAAGATCATGTTTATCATGCGCCAATTCTTTTAGAAAACAATGTTCATGTCATCAATTTGACACCAGCAAAAGTAGGTTCATTTTATGTACCTCGCTCAAATAGCCTGGATAAAAAAACAGTTTTCGATTTATTTCATTTAAATATGATTACTTGTGGTGGGCAATCTGCAATTCCTTTTCTAATTGCCTTGTGTAAGCAAACAAAAATTGAATCTGTTGAAATAGTAAGTACGATTTCTTCTAGTAGTGCAGGCCCTGCAACCAGAAGAAATCTTGATGAGTACATTGAAAATACTGAGAACGCTGTCAATGAATTTACAGGCATAGCAGATGTGAAGTGTATGTTAGTGCTAAATCCTGCTATACCAGAAATTCCTATGCATACCAGCTTCTATATCAAAGCAAAAAGTGTAACCAACAATGATTTTTCAAGTATTGTTCAAAAAACCTTAGAAGAATTGCGTCGCTATATTCCATTTATTGAGTTAATCTCACTCCCAACCACATTTCAAAAAGATTTATTTCACTTTGCGATAACTATAAAGGGAGCAGGAGATTATTTACCTGAGTATTCTGGAAATCTTGATGTGATTAATTTAGCGGCTATAGTTGCTGCAGAGGAGATCTCTTTAATAGGTGGTAAGACAAGTGAGTGAAAATAGAGCCACAGTTCTACTCTCAGATGCAACATTACGGGATGGAAGTCACTCGATTAAGCACCAATTAACCCCAGATGATGTTGAGACCTTCTGCAAAAGTATTGATGAAGTTGGCCTAAATTGGGTTGAGGTGGGTCACGGGAATGGGCTTGGCGCCAGCTCCTTCCATTTTGGAAAATCACATTCAAGTGATTACGACTTACTTAAGGTCGCACGAGGTAGCCTTTTAAAGACAAAACTAAGCGTTCATGTGATGCCTGGGATTGCCACCATTAATCGAGATTTATTGCCCGCTATTGATTTAGGAGTTGATGTATTTCGTATCGGATCACATTGTTCGGAATCTAACACCACAAGTAAGCAGATTGAATACCTAAGAACTTTGGGTCAGAATGTTTACGGTGTTTTGATGATGTCTCATGCGATAACGCCCCGTGAATTGGCTCTGCAAGCTAAGACCATGGAAAAAGCGGGGGCTCTCGGTGTGTTTATCATGGATTCAGCGGGTGCATTAAGGATGAATGATGTTAGAGAAAGAATCAGAACACTAAAGTCAGAGTTATCAATTCCAATTGGGATTCACGCCCACAATAATCTTGGTTTGGCAGTTGCAAATTCCTTAATTGCTATTGAAGAGGGTGCAACCATGTTAGATGGTTGTGCTGCAGGTTTTGGAGCCGGTGCTGGAAATGCACAACTGGAAATCATTATTTCACTTCTAAAAGAGCAAATGCAGACAGAGGCTGATGCGATTAGATACCTTCGCGCAACTGAGTATGCACTTCAGAAGTTTATTCCCAGCCCTCAAACTTTAGAACCCCTTAGCGTCGCGACAGGGCTTGCCGGTCTCTTTTCTGGATATTTAAAGCCTATAGTGCGTGAAGCTGCCTTGAACAAAATCGATCCATTTAGACTAATTGAAGAATTAAAGAAATACAATTTGGTTGCTGGACAAGAAGATCAAATCATTGAAATTGCAAAACGGCTTGCCAACTAAGAGATTGGGGGCATCTTCTACCTAATGTTTCGCTTGTCACCCAGCCACCCGATCATGATTTTAACTCACTGTTCAAAGGTGATAATGTCGGCAAGTTTCTTAGTTGCCGCAATAGCACCCACAATGTTCAAATGTGTATAGTCTTGATAAAACTCGCCAAATAAAGAGTCACAATTTCCTGACCCACAGATCTCGCGGTAAGTATCAATGAAGGATATGTTCTCTTTAAGTAATTCGGAAGAATAGAAGTTGTTGTCAAATATATATGTTTGATTTGGACTCTTTGAAAAAATACTTGCCTCTGAATAGTCTGGGATAGCACCAAAGTGAATTAAAGTCGGTACATATTTCTTGAGAACCTTTAAGTTCTCTCTTAGTAATTGCAATTGGGCAACACTTCCAAAAGTTTTGTAACTAGTGAGGACGTATTTTGGACTATTGTCCCTAACATAATCGAGTATCTCAGCATTTCTCACCAAACATGCTTCAGAGACTCTGGACTCTGACGAGAAATCTTTAGTTATAGAGTCTTCAAGGATAAATTGACAACTAGATTTAGTCCACACAGCAACTCGCAAATTTGACTCCGTGCCTACTTTTACAATTCCGTATGACAACATTGCCGCATGTGAGTCCCCAATTACAAGTAGTAATTCTCGAGCTTTTGGGGAGCCAAAATAGCAAGGCTTATCATTTGTATCCATGAGGTTACAGCTAGCCCATCCCATGCTTGATTTATTGTTGGTTGGACTTGGGAGAGTTGCGATTGTATTTAGAAATGTATTTGAGCCCAATAGTCCTAAAGTAATAATTGGTAAGACTATGAATTTAGGTACTACTTCTTTTAAGTTGTGTTTTTTTGAAGTCTTGCCCACTCGATAGGAATTTTCTATATAACTGAAACTCAGGGAACCTAAAGCAATGCTTAGCCCCAACATAGATATAGATCGCACGAAGTTATTGCCAACGAGTTCTTTAAAAACATTAGAATATTTCGCAAGGTAAAGTAGTGGCAAATGAATCAAATATATTGAATATGACCTGTCACCAAGCCACAAAATAGGTTTCAGGAGACCAGGAAAGTTAACTTCTTTACCAAGTATGATGATTAACACGGTTGAGAAGGTTAAGAAAAGTAAACTACTTTGAGACTTAAGAAAGAGAGAAGGGATTAAAACTGAAAATAGCACTACCCAGTAGAATAAACGAGAGATTTTAAGTCCTGTAAATGTAGAAAAAGGGTTTTTTTCTAGGATAACAAGGGCAAGAATGCCCCCTAATGAAAATTGCCACGCACGTGAAAATGGAGAATAAAAGGCGGTAATCTCTTGGGTATGAGTAAGTAGATAAATTCTGTATAGAAGAGAACTCCCAAAAATTAACAGAAAAAGCCAGATCATGAAATTGCGAGTAATCTTCATTCCAATAGCACGCAGTGCCAATAACATTATAGGGAGTGCAAGGTAAAGTTGGACCTCAACTGATAATGACCATGTATGAATGAATGGATTAGGGTTAGGATTGAAGTAATCTCCCGAATGTTTCTGTGCTCCTAAATTTCCAAGCGCTATAAGTGATAACATTGCTTGTTGGAAAAACCTGCTTATATCTGCCAGGTTGCCAAATAAAAGCACAAGCAAGCACGTTAAAACTAGGTTAAAACCTAAGGACGGTACTAATCTCATAATGCGACCGTAATAAAAATCATAAAAACCAGACTTACGTTCGAATATTCGAAGCATCAGTGGGGTAACTACAAATCCAGAAATGATAAAGAATAAATCAACACCCAGAAAGCCATGCGGAAAGAGAGCAGATTTTGTGTGATAAAGCAGAATTGCAATTAGGGCGACTCCACGCAGGAATTGGATATCATTTCTTCTAGTATTTCCGGCGTCTAGCGCTTGTCGCACTTTAGAATCCAGTGCATTCTTTCTATGACAAAATCCAGCATTTCAAGGGTTAGGCCTGGCCAACACCCAAGATAAAGAGTGTAATTCATTACATAATCGGTATTTGATAATTCAGAAACAATTCTTCTAGGGGTGTCTATGAATGCCGGTTGTCTTAGTAAGTTACCTCCGAAAAGTAATCTTGTAGCGATACCAAATTCCGCCAACTTAACTACAAGATCATTTCTACTTATTGGGCCATCTGGCCGCAAGGACACTGCAAAACCAAACCAAGAAGGATCGGAGTTAGATGTTGATTTTGGTAAAATCAGATATTCCTCCAAATCACCTAAGCCATCTCGAAGATATTCCCAATTCCTTTTCCTTAATTCAACAAACATATCGAGCTTTTCAAGCTGTGCTAAACCGATAGCAGCTTGTATGTCTCCAGACTTTAAGTTGTAGCCCAAGTGTGAAAATGTGTATTTGTGATCATAACCGGGGGGTAGTTCCCCTAAAGTCCACTCGTATCTTTTTAGACAAGTATTGTCACAACCAGGTGCGCACCAACAATCTCGTCCCCAGTCTCTAAACGATTCAATGATTGGTTTTAACATGACCCGATTTGTTAGTACAGCACCACCTTCTCCTGTAGTTATATGGTGGGCTGGATAAAAGCTTTGAGTAGCTAAGTCGCCAAAAGTGCCCAAGTTCTTATTCTGGTACTTGCCTCCAAGAGCATCACAATTGTCCTCAATTAGCCACAAATTATGTTTTTCAGCCAGTTCTCGAGCTAACGTAAGATTGAAAGGATTACCCAAAGTATGCGCCATCATGATGGCTTTAGTTTTAGAGCTAACTGAATTCATTAACTGCTCTTCATTGGCAACGTAAGTTTCTAAGTCTACATCTATATAGACAGGCACTAAATTGTTTTGAAGAATAGGGGTTACTGTGGTTGGGAAACCAGCAGCGACAGTTATCACTTCGTCACCGGGTTTTAGTGCTCTATCCCCAAGGCTCTTACTAGTTAGGGTAGTAAGTGCAATTAGATTTGCTGAAGATCCAGAATTGACCATAAATGCATGCCGGGTTCCAACTTTTCGCGATAATTCTCTCTCAAACTTTTCTGTATAAGGACCTGCTGTTAACCAAAAATCAAGACTTGCTGAAACAGCAGCAATTATTTCTTCGGCCCCGAAAACTTTTCCTGTAACTGGAACCTTTGATTCCCCCGGGACAAAGTCCATCTTTTGATGTTTCTGATCAATTGCTAAGTTTACTAAACTGGCAATTTCAGAATCAAGATTGTCGTTCAAATGCCCTCCAAGCGCGCGTCATAAGCCCACATTTACCAGTCTCATAATAAAGTGCACTCGTGAACCTTACAGGAATTAATCGAGTTAAGTCTCTCGACGGGCCAATACTTGTCACAGGGCACACTGGATTTAAAGGTGCCTGGCTCAAGTTACTACTTGAAAGATTAGAGATTGAGCAAATTGGGCTATCACTGACACCACTCGCTGATTCACTATTTAATCGGATAGGTTTCCATTCTCTTAGGCACGATGAAACTGGAGATATAAACGACTTTGACTCTTGCCTTCGCTTCTTCGCAAAGTATCGCCCTTCGGTTGTGATTCATTTAGCAGCACAACCACTAGTTCTTGAATCATATAATCGTCCGATTGATACTTTTCAAACTAATGTTATGGGAACTGCGAACATCTTAGAGTGCGCTAGAAGAACTTCATCTGTAGAGGTGGTACTTGTCTCTACGACTGACAAAGTATATGAAAACAATGAAAACTCTAAACCATTCCGCGAAGTAGACAATTTAAAAGGTAAAGATCCATACAGCGCAAGTAAGGTTGGAACAGAGTCAGCTATAAACGCCTGGAGAAATATCTCAAAAATTGAAAAAGGGCCAAATATTTCTGCTGCACGGGCCGGGAATGTAATCGGCGGTGGTGATTTTGCAAAAGATCGACTGATACCTGACCTAGTACGAGGGTATATAAGCAATCAGGATGTTTTAATCCGAAATTCAAAGAGTAATCGCCCCTGGCAACATGTCCTAGATCCCCTGTCTGGATACCTTCAGCTGGTTAATGCTTTATTGGAAGGTATTGATGTACCTGCAATGAATTTTGGACCAAACGGTACAAATCTTAGTGTTGGAGAAGTAGTGAGTATTTTTTCAGAGAACTCCCCGCTCACACCAAAAGTTGTATTTGAAGATACAGGCGCCCAAATTCCCCTGGAAGCAGAAACCCTCTACCTCGATCCTGGTTTTTCCAAGAAATTGTTGAATTGGATTCCACAATGGAGCCAAGAAGAGGCAGTGATTTCCACTGCAAGATGGTGGGATAACATTCTCAATAATGACATGACGGCAAGAGAAGCGAGCCTTCTTGATATCCAGGAGTTATTATTGGCTCCTGAGGTAAAACCAAATTTCACCTAAAATCGGAGCAAAATGAGTCTTACAGTTGAAGTTGATAAATGTTTCATTTGCTCGGGGACAAGATTAAGTGAAATTCTAAACCTCGGAAATCAACCAATGAGTGGCGTTTTTCCTCTTCCCTCTGAAGCAAACCCAGCTTCATCGCCTCTGACACTTATGCAGTGCCTTACTACGAATTCAAAGAGTGAGGTTTGCGGGAACATACAACTAAAACACAAAGCCAATTTTTCAGATATGTATGGGCTCAACTACGGTTATAACTCGTCCCTGAGTCCATTGATGCTCGAGCACCTTGCACAAATTGCAGATAAGGCCAAGACTCACGTAACTATAGCCGAAGGTGATTTCATTTTAGACATTGGCTGTAATGACGGGTCCTTTCTTGCGCTATTCAAATCTCAAACGAAGAATTTAGTAGGCGTCGATCCTTCAAGCGCTAAATTTGCAGAGATAGCTCCACGAGAAGCAACAATCTTTGTAGACTACTTCCCATCCATCAAGATTGATGAATTTATGGGACCTCGCAAATTTAAAATGATTTCTTCCATTGCAATGTTTTATGACTTAGAAGATCCCTTCAGCTTTATGGAAGCTTTACACAGTAGTTTAATGGAAAATGGTCTGTGGGTTGTAGAGCTATCCGAGTTTAAAGAATTCTTAAAGAATTTGTCCTACGACCAAATTTGTCATGAGCATTTACTCTATTTGGACGCGGATTTGCTAATTAATATGGCTGCTAAAGTTGGTTTTGAACTGCTAGAAATATCGTACAGCGAGATAAATGGTGGGTCAGCTTGCTATTATTTCAGAAAAGCTAAACCCAACAAGAGTATAAATTGTCAATCAGGTGCAAACACCAAGCAATTGGATAAACTGAAATTTCGAGTTGAACAAAATAAGAATGAAATTATGAATTATCTACATATACTAAAAGATCAACGAAAAACAGTGTACGGGTATGGAGCTTCAACTAAAGGGAATGTCCTAGCTAATTTCTATGGATTAGATACATCTTTAATGCAAATCATTTCTGATACAAACCCATTTAAGTGGGGAAGAGTAACGCCAGGACCTAGAATTCCTATTATCTCCCATGAAGAAATGCGAAAATCTCCACCAGATTACCTTTTCGTATTTATTTGGCACCTAAGAGCGGAAGTTTTGAAGAATGAAGAGAGATTCATTGAAAATGGGGGCAAAATTATTATTCCTCTTCCTCGACTTCACATAATTGATAAAGGAAATTATCATCTGTATGCAGGAAGAGACTTAAATGATTTAGCATACGACATTTCGAGCGTTGATTTAACAATTTAGGTACTGATCATTCATAGGGTAGTTTTATCAGGTGCATCTGGCTTTATTGGAAAGCATCTTTCTGCTGAGTTATTGAACAGAGGTATTCTGCTCGAAATTCTACCGCACTCTGAATTGCTCTCCATGGAGTCTGATTCAAATTTGCGACGAAAATGGGAGCGCATTGGAAAAACGCAGGGAATTGATTCATTTTTTCACTTAGCATGGAATGTGAATTCAATTTCATGGAGAGAAACGCCAAGTCAAAGGGAACTGATTAAGAATACGGAAATCTTTTTACAAACTGTTAAAAGTTTCGAGTACATATTGTCAACTGGATCATGTCAGGAGTACTTACCCAAGCCCCATAAACTCAAAGAGGATTCAGAATTAGCTTTTGATTGTAATTATGTAATCGATAAGCATGCAATGCATAATTCATTTAAAGAATACTCCAACAGCACAGGTGCTGGATTTTCTTGGGTGCGTTTGTTCAATATTTATGGGAAAGGGGATCATCCAAATCGAATTGTGAGTTTACTTCTAAATGCCGCCAAAACGGGATTAGAATTTCAATTAACCAAACCTGATCATGCACTCGATTTACTCAATGTGGAAGATGCCGTAAATGGTTTGTTAAAAGTAGGCGTGGAACGTTGTAGTGGAACCTATAATCTTGGGAGTGGAATTTCAGTTAAACCTAGCTCAATTAGGCATTTCATTAATCTGACAAGAGAAGCAAACTTTGATATTTCAACTAGCAACGCTCTGAAGGATTCCTTTAATCTTGCTCGCATCGCAGATATCAGTAACCTTTTAAGTCTTGGTTGGAAACCGCAGCACTCTTTGTCGCAAGATCTTCTATTTATGCTAAGAGATTCTGACGTAAGGGTAGATTAAGTCCATGAGAGAAGCTAGGGAATCTGCACCTACTCCATTAATTTCTGTGGTTATTCCAGCATATAATGAAGAAGGAGTTTTACGACAATCAATCCCAAAAATTATAGAATGTTTGTTAATGATTGATGAAGTTAGATACTCCCAATGCACTTATGAAGTTCTAATTGTTAATGACGGTTCAGCCGACAAGACCGAATCGGAAGCCTTAAACCTTGCGAGGGAATTTAGAGAAATAAGGCTTTTAACACTTACAAAGAATGCTGGGCATATGAGATCTCTGGAAATTGGTTTGTTAAATGCACGTGGGAATTACATAATCAGTTTGGATGCTGACTTGCAGGATCCTCCGGAATACATTCCCGCGCTCTTCCGTTCAATACAAGGGTCGGATTGGGAATGCGTGCAGACTGTGAGGATAGATCGAAAAAGTGACACATTCCTGAAGAGAAATTCAGCCGGATTCTTTTATTGGGTTTTTCGAAGAATAATCGGTATAGATATCATTCCACATGCGGCTGATTATCGAATCCTAACTGCAGCGGCTCGGGACAAGATTCTTCAAGCAAATGATAAAGATAAAGTCTTTCGCTTTTTAATTCCAATTTTAAGAATTCCAACTAATATCTTGCCAATACATAGATCCAAAAGGATTTCTGGCGTTTCAAAGTACCACTTGAAAGATATGGCAAAGCTTGCTACTTATTCCATAGTGAACTACACACCAATTCTGAGTAGAGTCTCACGTTGTGCCCTTATTTTTGCGATATTGGGGACTGTCACAACGTTAATCATATCTGGGCCAATGCAGAGTCCTTTTGAAAAGATTTCCCAAGACGATATTCGGGTATGGCTGACTATCTTTTCGTCATTGAGTGCAATTCTCTCTTTGCTTTTTTTTGGTTTAGACAGGCAAGTCGCAAAGAAACTAAGGTTAGATTCAAGCTATGTTGAAGTTGTTTGAGAGAATTTTTTTTCTTCAGACCAAATAATGGCAATCAGAGGAACCAAAATCATCTCAGGGACAATTTTGTAGCGTGTTTCTGTGTAATAAATTATCCCTGCGATTGCACCACAAACCCAGGGAGCAGCCAGATAATAAAGCCTTTTATCAATTTCATATCTTCTTCTGCGCAAGAGTAGGAATCCTAGAGCCATGATTCCTAACATGAGCCAAAGACTTCTATAGATCTGATAAACAATATGGCCAACCACGAGCGGCCAAGACTTTCTTTCATCCTTGATTTCTATCTGCTGTTTCTCTGCATTCAAAACATACTCACCGGGAAGGTTCGGAATTTTCTGAACTGCAAAGAAATAGGAATCAATTTTCTGAAATAGGCCAAGTATGATTTCTTTTGGATTTGCGATTGCGGAGGCAATAGCCGCAGCGTAGTAGGCGCGATCCATTTCAACTTCTGTCATTGGCGTATTGTTTAATTGTTTTTCCACAATTTCTGGTAGGGGATGCTCGGTTTGTGCTAAAAATGCATCCATGTCATATTTTGGATGAGATAGATAATAGTACTTTGAGTAAGCATCATACGTAGTAATTCCTCCTTGCAGCGATGGACTTGGAGATCCATATTGGTACAGATTGAAGACTGATAGAGAAAGGTAAATCACTATGGGCAAGAGATATTTCTGTTGAAATTTTCTATTTTTAGCCCAACTAAATACAATCACTACTATAGATGTCAACAAAATAAGTGACCAATACTGACTTCGGGATGTCGCTAGCAAAACTCCAGCAAACACCTGGAGCCAGAAAATATTTTTAATAAAGGCCAAAACTATTAGTTGAAGAAGGAAGAACTCATACACTGTGTCGTTTGCAGTAATACTCAAAGAGAATAAGTAAACATTTAGAGGCAAAGCGGCTAGAGCGATAGCCCGAAATTTAGTGTTCGAAATGTAGGCACAGATTTTCCAATAGCACGTAACACCGATAGTGAAATAGAAAACAACTGCAAAAAAGTAGCTAGGTCCATCCCATAAGAATGGAATCAGCATTAAAGCAGACCCCGGACCATAATAATTGGATGAAGGTATCTGCCCGTTTGCTAACTCTTGTGCTTTTGGCAGAAAATTCCAAAGTCCAACAGGTAAATCTACTAATGCCTTAATAATGAATAGTTCTAGTAAACAGAAAGCGAGAAAACCTAGAAAGATCAGGTTGGATTTAGAGAATTTAAGGTACTTTTGCACTTCACTAGAATACAATAGACACGAAACCCTAATAGCAAATATTCAATGTGTCTCCGAGCAAAACTTTGTTACAAATTTCGATAGAGTGGGAGTAGAAAACAATGGATGGGCGCCCAAACCTTGAGATAGTGATAATGTCTCATGAGCGCTCCGAATTTTTGAAGCGAGCATTAGCTGCACTCGAAAAGATTGATTTTGGAGAAATACCCAAAATTACAGTTTCAGATAATCCCTCAGAGCCATCAAAAAGAGTTTCCAAGGAGATTGTAGGCGGCTTTAACTACATTCTTCGAGAGGGATTAGGAGCCACAAGCCATCTGAATCAAATTATCTCTGAGATTAGCTCAGAATGGGTTCTTATCACCCATGATGATGATGAGATGTTACCGCTGATGGGTGACTTGTTTAAGGAGCATTCCTCTAATCCAAAAATCGGCATGATTACAGGGAGATCCCTTATATTGAACTCCAGCGGGGATATTGTTAGAAATAATGCTTACGAATCTAGACTAAGAAAGTCAAAATTACAGACTACTCATTCTCATCCCAAAAATAATCTATTCTGGTATCTGTTTGATTTAGGTTCACTTTTCCCAGCTAGTGCAATGATAATTAGGAATGAGATCTATAAAAACATTCAAAAGATAAATCCAGATGTTAACCTCGCAAGTGACTATTCTTTATCGCTAAAGATTGCGAAGAGCAACACCATAATTTTTGAAGGAGTAAACCCTGTAATGAGGTATTGGTTGCATGGAGATAATTCTGTCTACTCACATGAAGCCATCAGCAGTCTACGATCTGAACTCACTATTGCCAAAATTGATGAAATAACTAACTCAAATTTTAACTTGAGTATAAAACGTAACTTAACGCTGTCAAAGCAGATATTTCAGAGCATAATACTTTTAAACGTCCATCATGAATATGAGAAATTAGCAACTTTGAATCGCTACATAAATCGTTACAAGAATTTAAAAGGTAAGCTTTTTTTTGGTAGAACTTTCGTGATTAGGAATAGACTGTTTTCCATGATTGTTAAACTTGAAATGCGAAGGCGCATCCGAAGATGAACCAATTAACCAAAGAGCCCTATTTAACAGTCATCACAGTCGTCAAAAATGACCTTTCAGGATTAATTTTGACAACCAATTCAATACTTGAACAAAAAGGAATAGTTATACAACATGTAATCGTGGATGGGGGATCTACCGACGGTTCTCATGAATATTCACTCATTCACTCCGACATACATATTGATTCCAAAAATGACGGTGGCATCTACTTTGGAATGAAGCGGGGGGCAGAAGTTGCGGAAGGAGATTTTTTGCTATTTTTAAACTCGGGAGATTTCCTAGGAGAGAATCGTAGTCTTGCCCGAGTACTAAATCAATTAGAAGAACAATCTGCCGAATGGGGCTTTGGACCTGTTATTGAACTAACTTCGAGAAGAACTGAAATCATTACTAAACCCCCAAAAGTAATTGACTTACAAAGTATTGCTTATCGTAAAACCTTTGTCCCTTTTCCTACTTCAGTTTACCGAACTGAATTTTACAAGTTGCTTGGGGGAATACAGACTAAGTTTCGAATAGCCTCAGATTTTGAATTAATACTAAAGGCTATAAAAACTGCTTCACCAATTTATTGGGAGACACCTCTTGTGAAATTTGCAGCAGGGGGCATTTCATACAAATTAGCCCCGCTATCTTGGAAGGAAGAACATGAAATTCGAAAGGTGATACTCCAAATGAATTGGATTTCTATTTTTATTAGCTGGTTAAGAGTGAAACTACGGATATCCAAATGGATTGTTGGAAAAATCCTTGATTTTATCTACGAACGAGGTTTTATCAAGGGAAAACATTGGCGGGATATTCGTGGAGATAAGTTGAGAACTTAAAAACCATGTTACTTAGTTAGACGCGGAGGCACTTAGGTGAGAATAGGAGAAGAATTATGAAGAGGGACATGCTTAAAGCAAGTCAGATCTGGGTGCACTCTGCCAGGAAAAGTAATACTGTTCTATTTAAATATTGGATTAGACGACCTAGAAGCGCACTTGTGCGTACCTTAGAAAAAATACTTATAGGGAATAGTTTAAGCTCTGTCCTCGTAAGAGACATCGCCAGCCTAAGTAGGTTTTCATTTGCAATGAGCGATGTGAAGTATATAAAAGAGATTGAAGGTGCAGTGCTGGTAAATCGTCCACAAACAAAGATTATAGGTACATTTGTGGGTATACAGGATTCGAGGCGAGCTATTCTTCGATACAACCTTTCGAACACACGGCTTCACACACCTTCGGGTCATTTACTAGTTTGTGGAGGATTCCTATGCGAAGAGTTTTTTGGTCAGTATATTGCGGTGTTCAGTGCTGGAACAATCGCGAATGAATACTACGCACTTAAGCATGCTAAAAAACAGATAAAGGGCACGTGGGCAGCTATTGGGGTTCCCCAATACTACTTTCATTATGTTGCACAATTTCTCCCAGCATTGTTGAGATCGTTAAAGGATGAGGAAGTTGAAGGTGTAATTCTAAACGCGAAGGCACCTGAGTGGGTATTTAAGTCCGTGACATCAGCTGGATTTAAAGTTCTATCGGTGAGGGATGAATGTGTGGTTATAGAAAATCTCGTGGTGACGTCAGTCGGGGAAATCATCACAGATTCTGAAGTAGCTGTCCTCAGAAATGCGTATGCTCACATAATTGAAGATTCAAAACCCGAAACCTTAGTATTTGTCGGTCGTCATGGATTAAACAGAAATCTTGGAAAAATAGAAAATGAACTTGAAGATTTAGTTAGTTCAAATAATGGTCAGATAGTTAATCCAGCCGCACTAGGTTGGGAAAACGAGTTGAGGACTTTTGCAAACTGCCGCAAACTTATTCTTGTTTACGGAAGTGCCACCGCAAATGTGGTTTGGATGAAACCTGGGTCAAAGGTACTTCTCCTTACCGACTTTTCACGCTATACAACACAAGTCGAAAAGGCATTCTTTGAGGCCTGTAATGTGGATTGGAAAGAAATTGACACCAGTCAGTTCTTAAGGCTGGAAGGTAGATTATTAGAAAGCGTAATTGAATTCATAAAAGACTAAGTTTATTTGTAAGACCACTAATTACTTGTAAAAAGCATATTTTGAAATTCAAGGCTATTTTCAATTAGTTCATCGTAAGATCCATCAGCGATTATGGCTCCATTACTTAAGAGTATAATTCTCTCGAACTCTCGAATTGCACTAATTCTATGTGTTATGAAAATCGTGGTCATGGTCCGAGGGATTCCAAGCACATCTGTGACTATAGATTTTTCGGTTATCGGATCTAATGCACTTGTTACTTCATCGAAAATACATATAACTGGTTGAGAATATAAGGCTCTAGCAATTGCCAAGCGCTGCTGCTGCCCGCCACTGAATTTAATGTCCTCTTCTCCTAAACGCGTATCCAGCTTCTCCGGGAGTTGATCTACAAAAGAATTTAGGTGAGAAGCGTCAAGTGCATGCTCCAGATTTCTAACTTCAAATGAATTGTTACTAAAAACAGTAATATTCTTCTCGACTGTGTCATTTAAGAGTGAAAACTCTTGAGGGATATAGGAAAAATGACCAGGATTTGATTCAATCCACTCCGAAATTTCAGAATTATCAATAACCACACTCCCCGATGTAGGCTTCTTTATGCCTAATAAAATGTCACAAAACGTCGACTTACCGCATCCGGAAGCTCCAATTACTGCCACCTTCTGGCCGAATGGAATTTCTAGTGAGACATTACGCAATACATTCTCTTCTATACCGCTATATTTAAAATTCAGTGATGAAATACTGATGTGCGGAATGCCCTTAGACTTTGAAAGTTGCTGATTCTGCCGAGCTATCCTGTGAGCGCTAAATGAATCAGAAGTCTTCTCTAACAGGTCGTGCACACTAGAAGCCAAAATTTGATTGCTTTTCAAGCTAATAAAAGAGCTTTGAATTCTTAGCAAGGTTGGGAAAATTCTTGTTGCCCCAATCAAATAGACTGAAAGAACCGGAATTGATTCTTGCGCTGCTCCCATTAGTTGTGTAGTAAGAATTAAGAGCACCGCACCAAAAATAAGAGCAATTTCAAGCGCATACTTTGGAATTTGCTGTATCCAAGCGTCTTTTGCAGAATAGAAAGCTTGCGCATTAGTAGTTTCTTCTAGTTCATTAGTGAAATATTTTTGCCGACCTGAAATTCTAATCTCTCTAAACAATCTGAAGGATTGTCGTAGGCTTGTTTGAAACTCAACTTCTAAGTTCACTAGATTGGTATGAACATTTGACAGAGATCGTCCAATAAGGATGTTTAAAACTACAAATACCGCAGAAATGTAAACACAGAAAAAGAGCGCAACATAGACATTCAAAATAAAGAGTAAAACTAGAAAAAACAAGATTAAAGCAAAGTCTGAAATCAAAAGCGCTGCATTACCAATTTGTATAGTGATAGCAGATGTACTTCCGCGAGTAATGATTTGGGCAATTTTACTGTGCGCTTGTCGATCAAACCACGCAAAGTCCGAATTCAACACCCTGGCGAAGAGATCTTTAGATAGACGATTTTGGATCTCTGCAAGAAAATGGAACATTTTTTTAGAAAGATATAGCGCCAGGAGAGTTTTTGTGATGAAAAAAATAAGAACCATGCTTACAAGTGCAGTTATGAGATTATCAATTGAGAAGTCAAAGACATTAACCCTTGATATCAAAATTGTTCCAATTCTACTTTGCGGTAAATTCAAATAAACTGATGTAGCTAAAGAGGCTACCAACCCAAAAGCTAAAATTCCAAGCAAGTCGAGAAGTCCTAAGAGAGCCTGAATTACAATGAAAAGAATCAATCGTAACTTTTGCCCATTAGTTAGTGTAGAGAAAGTCTTTAAGACAGTACGAAGAACATCCATTTTAGGATAATATCATTGTTCAATTAACTTGAAGAAATCATGCCATTCTTGGCTAATCTGTTGGATATTTCTCTGTGCTAATGCATTTTTGCGAGTTTCTGCCGAGGGAATCAGCTTGTTGATATTATTTCGATATTTATCAATGGTAAATTTGAAATTGCTTAAACTTTCGCAATAGTTCAATTCTTCCAAATTAAATTTTTTAAATTCAGAGATATTCGTAAGGAGAATAGGCACACCAACGGCAAGTGCTTCGACAACTACCAAACCATCTCCCTCCCAATCTGAGGGAACAACAAGCAAATCTCCAGTTTTGATAGATTTCCACGGATCAAATTGCATTCCTAGAAAGGTTATGGTATTTCTATTTGTCGCGGATTGGGTTTTCAACTGGGCCATCAGAGGACCATCACCGATGACGATTGCAGGAAGTCTCAACATATTAGAAAGCTCTACGAACATTTCTGGATTCTTTTGCTCAGTGAGCCTTCCAATAAAAATTAATCTCTTTAATTCTTGTTTTGGGGCAATTTCCATTGGCGGAGGAAGTAATACGCCATTTCGTAATACCTTTTCTGGTTCAAAATTCCAAGGCCAAATTTTTAAGTAATCTGATACTGCCACCCAGCGAGCCCCTCTAAGATTAAGGACATTCCTTGTGATGATACCTAGCAATTTTCTGGTATACCACGGACGACTTACATGTTCGGTGACGATTATTCTGAATTTTCCTGGAGTTAGAGCAACGAAAAATTCAGGTAAATCACAATTCGCAATAACTATATCGGGGCGTTTGTCCCTTAACGCAGATTTAAACCTTAAATAGGATTTCACCGTGTTTTTGAAACTTCCGCGCCAAATTTTCTTTATTTTTATAACTGGGATTTCTAATTCAACCGCATCGTCAGGTCCCTCATTAATTGCAATTAGGATTGTGTCTAAGTCACGAGTACCCAACTCATTTGCCAAAATATTCATAGATCTTTCGGCGCCACCACCAGTCAACGAGTTAGTAATTATTGCAACTTTAAGCATGAAATCAGTTTATCTCACCCTAGTAAAATGCTTTGTGACCGGCAGTCATTGGTTCAATTTATCTTGACCCTGCTTGTAGTATTGGCCCATGAAATGTGTGGGAATCACTGGTGGTGCTGGATTCATTGGCACAAATTTAGCAATTCGCTTAGTACATGAAGGTTACAAAGTCGTTATTGTCGATGATTTAAGCACGGGCTTACTTTCAAATGTTGATCTTGAGAAGGTTACTTTTCACCAAATCTCAGTAACTGATTCAAAAGCCCTTAGAAGTGCACTTTTGGATTGTGAGGCTATTTTTCATTTAGCTGCCCGTGGTTCCGTACCTAGATCGATAAAGAATCCGATTGCGACCCACGAAGTAAATGCCACGGGAACTGTGAATGTCTTAGAAGTTGCCAGAGAATCTGGCGCTCATGTTGTCCTATCCTCGTCATCTTCGGTTTATGGTCGTAACACTCAGCTACCTAAAGATGAATCAATGTGGCTTGGGCCCTTGACGCCTTACGCAGCAAGTAAATTAGCGGCCGAAGGTTATATGCAAGCCTATTCCTCCACATACAATTTTCCGACAACGCTCTTGCGTTTTTTTAATGTTTTCGGGCCTCTCCAGAGGCCAGATCATGAATACGCAGCCGTGATTCCTAAATGGATTTGGCTTGCAATGCAAAGTAAGCCAATTGAAGTATATGGTGATGGAAAAGCTTCTCGTGACTTCACTTATGTGGAAACAGTTGTAGATATTGCTATGACAGCACTTAGAAATAAAGTGACAACAGATGGTGCCGTTAACCTCGCGTATGGAAACCGAATATTCTTGAATGAGACTTTGGAAATACTCAGGAACTATTTCCCTAGTTTAAAAGTAGTGTATAAAGAAAATCGCCCTGGAGATGTCAAGGAGTCTCAAAATTCTCCTGAGAAGCTGAAATCTTTGTTCCCAAACATAAGACCAAAACCATTTGAAGTGGCATTAGAAGAAACTATTGAATGGCTCAAGGAATTTGGGCATAGTGTTGCAAACGGCCCTAAGACTCTGGATTAGTCGATCCTGAATGTGTGGAATAACTGGAGGAATTGGGCTAAGAGCTCCTGATCATTCGCTGCTTAGCGCACAACTTGATTCAATCGAGCATCGAGGCCCGGATGACCGAGGCACATTTATAGATCGCGGCGTAGGCATTGGCATGTGCCGGCTGGCAATCGTAGAAATTGCAGTAGGGGTACAGCCTGCTTCGGACTTCAGTCGGAAAATTCAAATTGTTTGGAACGGCGAAATCTATAACTATCGAGAATTGCGAACAGAGTTAGCAAATCATGGCGTGGTTTGCCGTGATTCAAGTGAGTCAGAGGTCATTATTAATCTGTACCTTGAATTTGGTCTAGATTTCATAAACAAGTTAAATGGAATGTTTGCAATTGCAATATATGACTCACGCGATAATTCACTTCACTTGATTCGCGATAGAATGGGCAAGAAACCATTGTGGGTTTCACAATTATCCAACGGGACCCTCTTTTTTGCATCTGAGGTTCGAGCACTAATGCTTGCAAGGCCCGATAGAACCCTACGTACTGAAATGATTTCAGAAGTTATGCAGTATGGATTTATCAATTCTCCAAACTCAGCTTTTAATGAGATTGAACAAGTGCCTCCCGCATCAGTGCTTAGTTGGAAAGATGGCAATGTTACAACTAAAACCTATTGGACTATGGATTTCAACAGAAAAATAGATTTAACATACACAGAAGCCTTGGAAAGGACAAAAGAATTAATTAAAGCGGCGGTTGCGAGACGGTTGATTTCAGAGCGCCCCTTGGGCTCATTTCTAAGTGGTGGCTACGATTCAACAGTAGTCACTGCTTATATGTCGGAGTTAATGAATGAAAAGGTACAGACCTTTTCAATAGGCTTCGAAAGTCAAAAATACAATGAGGCAAACTACGCTAGGCGAGTGGCGGGTTATCTAAAAACAGATCATCACGAAGAAATCTTAAAGCCAGACCCTAGTTTAATTCTTGAAAAAATCTCCCATGTTTTGGACCAACCCTTTGCAGATTCATCAGTTGTCCCAACCTATTTGCTAGCCAACTTTGCTCGCAAAAACCTTATAGTTGCTCTTGGCGGCGATGGCGGGGATGAGGTATTCGGTGGGTATGATCGCTACTTAGCAACGCCTGTTTTACAGAGATTAAATCCTGTTCTGGGTCTTGCTCGCGTAGGATTGAATCTGATCGAAAAACAGCCATTTGGCAATTCAAGGAAGATTAGACGATTAAATTCACAACTTTCACCTAAGTCTTCTCTTGCCCATAGATACAGTTCAATTCAATCCTTAGCCCAACCCACTGATTTAGTGAGTTTGATAAACCCAAATTTGCAATCTAACCAAATTCATCTTTCGTATTTAAGGGACTTCAATTCAGGGGATCTTTCACCGCTCGATCGGATGACTCGTGCAGACATGCGAGGGTATTTGCCTGGGGACTTATTGGTAAAAGTTGATATTGCGACAATGGCCAACAGTCTAGAAATGCGGTCCCCATTGCTCGATGTAAACGTAGTTGAATGGGGTCTTTCTTTGCCAGAAAGATACAAAGTTAAGAGCTTTGAAACCAAACATATACTTAAAGATGTTGCACGTTCACTGGTCCCAGCGAGTTTAATAGATAGACCGAAGATGGGCTTTGGAATTCCGCGTGCTGAATGGCTTCGCACAGGTTTAAAAGAAATACTGATAGACACATTGACCGATTCAACAGCAACACAACGAGCTTGGTTTCAAACACAGGAAGTCAAAAAGTTAATAGATATTCATTTAGCGGGCGAAGATATGGATCATCTTTTATGGCCAGTTTTGATGCTCGAGTTATGGGCTAGAACTTGGTTGGATTAGGCAACAGTTTTTTATAGAGTTTTTCGTGATCCTGAACTAATCTTGTAACTCCAAAGTTGGCTAGAGTGAACTTTTGTGCGGCACTTCCTAACCGGCTGCGCATGTCTTTATTGTTTACCAATTCCTCAAGTGCATCAGCAATTTCTTGAACATCAAAACCAGTGATAAGACCCGTTTCTTGATGCAATACGATTTCAGAAACAGATCCAACATTAGTGCTAACAACAGGTAATCCCGCCATACCACCTTGTATTAAGCATAAAGGCGTCCCTTCATTGTCACTTGTTAGCAGAATCATGTCAGCGGCAGATAAAACATTTTCAATATCACTTTGCCAGCCCAATACCTTTACGGATAAATTCTCCATCTGAATTTTTGCACGGCATTCATCCAGTAACTCTCCGTCCCCAGCCATGAAGAATTCAAGTTTGACACCTCGTTTTTTAAGTTCACTAACTATGGCAAGGAATCTGTCTGGACGCTTTATCTGTGTTACACGCCCAATAAAAGCACATTGTAAACTTGTGCTATCAATTTCTAAAGACTCCTGAGCCGTGATTCTTTGAGGTAAAACTCCTAGTTTTAAACCAGGAGGCATTAAACCAAACTTGCCAATATTTCCAATTCCCACTCTTAACAAATCCTCTCGGACTTTCGCGCCTACTGCTAGCAACTCATCAGTGATCAGTGCCAAGAGTTTTTCTACTAGAACTATCAACTGCTTTTTAGCTGGTCCAAAATAACCATTAAGTAAATGACCATGGAATGTATGTACTCGAATGGATGGATGAAAAGAGACAATTGATGCGACTCGACCTAGCACGCCAGCTTTTGCAGTGTGTGTATGAATCACGTGAGGCTTGAAATCTCGGATTTCTTTTACTAAGTAGACAAAAGCTCTTACATCGCTTCTAAAGTTAACACGCCTCCCTAAGCCTGCAACTCGATTGACTTTAATGTCTGCGGCAACCGAAACAAGATAATCGGCTTCATTCGTGGCGCAAAATCCAGTGTATAAACGATGATCGAAATCAAAGGAATTGATACCCCGCATTAATCCTGTAACCTGAACAGCAGGTCCACCCACGTTCATGCGAGCGATAATCCGCATAACTCGGATTGGGTTTTGTGCCGATTTCTCCATTTCCTTATCCTCTCTTAGATTCAAGAGATTCTGTGTTAAGGCGCTCACTTTAACTAATGTCCGGGAAAATCGACAGAAGCCAGTTAAGATTCCACTCGTGAGTCAAAAAGAACAAAGCACACTTGCAATCATTGGCCAGGGTTACGTTGGCCTCCCATTGGCGATGGCCGCTGTTGATGCAGGATGGTCCGTTATCGGTATCGATAAGGACCATTTCAAAGTGGCTCAAATCAACTCTGGTTCCAGTCCGGTCGAAGATGTTTCAGATAACAAACTTCAGACAGCGATTTCTAGAGGAACCTATCGGGTGACCACTGATCCGGCATCAGTAGGGGATGCTTCAGTAATTACTATTTGCGTTCCAACTCCCTTAAATGACAAACGTGAACCAGAGTTAGCACTTTTAATTAGTGCCACGACTGTAATCTCCCCTTACATTTCAAATGAAACCTTGATTGTCAGTGAATCAACCTCTTACCCAGGCACTTTACGCGATGTCATTATTCCGATTGTTAAGTCACTAAAGCCAAGTGAATCATCAGTCCTATATTTTGCAAGTGCACCAGAGCGAGTAAATCCTGGTGACCGGGTTTGGAATCAAAAGAACACGCCTCGACTTATTGGAGCTATAGACGGTGCCTCACGTGCTCGAGCGCTCAGATTTTATGAATCTATTTGTGATGTTGCCGTTTCTGTTTCATCACCCGAAGTAGCCGAGGCGGCAAAACTCCTAGAAAATACATTTCGACTTGTAAACATTGCACTCATAAATGAGTTCACTCAACTTTGTTCAGCAACTGGAATTAATGTTCATGAAGTTATTGATGCTGCCTCATCTAAGCCCTATGGTTTTATGCCGTTTAGACCTGGCGTTGGTGTCGGAGGACATTGCATTCCCGTTGATCCCTTGTATTTGACCTGGTGGGCTCGCCAGCATGGCTGTAGTGCACCACTTATAGAATCCGCTGATTCCATAAACCAGGCAATGCCAGGATATGTCGCTGAGCGCGCCCTTAAAATGATTGACCCATTAAACACTAACCCGAAAATACTTATAATGGGAGTTGCCTATAAGCCTGGAATAAGTGACTTCCGAGAAACACCTGCTTTAGAGTTGAAGAACTATCTAATAGCTAAAGGCGCTATCGTTGCATGGCATGATCCGCTTGTATCAACATGGGAAGGCTCAAATTCTGTTGATCTAAATTGGGATTGCGATGTAGCGATTCTTGCGACAAAACAGCCCGACATGAAAATCGATGAGTTGGTTTCAAAGGGAATCCAAGTTCTTGATTGTACAAATTCGTTCAGTCTTAATCCTGGCGTGACTTCAATTTAAGAAATCTTAAGCATTTCCTTAGAAATGTCTTTGATCATCATGGAAAGGTCCCGTTGGGGTTGCCAACCCACCAGGTCATAAATCAAGTCCAAGTTTGGAACACGACGTTCCATATCTTCGAACCCATCCCCATACGCTTCTTTATAAGAGACATAGACTATTTCACTACTTGAATTTGTTTCTGCAACAATCTTTTTTGCTAAATTATTTATTGAGATTTCTGAATTATTACCAATATTGATGACCTTACCAATAGTTTTATCTGAAAATGCAATAGAAATAACTGCATCAATAACGTCATATACATGAGCAAAACATCTTGTTTGATTGCCATCACCATAGACAGTGATTGGTTCATTATCTAGAGCTGACTTGATAAATCTTGGTACAACCATTCCGTAGGCACCAAGTTGGCGAGGTCCTACAGTATTAAAGAATCTTACTATTCTAGTCTTCAATTTCGTCTCAATAAAATAGGCATAAGCAAGGGATTCATCTATAGCTTTTGCCTCGCTGTATGACCACCTTAAAGTAGTTGGGCTACCTAAAATTCGATCATCACTTTCCTTTAATGAATCCGAAACATTTTTTCCATAAACCTCACTGCTGCTCGTAACTAGAACAGGGCGATTTGAAACTTGTGCTGCCTCAAGAATGTTCTCAGTGCCTCTTATGTTCGTCATCAAGCTATCCAATGGCTTTTGCACTATATTAAAAACACCCACCGCAGCAGCTAAGTGGAAGACGTAGTCATGGGATGCGACCAATTTGGAGACCAGATCAGCATTAAGAATGGTACCCTCGACAAATTTAAAACCGGGCTCTTTGCTCAGATTCTCAAGATTCTCAAATCTGCCAGTAGAGAGATTATCTAGAGCGGTTACCATGTGACCGCCAGTAACCAGTCGTTCGCATAGGTGTGATCCAATAAATCCTGCTCCACCCGTTACCAAAATCCTCATAGGGGCACCCTATGTCAATCGTGGCTATGTGTCGCTCAAGGCATGCTGTGGTAATCGGCACCCCTTTTCATAGGGTTAGATTTACCCATGCGCTTAGACCACGTCTCATATGTAACTTCCCATGATCAACTAGCCGACACAGTTCAACGCCTTGGCTCACGCCTTGGCTCCACCTTCGTTGATGGAGGTGTTCACCCACGCTTTGGAACACGTAACTTCACATTAGCTTTGCAAAACGGTCACTACATCGAAGTTGTGTGTCCACTCGATCACCCAGCATCAGATGCTTCA